>ENA-ORUF01000855-ORUF01000855.1-human-gut-metagenome-genome-assembly--contig:-NODE-855-length-37493-cov-14.839414_pt1 | contig 37493 bp, 40 predicted proteins | sample MGYA00242077_ERZ509203 | MGnify/ENA primary metagenome ERZ509203 (study PRJEB26280, sample SAMEA2338834) | human gut metagenome | biome: human gut; feature: human-associated habitat; material: faeces... | reverse complement strand
GTGAGGTTGATCGTGCTGATATTTTGTACATAAGCAATGACTTTGTTTAAAAACTCGGAAGGAACCGAAGCAATTTCAAGACCGAAGAAATCTTTCAACTGTCCGACAAATAAAGTTACCGCGATACCACAGGTGAAACCGGTAGTAATGGTATAAGGAATGTATTTGATCAGGGAGCCAAAACGGCAGATTCCCATAATCACTAAGATAATACCGGCAAGAATGGTAGCAACAATCAGACCGTCGGTTCCATACTCTGCAACGATGCCATAGATGATAACAACGAAAGCGGCAGTCGGACCGCCAATTTGTACACGGCTTCCACCAAAGAATGAAATAAAAAATCCTGCGATAATTGCAGTATAAAGCCCCTGTTCCGGACCAACACCGGATGCAATCGCAAGGGCAATCGATAGTGGCAGAGCGATGATGGCAACAATGATACCGGAAATGATATCCTTCATCAGCTGCTCTTTCGTGTAGCCCTTTATGACATCAAAGAGCTTTGGACGTAGTTCGTTCATAATAAAATCCCCTCATTTGTTTCTTTGTTTATGGTGGAAGATGAAATTTCTGTTTTGTCAGGATATCTGCGCAGATATTCCAGAATACAGCGAAAACTTCACCTTCCCCCACTAAACACGCAATTCAAAAGTTTAGCACTCTTATAGTCTTATTTCAATGACAAAATCCAATTTTCAGCCATTTGGTCAACAAATTTGAAAAAATAAAATTTTTTTGGAAATTTTAAAACCTCATCCATTTTTCATCCGTCTAGTAAGTGAAAGGAGGAAGAGCAATGCATGAGATAGAAACTTTTATAACGATGGCAAAAGAGGATATCAAAAATCAGAAGTTTACATTGCAAAAGGTAAGAAGGCTGTTCTACAATATAATGAAAGGAATAAGACGAAAATGAACGAAAGAGGAGTAATTTATATGACATGGAAAGATGCGGTAGGTCTTGCGTTGGAAGACCGGGAAGAAGGATATAATTTCCTGTATCAGCAGACATACCAGAAGAGCTATTATGTAGCTTTAAAATATATGAAACAGGAGGAAGAGGCTGCAGATGTATTGCAGGATGCATATATCAAGGCATTTCAGAATCTGGACCAGCTTCAGGAACCGGATAAATTTCCGGGATGGTTTTCGAGAATTGTAGCAAGTAGGGCATTGGATGAATTGCGGAAAAAGAAGGCAGTGCTGTTTTCACAGATGCAGACAGAGGATTCCGAAGAAGTCAGCATGGAAGAACTTCTTGTGGATGAACGGGTGGAAAACAGACCGGAGCTGGCAATGGACAGAGAAGAAACCAGCCGTCTGGTGCAGGAAATGATAGCCGGTTTATCAGACGAGCAGAGAATGTGCGTGATGATGTTCTATATTGAGCAGATGTCGGTAAAGAACATTGCAGAAGTAACCGGTGTTTCGGAAAATACCGTAAAGAGCCGGTTAAAATACGGACGTAAGAATATCGAAGAAAAGGTATTGGAATTAGAAAGAAAAGGAACCAAACTTTATGGCATTACACCATTCCCATTCTTCTTATACTTCCTGCTTCGGGATACCTATTCAGCTGGTGTATTTCAGATCCCATTGCAGAATATTCTGCAGGCAGCAGGCATAGCTACCTTTCACGGAGCTGGAGTTGGAAATGGCGCAGGAAGTGGAACCGGTGTTGGAAGTGGTGCAGGAATGGGTACTGCAGCATCGGCAGCAGCTAAGACTTCATCCGTTGCAGTTGGAAAAATTATTGCCGGAGTGATTGCAGGAATTGTGGTTACAGCCGGTGTAACAACAGCAGTGGTAAGTCTTGCCGGCAGACAGCCGGAGAAACCGGTGGCTGCAGATACCATAGAAGAAAGAAAAGAAGAACCAGTTGTAGAGGTAGAAACCGAGACTGAAACGGAAACTGAGACAGAAGCAGAAACAGAAGCTGATGAGGACAAAATCTGGCAGGATGCTTATCTTGCATTTGCAGAGAGTCAGAATTCTGTTGATAATGGCTATGCGGTGATAGATGTTACAAACTATGATATTCCACTTCTTATTGAACAGCCGGATGTATTTACGGCAGAAAGCAATAGCATAACATATTCTACAGATGGAGCAGGCTGTACCAATGAATATCTGTATGAAGTGAAGATTTATTACTATGACAAAACGACAGAGACCGTCCAGCCGGTGGACAATGCCATTAATGAAAATAGCAGCAATGGAGCAATGATATCTGGTTATATGGAGTTTGGATATTATTTATCTTATATCCCGGAGCGGCAGCTTCTGTTGGGAGATATCATGGGAAGTGGAGACACCGCATTGGAATCCTATTCCTTTGATGCCTCAAGAGCGAGTCTTGTAGCAGAAGATACTTATTTGGGAACAGATAGAAATAATACCGGCCGTAAAAATATTGTTTATTACCGGACGGTAGAGAAGGCACTGGAAAACAGAGATGCTGTGAAAGATAAAACAGCAGAATATTATTAAAGAAAAACGAGAGGAGAATGAAGATGAAAGACACAATTAGAAAAAACAACATTACGGTTGTGCATGTTTCTGGCAGTATGTTTTACATTTCTGATATTTGGAAATGTAAAATCGGTATCTGTAGCTGATGCAAGTGCAATACTTTATAAGAATGGAACCAAAGTACAGTCCTATGCCACAATGGATGAAGCATTTAATGCAATGACAGATTCAACTGCAAAATATTCTGTGAATTTAAAAGGATAGCATGTAGTAGCAAGAACAAGCTGACCGAAGGTAAAATCCATTACGATTGATGGTGGAGAAAATAGTGCGCAGTTGATACTTCCGGAGGGAACCACAACATTAAACAGTAATGGAACAGGTACTGTGGATATTAAGAGTGACTGCCAGATGCTGGGAACATTCCATATGCCAAATGTAACGCAGAAAGATGAAATGACTTGAAATCTTACTATATGCATTATATTGCAAGTGGTAAGAAAGAGGGTAGAGCAGGAACCGGATGTAAGACATTACAAGGAGCTGTAACTGTATATAATGGAGTAGACTATAGTGCGGTTTTTGATTATAATTATTATATTAGTAACAATGGTGATATAAAGGCAGCTTTTGGGGATGATGATGTAGCTGTATTGGCACATTTTGTAAATTATGGAATGTCAGAAGGCAGAAGGAAGAACTGCTAAATAGTGTGCCAGGAACAAAGGAGAATGAAGATGTGGAAAGAGTTTAAGAAGTTTGCAGTAAGAGGAAATATGTTAGACCTTGCAGTCGGTGTGATTATCGGTGGTGCTTTTAATTAACTGGTAAGCTCGCTGGTAGACAATGTAATTATGCCGATTCTTAGTCTTGTAGTTGAAAGACTGGATTTCAGTAACTGGTTTATTGCACTGGATGGAAAGCATTATGATACATTAGCACAGGCACAGGCGTCCGGAACTGCAACCGTGAACTTTGGAATGTTCTTATCCGGAGTGCTGAACTTTATCATCATGGCATTTGTGGTATTTCTGATTGTAAAAGTGATGAACCGCCTGTTCCATGGAAAAGAAGAGCCTGCTGCACCGACAGAGAAGACCTGTCCATTCTGCAAGAGTAAAATTCCACTGGAAGCAACACGCTGTCCACATTGTACAAGCATGCTTGAAATTGAAGAGTAAGATAAAAAGCAGAATTTGAAAACAGAATTGAGAAATGAAATAAAAAACAGGATGTACCCATGAAACTATATTTAGCTCCCTTAGAGGGAATTACAGGATATGTATACCGGCAGGCTTACCATGCATGCTATGAAGATGCCGACAAATATTTTACACCATTTTTAGCACCGCATACGAAGCGGAGCTTCAATGCCAGAGAAAGAAATGATTTAATCCCGGAGCATAATGCCGGCATGTATACCGTGCCACAGGTGCTGTCAAAGAGCGGAGAAGATGTGGCAGCAATTGCAGAAGAGCTGAAAGCGTTTGGCTATCAGGAAATTAATATCAACGCCGGATGCCCTTCCGGAACGGTAGTATCGAAGGGAAGAGGTGCCGGACTTTTAGATGATGAAAGAGCCTTGCTTCATTTCCTGGATGAAATGTTTGAAAAGACGGATGCAGAGATTTCCATTAAGACAAGACTTGGCATGGAATATCCGGATGAATTTGAAGGCATTTTAAAAATATACAATCGTTTCCCGATAAAGGAGCTGATTTTACATCCCCGCGTCAGAGAAGATTATTATAAAAATAAGCCGGATTGGACGATGGTAGAGTATGCGCTGGAGTACAGCAGTAATCCGCTGGTTTACAATGGAGATATTTTTACAGTGGAAGATTATGAGCGGTTTACAGAACGTTTTCCAACGATAGATGCCATTATGTTAGGACGTGGTGTTATAAGAGACCCGGCACTCATAGAGAAAATCCGCTCCGGCGGCATAATAGATAGGGCTGTTGAATTAAAGCGGCTTTATGCATTTCACAATAAGCTGGTTGCCGGCTATCAGGAAGAAATGTCTGGGGAGAAAAATGTCCTCTTTAAAATGAAAGAATTGTGGTTTTATCTTGGCACGCAGTTTACCGGAATTGAAAAACCGTTGAAGAAGATAAAGAAAGCAAACAGCCTGATAGAATACCAGGCTGCTGTTTCAGCAATATTTTCAACCGGTGCTGGAAAGTAACTGGAAGAGTCAAATGACATAGAATCATGATATAATATCAATTGATATGCAATAAAAATTATCACACGATATAAATTGCTATTCGGTATAAATGGGTGAAATAGAAACATCGTCCCCATCCAAAGTCAGAATAGCGATAGTACAGGAGGAACCACTGCGGCTTCGACCGGCACTGCCCGGATTGATGAAAGTAGTGGTTCCCCTTTTACTTACTTCATAATGGTGGGTATGCCCGGTAATAATAAAATCTGCTTCCGGTTGTGGATAAGGCAAATTGCTTTTCTTATGGATGAGATAGAAAATCTTCCCACCAATGGGTGCTGCCAGAGTCTCCGGCAGATATTTCGTCCATTCGCCTTTGTCGCAGTTCCCCTTGATGATATAAAGCGGAACATGCAGATCTTTTAAAGTCTCATAACATTTGAGACTTCCAATATCTCCTGCGTGCAGAAGATAATCACAGCTTTGCAGCTCGTCTAAAAATGTATCCTTTAATACACCATGTGTATCTGATAAAATTCCGATTTTCATAAAATGTACCTTTTTGTATGTGTCCTATTAAATTGCGAGAGCGGGATTACTGGTTTGGGGTTACTTTTTTATTTTATAACGGTTATAATGAAATAACAAGTGTCCGGTGATTGGGAGAGGGGAAAAGACATATCATTGTTTTGCGGAAGTACTGCACTGTCCGTCGGAGACGGATACCACATGATGCTTGAAAGGGGCACTAAGAATTTCGAAGTAGATAATCTTTTTATCTGGCAACCAGCGCAAATTCGCATCCTTGCTCAATTGCGCCTTGCCGGCACGTCCCTGTGCCGGCATTGCCTGTTGCAGGACGAAATTCTAAGAGCCCCTAACAATCCTCATAAGGCATCCGCATTCCGACGAACTGTTCAGTACTTCCAGACAAAGCAATAATCCGCACTTTCCCATTTCCCAATCACCGAACCACGGGATAATTAGAATTTTTAGAGTCATTATAAGGATTATAATTTTTGGAACCCGTGCCAGCCGGTCTGTTAAAGGAAGATGCATAACAAAAGTCTGTTAGTGGCACTTGGAATTTTGGAGAAAATCTGGCAACGCTGGCACAGGGATGTGCCAGCGAGGTGCATCTGAGCATGGATGCGAATGTGCACCGGTTGCCGGAAAAGCCAATAAGCAGAACAAAATTCATAGTGGCACTTGCAGACGTTGTATCGCATCTGACTTCAATGGACGGGCTGACACGGATGAAAAAGATAGAATAGTTATTATGACGTAACATTAAGTGAACGTAGGAAAAGGAAAAAGGAGAAAAATATGTTTCGAATCGGTTGCCATTTATCATCATCAAAAGGCTTCCTTGCTATGGCAAAGCAGGCAGAGGAAATCGGAGCCAATACATTTCAGTTTTTTACCAGAAATCCAAGAGGCGGCAAAGCAAAGGATTTAGATGTGAAAGATATAGCTGCATATCAGCAGTATGCTGCGGAGCATGGCATCGGGCAGATTCTTGCCCATGCACCCTATACAATAAATGCCTGCGGCAAAGATGAGCGGGTACAGGAGTTTGCCAGAGAAACCATGGCGGATGATTTGCGGCGTTTAGAGGAGATACCGGACTGCAAATATAATTTTCATCCTGGCAGCCATGTGCAGCAGGGAGCGGAAGTTGGAATTGAAAAGATTGCAGGAGTCTTAAATGAAATCATGTGGCAGGAGCAGAAAACAACAGTGCTGCTTGAGACCATGGCTGGAAAAGGAACAGAAGTAGGAAGAAACTTTGAAGAACTGCAGGAGATTTTAAGCAGGGTAAAATATCCGGAGAAAATGGGAGTCTGTCTGGATACCTGCCATGTTTTTGATGGCGGCTATGATATCAGCGGACATTTAGAGGAAGTATTAGAAGAATTTGACCGCATTATCGGACTGGATAAGCTGTGTGCCATTCATTTGAATGATTCGAAAAATGTACTGGGCAGCCATAAAGACCGTCATGAATGTCTGGGTGCAGGCAATCTGACCATGGATGCCATTGTGCGGATAATCAACCATCCGGCATTGAAAAAACTGCCATTTTACCTTGAAACACCGAATGATTTAGAAGGATATGCCAGAGAGATTGCCATGTTAAAAGCGGCAAGAAAGGATTTGCTTAAAGGTTAAGTTTTTCGGAAAAAAGAACGATATATCAGGTATAAGATGGATGGAGGCAATTTTGTCTTAAAATTAGGAGGAGAAATATGATTCGTGTAACAGGAAATAACAGCCTTTTGATGAGTTCGCTGAATACGGACACAGACAATGATACAAAAGTGGTGGACTTGTTAAAAAAGAGCAGTGAGACAGAGAAGAGCAGCAAAACAACCGGGAAAAAGAGTGAAGAATATGACAGTGTCAAGAAGTCTGCATCCTCACTCAAAGCAAGTGCAGCAGTATTAAGTGAAACAGGAGAGGATTCCATTTTTGCCAAGGCAGAAGAAAGCGGAGATTATTCCGATTTGATTTCACTGATAGAGCGTTTTACCGGAGATTATAACAGTCTCTTAGAAAGCCTGTCAGACCTTGATACAGACAAATCTGCAAATTACAGCAAGGAATTAAAAAGCATTATTTCCGGTCAGAGTGAAGCGTTACAGAAGGTCGGCATTACCGTAGACAGTAATGGAAAACTTGTAATAGATGAGGAAACTCTGAAAAATGCAGATAAGAAGGAATTAAAAGACCTGTTCCAGGGAGAAAATTCCGTTGCAGGAAAAGTTGCTGATAAAAGCATTTACATCGGAGCAAATGCTGCGGCTGACCAGTATGTGGACAGTTGTGCCAACTATACAGCAGGTGGTACATCCGCAGAATATGTCCAGATGGCAAATCTGATAGGCAGTTACTTAGACTCTCTTTCTTGAGATTAAAGTGTCACTAAGTCAGAAAGAAGCGGTTCAAAAATAACACCCTGCAAAGTATCATCCGAAAGCGACTGCGAATAGGAAATACAGGAAGCAATAAAATGAGCTGCCTGTGTGGTACATTCTTGTAAGGAGAAGCCCCGTAAGGTAAGTGCAGATACAATACTGACGAAGATGTCGCCGGTTCCGGGATACCCCGGACCGGCTTTTTTCGTGGAAACAGTATCCACATTTCCACTGCTATCGGAAATATAGTTAAGGAAAGTGTCGCCTTTTGGACAGCCGGTAATAATACATTTTTTCACACCCAGTGCATGAAGCTTTTTGGAAATGGCAGAAAGCTCCGAATCGGTGCAGTCATGCTTCGGATAAGGCGTATCTGTTAAAAGGCAGGCTTCCGTCAGATTTGGTGTGATAATATCACCCCGGGATACAAAGTCTTTCATGTGATTGCAGAATTCCGGTGTAATATGCTGATAGGCTCTGCCGTGGTCACCCATTACCGGGTCTATAATAAAAAGAGGTTTTTCGGTGAGAGAATCATAGTAATGGGAAATGGCATGGAGCTGTTCCTTGGCACCAAGGTAGCCACAGTAGATGCCGTCCCAGTTCATGGAAAGAATATTCAGTGCAGCAAAATAATCCTTAAGCTGTCCGGTTAAATCAATTTTCAAGTGGGTAGGGAAACCGGTATGATTGCTGAAAACAGAAGTAGGCACAGGAATTCCCTGTACCTTACATGCACTTACCACCGGGAGAGACACGCTCATGGAGCAGCGTCCCACACCGGATATATCATTGATAATCAGAAGTTTTGGTGGTAAAGTATTTAATTTCATGCGCATGCGCTTTCCTTTCCAAGACGTGGCAGCATATTAGATTTTGCCAGTACCGGACGCAGTGCCATGTATACAGCAGTTGCTACGATAACGGATAATACTGCATTAATGCTGGTTGCTGCAATGTTAATAGAAAGTGTAACTTCTGCTGCCGGTTTTCCTAAGATAACCAGTTTGTAGAAGTAGCCGAACAGTGGGTCAAAAACAACGTTGAATAACAGTCCGCAGATACTTGCGATAACAACCCATTTGAAAACGTGCTTGCTATCTTTGGAAGTGGAAATTTTACCGATTTTGTGTGCAACCAGACCGGTAATCAGACCGATGCAGAATTTTAAGATAAAAGTCTTTGGTGCGTATACAATGTAAATCGGGTCTAAAAGGTCGCCGATTGTCATACCGATGGCACCGCCAATTCCACCATAAACACCGCCTAATAATAATGCACCTAATACACATACCGCGTTCCCAAGGTGGAGAGATGTGGCATCTCCGCCAGGAAGTGCAATTTTAATCTGTAAGAATGTGAATACCACATAGGAAAGTGCTGCCATAAGAGCAGTCAGTACAAGTTTGTAGATTCTTTCGTTTTTCATCATAAAGTCCTCTTTTCTTTCTCTTTGTTTGCGGTTTATCATAAAACAGAAATGGCATTATAAAAACATCCAATTTTGATAAAAATGACCATGCCAGTTTAAAGATGAAGAGCAAGTTTTTTATGAACGTAATAATAAAAGAGTCCAATGGAAAGGCATATGGTAAGGCGTATAAATAAAAGTCTTTTCAATTTATGTAGAGAAAGGTATAATAAAATTGCTGGTAAAGTTCAAAAATTACAGTTTATATATGTTATATATGGGAGGATGAAAGAATTGACAGAACAAGGAAGAGTAAATAAGACTGCAATGACAGGGCATACAATTATGGGAATCTTATTGGCACTGGTTAATTTTTTGGAAATTTTCAAAACTTCCAAGAATGTAGTTTATGTGGCGGTGCTTATTGTGCTGGCACTTGGACCGGTGGTGGCAGAATGGATTTGCTATAGGAAAGATCAGGAGACAAAAGCAATCAAGCATCTTTTGGGGATTGGATTTGCAGTATATTATACGGTGGCACTGATAGGTGCCGGCGATCAGTTGGTTTTTGTATATGTAATACCGATGTTTATTTTGATTTCTGTATTTTCAGATTCGAAATATGCATTGGAGCTTGGAATTGGTGCAACTATCGTAAATTTTATTTCTATTGCAGTGCATACGATGAAAGGCCAAGGTGAGGGACCTACTTTCTATGGAACAGAGATTATTATACTGATTTTGACAACGGCATTTTCTTATTGCAGTTCTGCAGTTTTGCAGAAATCGTTTTTATCACGGCTGGGTGAAATGAATCAGGCAAAGGGACAGTCTGATACCATGCTTCAGAAAATTTTAGAAGTATCTGATGCCATGACAAAGAAAATTAATGGAATGTCTGATGAAGTAGAATTACTTGGCAGTGGTGTCAGTGATACCAGAAATGCCATGGAAGAGTTGACCGGCGGAACAACAGATACAGCGGAAGCGGTGCAGAATCAGCTAGGCCAGACAGAAGCGATCCAGAAAAAAGTAATGCAGGTAACCCAGGTTTCTGGCAGCATTGCTGAGAGCATGGCAGTTACAGCAGAGGCGTTGAATGCGGGTAAGAAAAATATTGAACAGCTGGTATCACAGGTGAGTGTGACTGAGCAGACGAACAGTCAGGTGGCAGCAGAACTTACTTCTTTAAAAGAGTATATGGATAAAATGTATTCCATCATTGAGATTATCAATAATATTACTTCAGAAACCAGTCTGCTTTCATTAAATGCATCAATTGAAGCAGCCCGTGCCGGTGAAGCAGGAAGAGGTTTTGCTGTAGTAGCGTCTGAGATTTCCGGTCTGGCAACCCAGACACAGGAAGCAACGGTCAGTATTGAAGAACTGATAAGAAATGTATCGGAAGAACTGGAAAAAGTAGTGACCATCATCGAAAGCATGATTTCACAGGTTGAACATCAGAATGTAACAGTCAATGAAACTGCCGGAAGCTTCCGTACGATAGAGGATAATTCGGACCGTGTACAGAGCCAGTCGGATGCATTGTCCGGTATTGTGAAAGAATTAGAAAGTGCCAATGCAGGTATCATGGATAGTATCCAGACAATTTCCGCTATTTCAGAAGAAGTAGCAGCACATACAAATAATACACTGACAACCTGCGAGAAGAACCAGAAGAGCGTAGAACATCTGATGGCAGAGACTGAAAATTTAATTGAACTGACGCATCAGCTTCAGCAGTAAAGATATTTATTATATGAGCAGGGAGCAAAAAATGGGAGCATATCATAATCTTTCAGAAAAATTACAGCAGAGAATCATAGAAGACAGAAAAGAGCATAGGGCAAATCCATATGCTTTTTCCGAAGAACAGGTTTTGCGCCGGGAGATGAATCATGACAGGGCGAATCTCTGGAGGCCTCCCTTTGTCCGGGACATTGAGAAAATCATGCATCTGCCTTATTATAACCGTTATGGAGACAAGACGCAGGTATTTTCCCTTTACAGAAATGATGATATTTCAAGACGGGCGCAGCATGTGCAGCTCGTTTCAAGGATTGCAAGGAATATTGGAAATGTATTAAATCTCAATCAGGATTTAATAGAAGCAATTTCCCTGGGACATGACATCGGACATGCACCATTCGGACATGCCGGTGAGAGAATTTTAAGTGCACTTTTACGGGGAGAGACCGGACGATATTTTAACCATAATGTGCACAGTGTGCGTGTGCTGGATGTACTGGGACAGAGAAATATCAGTCTGCAGACTCTGGATGGCGTCCTATGTCATAATGGTGAAATGGAACAGCAGGAGTATCAGCCGAAAAAGGCAAAAACCTTTGCAGATCTGGATACAGAAGTAGAAATGTGTTATCAGAAGGAAGATGGAATTAAACATCTTGTGCCGGGAACCCTGGAAGCCTGTGTAATGCGGATTTGTGATATTATAGCATATCTTGGCAAGGACAGACAGGATGCTGTACGCCTGCATCTTCTGCCGGATGACAGAGGTTTTAACGGAGATACTATAGGCAGCAGCAATGCGGAAATCATCAATAATATGGTAGTTAACATCATTGAAAACAGCTATGGAAAACCATATCTTTCCATGGATGAAGCATATTTTCAACAGTTGAAGCTTGCAAAGACTGAAAATTATGAGTATATCTATCACAATGAGAAAATCGAAAAAGTCATCCGGGAAAATCTGAATCCGATGTTTGAAGAGATGTACTATCAGTTATTGAAAGATGCAAGGGATAAGAATGAAAATTCCTGGCTCTACCGCCACCACATTGCATATGTGGCAGAAAACAACCGGTTCAGCAGAACCTTTTCGAAGGAACAATACATGGAGACAGAACCGAACCAGCTTGTGGTGGATTATATCGCAAGCATGACGGATGACTATTTTGTAGATTTGTACCATGAAATGTTCCCGAAAGGAAAGTATGATGTAAAATACATCGGCTACTTTGATGAAGATTAACTATTTTAATGGCGAGGCTGTTGCCCGGGAAACCATCCGGTCAACAGCCTTCAATTCTTCTAAGAAAAGCTGCTGGTTATAGCTGGAAAGAGTATGATAGATACTTAGCAGTTCACCTTCACAGCTGTTGAGATGCGTCAGACTGGCATTGCGGATGTTACTGTGACCGAGCAGATAGTCGGTGGAAGTATGAAAATAGTCGGCTATTCTTACTAAAGTTGCATAGTCAGGTTCTTTCCCCTGATTGATATATCCATTCAGAGCAGAGGGAGAGATATGTAGTGCATCTGCAAGCTGCCGCTGGGTAATGTTAGCTTCTTCAATCAGATATCGTAACTTAGAACCGATATTCATATACAAACCTCATCTTTCGTAAATAATACCTCTATTTTAAAACATGTTAAAAAACCAGTGGCAAAAATAAACGAAAGATAAATTGTATCAACGGAGCACAAACTATTCACATATATAAATTAACACCAGCCACCATCTAAGGTAATAATCTGACCGGTGAGATATGGACTTTGTGATACGATAGCATAAGCAAGTTCAGCTGTTTCCACAGGTGTACCATATCTGCCGCAGGGAATTTCGGATTCTAAGTCAGCACGCTCTTCGGCAGAAAAACAGGCGTTCATGGAAGTATCAATGGTGCCACAGGCAATGGCATTGACAGAGATTCCACTGGGTGCCACCTCTTTGGCAAGTGCCTTTGTAAAGGAATTAACAGCTCCCTTGCTGGCGGAATAAGCAACCTCACAGGAGGCACCTACATTTCCCCAGACAGAAGAAATGTTAAGAATCCGACCTGATTTTTTGTGCAGCATATCTGGCAGAGCATATTTGCAGCAGGAAAAAACAGAAGAAAGATTGGTGTTTATAACGTGCTGCCATTGTTCATAAGTCATATCCTGCAGCAGACCGATGTGGGAGATTCCGGCATTGTTGATCAGAACATCAACCGAAAGAGACTGCTGGTGAATCATGGCAAACATATTGGCAATAAAATCCGGATCACTGACATCTCCGATAACCGGAAGAACCGTGACATGATATTTGTCCGAAAGTTCATCAGACAAAGCCTTAAGAGCAGTTTCGGAATGACAGCAATTTAAAATGAGCTGATAACCGTGGCGGGCAAATACTTCTGCGATAGCAGCACCGATGCCCCGGGAAGCTCCGGTAATTAAAACAGTATTCATAAGAAACAAATCCTTTCTGGTTTTTATCTGCATTAGAAAATGATAGCACAGATGAAAGCGTTAAAAAATACAGTTATATTTTAGACTTATTTTAGAATACAGGCAATCCCTTTTGAAAAATCCTGCAGATTTCCCGCTTTCAGAAAGATATTCGAAAAATTCTCTAAAAATACAGTAAATATTGCACAAAAAACTTGTAAATATTCGTACAAAATAGTATAATAAAACCATGATATCAGTCTGTATCAAATAAATGGCAAAGGGGTTGGACATCATGCGTATTACTATTTCAGGAAGAAACATCGAATTGACAGACGGTCTTAAGGCAGCAGTTGAGGACAAAATTGGAAAACTGGAGAAGTACTTTACTCCGGACACAGACGTATTTGTAACTTTGAGTGTAGAAAAGGAGAGACAGAAAATCGAGGTTACGATTCCTGTACCTGGACACATTATCCGTTCAGAGCAGGTAAGCAATGATATGTATGTATCAATTGATCTTGTAGAAGAGATTATTGAGAGACAGCTTAAAAAGTATAAGAATAAGATTATTACAAAACAGCAGAGCAACAGCAATTTCCGTAAGGAATATATTGAAAAAGAAGTGGAAGCAGATGATGAAATTAAAATCATCCGTACCAAGAAATTCGATATGAAACCAATGTATCCGGAAGATGCATGTGTTCAGATGGAATTATTAGGACATGATTTCTTTGTGTTCGTAAATGCAGAGGATGACAATGTAAACGTTGTATATAAGAGAAAAGGTAACACCTACGGTCTGATTGAACCGGAATTCTAGATATATAACGAAAAAGACTATCACCGGCAGTTCCTTATGGATAACTGGTAACAGACAGCGGTATCGCAGTTAACGTTTTGACAACAGGATTGACAAAACGCCAATAGCGGTACCGTTATTTTTATGCTACAGTAGTTATAATATATCGATAAGACATTTCTTTGGAACAGTCAATACGATGGGTTATGAGAAAAGGGAGGTTAGGAATTGGCTTGTTACAATCTTGGGGATTATATATGTGAATCCCGCAAACAGCTTGGCATTACACAGGAAGAACTTGCTTTTGGCATCTGTTCAACTGGAACTTTATCAAAAATTGAAAATGGATTTGTGGTACCAAAGCGGAAAAATTATGAAGCTATTATGCAGCGTCTTGGAAAGACCATGGGTATATGCAATATTCATGCAACGGCGGAAGAAATGGAATTATATGCCTATATGCGACAGCTGGTGCATGCAGTAGCAAATAATGATATGGAAGGCAGCAGGGAACTCTGGCAGAGACAACCGGAACATAAACAAGAGGATAAACTGACCAGACAGTTCTTTTCATATATAAAGGCGGTGCTGGACAGTAAGGAAGGAGTCCGTCCGGAACTTGTATATGCAAAGCTGGAAGAAGCGTTACATCTGACACATCCGGCGGGGCTGGCAAATCTGGCGCAGAAGCGGATGTTTACTTTTGAGGAAATCAACATTATCAACAGTATGGCGGTACAGAAACAGCGACTTGGTGAAAGAAAGCAGGCACTCCGCATCTGGATGCAGTTATCTGATTATCTGGAAGTAAGAAAAGTAGATGATGAAGAAAAAGAAAAGGTATATCCGATGATACTTTACAATGAAGCTAATCTTTTGTATGAGATGGAAATTTACAGAGAGGCGCTGGAATTATGCAATAAGGGTATCGATTATTGCACAAGGAGCAATAAATATATGGTATTGCCATATCTTTTGCTCTGCAAGTCCGGAATTTTAAAATGGATGGAGCAGCCGGAAGAAGCCATGGATGTACAGCAGTGTGCAGAGCATCTTTTTCAGGTGTTTGAAAATCATAATGCAAAGCCCGGAGAACCAATCTTGATTGCTTTGTGAGATTCTCTTGTCATTCTAAGAAAAAAAGGTATAATATACATATTGAAAAAAGAGATGTAATATACATATTTGAATCTGAAAGAAAGAAGGACATTAGAGAATGAATATCGTAGTTTTGGCAGGCGGCTTGAGCACAGAGCGTGATGTGTCTTTTAAAACAGGAGATATGGTAACAAAGGCATTGCGGAAGAATGGGCATCAGGTTATTCTTCTGGATGTGTTTATGGGATATGGAGAAGAAGAACAGGATATTACTGGAATTTTTGAACATTCAGAAGAAGCAAGTGTAAAAGTAACGGATATACCGGAGACGGCTCCGGATCTTGATAAGGTAAGAAAGAGTAGAAAAGACCAGTCTGCCTGCTTCTTTGGACCGAATGTAATTGCAATGTGCCGTATGGCAGATATTGTATTTATGGCATTACATGGAGAAAACGGAGAGAATGGTAAGATTCAGGCAGCCTTTGATTTGTTTGGAATCCGTTATACCGGAAGCGGCTATTTAAGCAGTGCGATTGCCATGAATAAAAATATGGCAAAGCAGTTTTTTGAAGCCAATGGAATCCCTTGTCCGAAGGGCATTTATATGAAGAAAAAGGACAGAAAAGACAGCCTGGCTGAAATCGGAATTACGTTGCCTTGCGTGGTAAAGCCATGTTGCGGTGGTTCCAGTATTGGGGTTTCCATTGTAAAAGAAGAAAGCAATTTTACAAAAGCATTGGATGATGCATTTTTCTGGGAAGACGAAATCTTAATTGAAGAGTATGTAGAGGGAAGAGAATTTTCAGTAGGTGTCATCAAAGGAAGAGCATTGCCGGTTATCGAGATTGCACCAAAAGAAGGATTTTACGATTATAAAAATAAGTATAAGGCTGGAAGCACAGTGGAAACCTGTCCGGCAGATATTAAAGACAGTGTGGCAAAAGAGATGCAGAAGCATGCAGTAAAAGTTGCGGAAGCGTTAGGCCTGGACACCTATTCCAGAATCGACTTCTTAGTCAATGCAAAAGATGAAGTATACTGCTTAGAGGCAAATACATTGCCTGGTATGACAGCAACCAGCTTACTGCCGCAGGAAGCCAAGGTAGAAGGAGTAAACTTCGAAGAGTTATGCCAGCAGCTGGTTGATATTTCCATGGAGAAATACGGAGCATAAGGAAGGGCAGAGAAGGCAGATATGAAGGAACTGACATTAGCACAGATTGCAGAAGCCTGCGGTGGAACATTAATAGGTGGAAATGAAGCAAAAGAATATACCGTAACCGGAGTAGAGATTGACAGCCGGAGAGTAAAGGCAGGAGATTTATTTGTTGCCATTCCGGGAGAAAAGGTCGATGGTCACAAATTTATTCCGGATGTATTAAAAAAAGGAGCATATGCACTGTCCCAGCAGAGTCTTGATGTAGATGGAGCTTATATTCTGGTGGAAGATACCGTAACTGCCATGAAGCGTCTGGCACGTTTCTATCGGAGTACTCTTGACGTTAAAGTAGTGGGAATTACCGGAAGTGTTGGAAAGACCAGTACCAAAGAAATGATTGCATCTGTACTGGACACAAAATTCCGGGTACATAAGACACAGGGGAATTTTAATAATGGAATTGGTCTGCCACTGACTATTTTTCAGATTGAAAAAGAGCATCAGGTTGCAGTTCTGGAAATGGGAATTTCTGAATTTGGCGAGATGCATGAACTGGCAGATATGGCGCAGCCGGATATTATGGTTATTACCAATATCGGTTTATGTCATCTGGAGAATTTGAAAACCAGAGATGGAATCTTAAAAGCAAAGACAGAAAGCTTTGCCCATTTGAAACCGGATGGTGTTGTGATATTAAATGGAGATGATGACAAACTTTCAACTGTAGAGCAGGTGGCAGGAAGAAAGCCTGTATTTTATGGAATCAAGGGAAGGAATCTCTGTGAGACTTCTGTCTGTGCAGATGCAGTTACAGAGCATGGCTTAGAAGGAATGACAGCAGAATTCCACACTCCACAGGGAGACATGGAAGTATTTATTCCAATTCCGGGAGAACATAATGTATATAATGCACTGGCAGCAACCTGCGTGGCAGAACAGTTAGGCCTTTCCATGGATGAAATTAAATGTGGAATTGCAGCTGCTTCCACCATCAGCGGAAGAACTAATCTGATTCACACAAAGGGCATGACGGTTATTGATGACTGCTACAATGCGAATCCGGTTTCCATGAAGGCATCTTTGGATGTCCTGTCTAAGGCGGGGGGACGAAAGATAGCGGTTCTTGGAGATATGGGTGAATTAGGCGAGGATGAAAAACAGCTTCATTATGAAGTGGGAACCTATGCCGGAACACTGCCGATTGATTTGTTATTCTGTGTTGGAACATTATCCGGGAAACTGGCAGAAGGAGCGAAGAAACAGAATCCGGCTCTGACCGTAAAACACTATGCAACCCGTGAGGAGATGACAGAAGAACTTCTTGCTACCGTAAAAGAAGGAGATACTGTTTTAGTCAAGGCATCCCATTTTATGGAATTCCCGAAAGTGGTGGCAGCATTAACCGAAGCATAAGAAAATGTTTTTTTTAAAATGGTAAATGCAGGAAGTGTCTGATAATAATTATAGAAAAATGAAAAAAGAAACTGTAACTTTGAAGTATAGTCATCAAAGCTACAGTTCCTTTTTTTATCAATATTTGCGGTTTAAAGATATTTTCGGTTATCTGCCAGCAGCTCATGCACCGTATTCTGTGTATAGGCAGCAAGATGTTTGCGGTCATCAGCAGAAAGCTGATCTAAATAAATCGGAGTACCATACTGCAGGATAACATGGGTAGGTTTTACCTTTGGAAAATGATTTTCCAGAATATCAGCAGAATTGGTGATTGCCATAGGAACAATCGGACATCCGGTTTTCTCAGAGAGCTTTAGGCTTCCGGCTTTGAAAGGAAGCATTTCGTCCGCAGTCTTGTTTCTGGTACCTTCCGGGAAGATACACATGGAAATGCCGGCTTTAATCTGGTCGATACCGGTCAGTATGGTTTTTAAGCCCTTCTTCATATCGGTACGGTCTAAGAAGAGGCAGTAGAGCCGCTTCATCCAGATGTTTAAAAGAGGAACTTTTCCCATGGTGTCTTTGGCAATGTAACCGGTGAGTCTCGGACATCTGGAATAAGTGATAATAATGTCAAAATAACTTCTATGATTTCCGATATAAAGAACCGGAACATCTTTTGGAACATTTTCTTCCCCGATTACAGTCAGCTTAACGCCACAGATAAACATAATCACACGGAATGCCCACTGCACCATGCGAAGACTGCTGATATCGGCGGCATGGCGGTTGCATTTACGGATAATCCATTCTACAAAGAGAACTGGAATACCAAGAATCAGGTAAAGAACAGCAAATAAAAGTGCAAGAATTGCTCGTATCATAGAGATAGAATTCCTTTCTGGATATAAATTTCAAAAACAAAATACTGATTTCTTTCCCTATTATAGCGGTAAAACTTAAGAATTACAACATGATAATCCGGATTTTGGAATAGAATGAAAAGAATAAAAACAGGGAGAAGAAAGTGAAACGGAAAACAATAGAAGCAAGGAAAGCTGTCCGGAGTGTCACCGGTCTGCTTGCGGTAGCATGGATTGGACTGGCAGTAGCAGGCTGCGGTATCGAAGATACCAATGGCAGTAAAATAGAAGACGTGGAATTTACCGTGTTAGAAGAGGAAGCAGTGCCGGAAGAATTGAAGCAGGAAATTGAAGAACGAAAGGAAATGGATTTCAAGCTGACTTATGAAGATAACGGAAAACTCTATATTGCAAGGGGTTATGGAGAGAAGGAAACGGGAGGCTACAGCATTTCCGTAAAAGATGTTTATCTGACTCAGAATGCCCTCTGTTTTGTTACAACGCTGATTGGCCCGGGGGAGAATGAGACGGTGGCAAAGGCACCAAGTTTCCCATATATTGTGGTTGAGGTGACAAAATGTGACAAGAACGTGTTGTTTGAGTGAAAAAATGGTACTTTTTTCCCTTTGACAGCATTTTAACACGGTGATATACTAAAGAGCGTGGATAAAAAAGGAGGAACTGGTATATGCAGAGAGCAGATATTAACAGAGTCCGGGCATCCGTGCATCAGCAGTGCGGTAGCAGTGTAATGATTCAACTGGACAGAGGTCGTAATAAAGTAGATGTACAGCGTGGTGTAATACAGAATGCTTATCCGAGTGTATTCACGATTCTTGTAGATGATGAAAGAGAAGGCAATCCGCCACAGTTATTATCTTTCAGTTATACAGATATCATCACAAGAGATATCCGAATGAAATTATGTTAGAAGAATAAAGTCCCTTTTTCCTGAATAAAATGAAATAACATTCAGGAAGGGGATTTTTTTAGTGGAAATAAAGAGACAGAACATACATATGAATTATGAAAAAGCCAGTGCCATGAGTCAGATTACTCTGGATTATGATTACAATCTGCCGGATTATCGGCCGGATATTGTAAAAGTACTGAAAGAAAAAGGTGAAATCCGCTTTGATGAGATACAGGTAAAAGAAGGACGTATTTATGTGAAGGGGAATCTTATCTTTCATGTGCTCTACCGCAGCGATATGGAGGAGCATAAATTAGACTGCCTGCGGGGACAGATTCCATTTGAAGAAACCATCAGTATGGATGGAGTGAATGAATTAGATCCGGTGGACGTCACAGCAGAACTGGAAGACATTAATATCGGGATTATTAATTCCAGAAAATTAAGTGTTCGTGCACTGGTGATGCTGAAGGCAGAAATGCGGATGCGCAAGGAGACGGAACTGATTACGGGAGTAGCCATGGAACATCCGTTGGAAATCCTTCAGAACAGGCATAATATTCTGGAATTGGAAACCTGTAAGAAAGATAATTACCGGTTGAAACAGGAAATAGAGTTGCCCCAGAGCAAGCCAGATGTAGAACAGATTTTATGGAAAAGTGTGCAGCTTCGGGGTGTGGAAACGAGGTTACGAGAAGAAAAAATCCAGCTTACCGGAGAAATAAGACTGTTTTTGCTATATTATGCCCAGAAAGAAGAACGCCGGTTAGAATGGTTAGAAGAGACGATACCACTGAATGGAGAACTTGCCTGCGAGGGATGCAGTGAGGAAAAAATCTATCGGATTCAGGTAACACCTGCCAGTGTGGAAGTAGAGGTCAGACCGGATTATGATGGAGAAGACCGGAAAATCAGTCTGGATATGACGTTAGAATTAGATATCTGTATCTGGAAGGAAACAGAGACAGATGTAGTAGAGGACGTATATTCGCTGCGGGAAGAGATGACACCAGCTTATGAAGAAGTTACCATGAGCAGGCTGCTGGCAAAGAATTATGCAAAATGCCGGTTGACAGACCACATGAATTTAAAGAAGAATCAGGAGAATATCCTGCAGATTTGTTCCTGCGAAGGAATGGCATTTATTGACCATGTGGAGCCACAGGCAGACGGTCTTAAAGTGGAAGGAAGCCTGAATGTGGAAATCCTTTATGTAACCACGGACGATGCCATGCCGATTGGAACCTGCCGGGAGACATTTCCTTTTGAACAGCTGATTGAAGTCCCGGAAATGACAGACGATATGAACTATGAACTGGAAGCGGGAATCGAGCAGTTGTCAGCGATTCTTTTAGACAATACCCAGATTGAGGTAAAGGCAGTACTGAATCTGAATCTGATTGCATTTTCACAGGAGAACATCCAGAAAATGGATGAAATCAGAATTACAGAACGGGATATGGAAGAATTACAGAGACAGCCAGGAATTACCGGATATATTGTAAGAGAGGGGGACAGTCTCTGGAAAATTGCCAAGGCAAATCATACGACTATTTCCCAGTTAATGGAAACCAACGACTTAAAGAGTGAAGAAATTCAAAAAGGCGATAAATTGTTAATTGTAAAGATGGTATCATGATGTTATACTAAGATGATAGGAAATACACAAAAGTGGAAGGAGCAGAAATATGCACAGAAAAAAACATATGTGGAAAATGCGGTTGGTTGCAGCAGGACTGGTAGCAATTCTTGGAATTTCATGTTTTCAAAGTGCGTCAGCAAGCGCTCTTTCAAAGGCTAAAAACAAGAAGAGTGAAGCACAGACCGCATTGGATAATGCCAATGCAGATATAGAGAATATACAGAGCCAGCAGCAGGAACTGCAGTCCCAGATTGATGCACTGGATGCAGATCTGGTAAATATTATTATGAACTTAGATATTCTGGAAGGGGAACTTTCGGATAAGCAGACTGAACTGGATAATGTGACAGCACAGCTTGCACAGGCGCAGGAAGATGAACAGAACCAGTACGATGCTATGAAAAAGCGTATCGTATATATGTATGAGAATGGGGATGACAGTTATATTGAGGCACTGGTGGGCGCAACAGATTTCTCCGATTTACTGAATCGTCTGGAATATGCCCAGCAGATTTATGATTATGACAGAAATCTTCTGACGCAGTATCAGGAGACAGTGCAGCAGGTAGCTGACCTTAAGAGTCAGGTGGAGACAGAGAAGGCAGAGTTAGAGGAAGTGCAGCAGTCTTATCAGGAACAGCAGGCTTCTTATGAAAGCATGATTGCAGAGAAACAGTCTCAGATGTCTGATTTTGATACCCAGCTTGCATCAGCCCAGAGTCTTGCAGCCCAGTATAAAGCTACTGTTGATGAGCAGAATGAAATCATAAGACAGGAGCAGGCAGCTGCAGCAGCTGCCGCTGCTCAGAATAATAATAAAGGCAATAATACAACAACTGCTAACAATAATAATGGCAGCAATACCGGAGGTGACAGCACTACTGGTGGCAGTACAGGGGGAGGTGGATTGAATCCTCCTTTTAGTACATCAGTAAGTGGAAGCGATGTAGTATCTTATGCCTGTCAGTTTATTGGAAACCCGTATGTATGGGGCGGCGAGAGTCTCACCAATGGAGCGGATTGTTCCGGATTCATTAAAAGTGTCTATGCAAACTTTGGAATCAGCCTGCCTCACAGTTCGGTAGCATTACAGCGGGCAGGAAGTGAAGTAAGCTATGAGAATGCCCAGCCAGGTGACATTGTCTGTTATGCCGGTCATGTGGCAATTTATATGGGCGGAGGACAGATTGTCCATGCAAGTTCACCGTCTACCGGCATTAAGACAGGCTCAGCAACTTATCGAAGCATTATATCTGTCCGGCGTGTATTGTAAAAAGTTATCAATAAAGAAGAAAAATGATAAAAATTCCCCGCAGTAAGCAAACTACTGCGGGGTTTTAAGAACTTGTAAAATCTTTCAAGTTGCGTATAATGAAAAAGTAGAAAATATTTTAGGAGGAATAAGAAATGCAGATAGAACAGTTACAAAAAGAAATGATAGCAGCAATGAAGGCAAAAGATAAACCAAGAAAAGATGCAATTTCTTCTCTGGTTTCTGCAGTGAAGAAAACAGCAATTGATGAAGGCTGTCGTGATGACATAAAAGAAGAATTAGTAAATCGTGTGATTTTAAAAGAAATGAAGACCGTAAAAGAACAGATTGATTCCTGTCCGGCAGAAAGAACAGATTTACTTGCGGAATATCAGCAGCGTTATGACATTATGAGCGAATATGCACCGGCAATGCTTTCTGAGGAAGAAGTACGTAAGATTCTGACAGAAAAATTTGCAGATGTCATTGCAACAAAAAATAAAGGTCAGATTATGAAAACAGTTATGCCGGAGTTAAAAGGCAAGGCAGATGGTAAATTAATCGGACAGGTTGTAGCAGAGCTTTGCAAATAGGATAGTGTATGAGTGAAAATAAATCACAGAAGAAGCGCATATGGTTCATTACAATACTGATTCTACTGGTACTGTTATTAATCAGTCTCTTTGCTTCCGAACGAAGGGGGAAGATTGTATACAGGGAGTATCTTTCCGAAGATATCCTGACAGTAGATGGAGAAAAACTGCAGCTTGGGGATCTGGCAATGTATATCGCTTATGAGGAACTGAAGGTAGAAGATGAGGCAGCAGCCTATGATTATTATGATACGAATAAGTATTGGAATCTTCATACCAGTGGAAGGTTTGTAAAAGAAGTAGCAAAGACCCATGTCATCGAAATGGCAGTACATGATGAAATCTTTTACCGGCAGGCAATGGCAGAGAAACTGACGCTGGATGAAAAAGAAGAAGAACAGCTTCGTAGCCGTCAGGAGGATTTCTGGACGGATATGACAGAGGAACAGCAGGAAAGACTGGGCGTTGATAAAGCAGAGATAGATCGTCAGTTAGAGAAAGCTGCATTGGCACAGAAATATCAGAATCAGATAGCAGCAGAGAATAACAGTGATTTTGACGGTTACAGTGCCGGGGCAGAGCCATATGAGCAGATTTTAAAAGAACATAAGTATAAACTGAATGAGAAGCTCTGGGACAGAGTGGATTTTGGGAATATCATATTGAATCATTAGAATGGAAGGAAATAGAAATGTCTGTAAAAATAGGTAGAAATGATCCCTGCTGGTGTGGCAGTGGAAGAAAGTATAAGACATGCCATCAGTCATTTGATGAAAAGATTGAAAAGTATCGTGAGGCAGGCTGTATTGTGCCAACCCATGATTTGATTAAGACACCGAAGGATATCGAAGGTATCAGGGAAAGTGCCAAAATTAATGTGGCAGTACTGGATTATGTGGCTGAGCATATCAAAGCCGGCATGAGTACAGAAGAAATTGACCGTATGGTATATGAGAAAACAACAGCTATGGGTGGAATCCCGGCACCACTTAATTATCAAGGATTTCCGAAGAGCGTCTGTACATCAATTAATGAAGAAGTATGCCATGGTATTCCATCGGAGGATATTATTTTAAAGGATGGCGATATCATCAATGTGGATGTTTCCACAATATTAGATGGATATTTTTCTGATTCCTCCAGAATGTTTCTGATTGGAGATGTCAGTGAAGAAAAGAAGCGTCTTGTCCAGGTAACGAAAGAATGTGTGGAAGAAGGCTTAAAAGCGGTAAAACCATGGGGCTTTTTAGGAGATATGGGGCAGGCAGTGCATGACCATGCTTATGAAAATGGCTATACTATCGTAAGAGAAATCGGTGGACATGGTGTTGGAAAAGAATTCCACGAAGAGCCATGGGTTGGCTATCACAGCAAGAGAGGAACCGAGATGCTCTTAGTTCCGGGCATGATGTTTACGATTGAGCCAATGGTAAATATGGGAAAAGAAGCTATCTACATAGATGATGAAAATAACTGGACCGTGTATACAGAAGACGGACTTCCAAGTGCCCAGTGGGAGATTCAGGTTCTGGTAACCGAAGAGGGAACCGAAGTTATTTCCTGGTAGGTATCTCTTAAAAAAGCTATTTTTGAAAGAAAAACCGGATGGAAAGTTTCTCATTCTGGTAAGCGCAAAGATGCTTATAGATAACAAGCAGTGCAATTCCAAGGCAGGCAAAGTCAATGGAGAGAACCGGCACAAAGAGAAAGACCAGAAGGCAAAATACGCCAAAGGTAATAATGGACCGGAAAAGATGTGGCCGGATAATTAAGACCACAGAAAAAAGAATATAAGTAGCAGCAAGGAAAAGAACCGGAAGAACAACCGGAAAGATTCCAAGCAGTACACCAAAGGAGACGGCAATGGCTTTGCCGCCTTTTTTGTTACTGTTTTTCGGATGAAACTGCAATGGGAACGCATGTCCGAGAACCGGTGTTATCAGAATCGGAATCATGTATGGAGTGTCAATATCCAATGTCCGTAGGGCGAGTACAACTGGGAAAAAGCCCTTGAAAAGTTCCAAAAGGAGCGCAAGAATACCAGCCCGGAATCCGCCGTACACAAAGGCATTGGCAGTGCCGGGATTTCCATCCGGACTTAATGCACAGATATCTTTCCCAAATAATATCTTCGGAATCCAGTAGGCATAGAGTATGCTGCCGCTGAGATAGCCGGCGATGGAAAAAAAGATGCAGGTGATAATTGACTGGTTCATATAAAGGCTCCTTTTCTTTTCGATAAACAGGTGATTGCGGAAGGAGATTGATTTTGCTGGAAAATATTACGGGATTCGCAGGGGAGTTATCTTTGTGCACTATGAAATGCCAACAGTTCTTAGAATGCGTGTTTTTCTTGTCTGTAAACTGTCTTTCCGGTTGCTTTGGCTGAATAGCGGTACTGTCCGTCGAGGGCAGATGCCCCTAACAGTCCTTATCAGGCATCTGCACTTCGGCGAACCGTGCCGCTATTCTGACAAACATTGGAAAGACTGTTTTAATCACAAAAAAGAAAAACACACATTTTAGAACTGTGGTATTTCGTAGAGAAAGATAACTTCCTGTGAATCAGCGTAATATTATGGGGCAAATCGTCTCCTCCTGCTTCCGCAATCACTTGTTTGAATAAAAGCAATTGTCGTTATTTTTCAGACAGTGATTCTAACAGGTCTACAATGCGTTCTGCTGCATCGGATTTCTGCTCCCGGAGCTGTGCGGTATGCATTTCCTCCTGTAAATCATGGCTTCGCATCAGCAGCTTTCCAAGGCGAATCTGTTCTATCATGTATTTAGAGGCATAGGAAATGCCACGGTCTACGAAAAATGCACTGTTTGCGGTTTCGCAGCCTGGAATCGGTGCGGTATGGATAGTTGGGATTCCCTTTACCAAAGTTTCGGTAGAGGTAAGTCCGCCCGGTTTGGTAAAGATGACATCACAGGCATCCATATAAAGGGAAACATGTCTGGTGTAGCCTAAGACATGAACCCGCGGGCAATGTCTGAATTCTTTGGTGAGAACTGACTGTAATTTCTTATTGTTTCCGCAGATAATTACAATGTGTTCGTCATTTTTACACTGCTTATAAAGTGCCATGGCAAAGACTGCCAGTTTTCCAAATCCCATACTTCCGCTCATAATGAGAAAGGTAGGAGCATCAGCATCTAGGTGGCATTTGCGGCGGGCAATGTCCTTTGGTGTATGCTTGGCAAAGGCGTGGCGTACCGGAATACCGTAAGGCAGTAATTTTTCCTTTGGAACACCACGTTTTATATATTCGTCTACTAAATCCTCATGGGGAATAACATAGTAGTCGCAGTTGGTTTCCTCCCAGAAAGGGATGCAGGTATAATCGGTTCCGATAGCGACTGCTTTTACCGGCAGCATGTTGTGTTTCTTCATATAAGTAATGGTCTCTGCCGGGTAAAGGTGCGGCATCACCACAATGTCATAAGTTCCTTCTTCGATGAGGGATGCAAGCAGTTTCGCCAGCTTTGCATTTGCCCAGTAAACCGGAGATTTGAAATGGCGGTTACTGATAAGCATTCCCAGTTTATAAATGAAACCGAAAAACCACGGCAGATGCTTTACAATCCCAATATAAAGTCCGCTGATAAGGCGTGAAGTATGCCTTTTGCCAAGCTGCATGGCATCAACGAAATTTACTTCGTGTCCCCTTGCTAAAGCTGCTTCTTCCACGGCATGACCGGCGGCGTTATGTCCTTCTCCTGTGTTGCAGGATAAAATCAGAATTTTCACAAAAAATCCCCTTTCCGAACTTTTCTTTCGTATAGAACATCTTAATATATTTGCAACAAAATAGCAACTTTTCATAAAATTTTATAACCAAAAACGAAACATTTTATAAAAAATTGCTTGTATTTCTGGCAGTATAAATTTATAATAAAAAAGTGTTTTTTAAAACAGAGAGCAGTAAATAGAAAGAAGGGTATTAAGATGAAAAAAATAGAAGAATATGTAAGAAGTATACCGGATTTTCCAGAGCCGGGAATTATTTTCAGAGATATTACTTCCGTATTGCAGGATGCAGACGGACTTCAGCTTGCAATAGATTCCATGATCAAGCTTTTAGATGGTGTGGACTTTGATGTAGTTGCCGGTACAGAATCCAGAGGATTCATTTTCGGAGTACCAATTGCTTACGAAATGCATAAACCGTTTGTACCGGTTCGTAAAAAAGGAAAATTACCATGTGAGACCATTTCACAGTCTTATGATTTAGAGTATGGACAGGCTACCATTGAGATGCACAAGGATTCCATCAAACCGGGGCAGAAGGTTGTTTTAGTAGATGACTTAATCGCAACCGGCGGAACCATTGAAGCTGCTATCAAATTAGTAGAGCAGCTTGGCGGAGAAGTAGTTAAGGTCATTTTCTTAATGGAACTGGCTGGATTAAAGGGAAGAGAGCGTTTGAAGGGTTATGATGTTGCTTCTGTAATTACATATGAAGGAAAATAATTTACAGAAGAGAAGTTTAACATGACTTATTGCCAGAGAGGCTGGCTTTAGGTATAAAAAACAATTTGGAGGAAGAAAAATGTTAGAGAAAATGTTCAAATTCAAAGAGAACAACACTAACGTCAAGACAGAAGTAATTGCAGGTCTTACCACATTTATGACAATGGCTTACATCCTGGCAGTTAACCCGAACCTGTTATCTGCTGCTGGCATGGATCCTACTGCAGTTTTGATTGCAACCTGTCTTGCATCCTTTATCGGAACACTTGCAATGGCTTTGATGGCTAATTATCCATTTGCATTAGCTCCTGGTATGGGATTGAATGCATATTTCGCATTTACAGTATGTGGAAATATGGGTTATGACTGGAGAGTCGCATTAATGGCAGTGTTCATTGAAGGTATCATCTTTATCGTACTTTCACTGACCAACGTACGTGAGGCAATTTTCAATGCCATTCCTGCTACACTGAAAAAAGGTGTAAGTGCCGGTATTGGTTTGTTTATCGCTTTCATCGGTTTACAGGGTGCTCACATTGTTGTTGACAACAGCTCTACTTTATTATCTTATGTTAAATTTACAGAGAACTGGCATACAGAAGGAATCTGTGCTTTACTTGCACTGATTGGTTTACTTCTTACCATTATCTTATATGTAAAGAATGTAAAAGGTTCCATCCTTATCGGAATCCTTGCTACATGGATTCTTGGTATGATCTGCCAGGCAGCAGGTATCTATCAGATTGATGCAGAAGCTGGATTCTATTCTTTATATCCTACATTTGCAATGACAGACTTCACCAAAATCGGAGAAACCTTTGGACAGTGTTTCAAAGCTGACTTTACCGGTGTAGGTATTGTTAACTTTATCGTAGTATTATTATCCTTCTTATTTGTAGATATGTTTGATACTATCGGAACATTAATCGGTGTTTCTGATAAAGCGGGTATGTTAGACAAAGAAGGAAAGCTTCCAAGAGTTAAAAATGCGTTATTAGCTGACGCTATCGCAACATCCGCTGGTGCTGTTCTTGGTACTTCTACAACCACAACTTTCGTAGAGAGTTCTGCTGGTGTAGGTGCAGGTGCCAGAACCGGTTTTGCATCTGTTGTAACCGGATTCATGTTCCTGATTGCAATCTTATTTGCACCAATCTTTACAGCAATCCCAGGATTTGCTACCGCTCCTGCATTAATCTTCGTTGGATTCCTTATGGTATCTGCAATCGTTAAGATTGACTTCAACGATGTTACAGAAGCAGCTCCTGCATACCTTTGCTTAATTGCTATGCCTCTTATGTACAGCATTGCAGAAGGTATCGCAATCGGTGTTATCTCTTACGTTATCATCAACTTAATCTGTGGTAAAGCTAAGAAAATTACTCCGCTGATGTATATTCTTGCAGTATTATTCATTTGTAAGTATATCTTCCTGTAAGAGGAGATTAAATTAAATAAAACAATTTGAAGCAGACATTTATTGCTATTTAAGGTGGTGATTTATGTCTGCTTTTTTTTTGTGCAAAAAACTTCCGAAGAACATTTGGCATCATTGAAATCCCCTTCTCGTCAAAATCCACAAATTCAGGAAACCAATTTTGGTAATTCAGTTTCTTGTAACGGATATGCAGAAAACGGATTTAACCAGATGAGCCAGAGGCTGCATCATTTTATCCGGGAGCATATTGTCCGTGGAACCTGGCAGAAGAAGGAGCGGCCGATACTGCTTAACAGTTGGGAGGCTTCCTATTTTGACATCAGTGAGAAGAAGTTACTGAAGCTGGCAAAGGAAGCAAAAGAAGTTGGCATAGAATTATTTGTAATGGATGACGGCTGGTTTGGCGAACGGATGGATGACAGCAGTTCCTTAGGAGACTGGGAAGCAAATGCGAAGAAGCTGCCGGGTGGGCTTAAGGGTTTATCCGATAAGATTCTCGGACTGGGACTGCAATTCGGTATCTGGGTGGAGCCGGAAATGGTCAATGTGAAAAGCAAACTTTATGTGGCACATCCGGACTGGACCATTGAGATTCCGGGACAGCCTCATTCGGAAGGAAGAAACCAGCGGATTTTAGATTTGGGAAGAAGAGAAGTACAGGATTATATTATTGAGAGCATGAGTAAAGTCTTTTCTTCAGCAGACATTTCCTATGTGAAATGGGACATGAACCGGACCTTCAGTGATTATTATTCCACAGCACTTCCACCGGAACGGCAGGGAGAAGTGGCACACCGCTATGTGCTGGGATTATACCGCTGCATGAAGGAGCTGACGGAACGGTTTCCGGAGATTTTATTTGAAGGCTGTGCAGCAGGCGGCAACCGCTTTGACCTTGGAATCTTATGCTATTTTCCGCAGATCTGGGGCAGTGATGATACGGATGCATTGTGCCGGGCGGAGATAGAGGAAAATTATAGTTACGGCTATCCGCTGTCAGCAGTCAGTGCTCATGTGTCTGCCTGCCCGAATCACCAGACGCTGCGGAATACGCCATTAGAGACAAGATTTCAGGTGGCATGCTTTGGAAGCTTCGGCTATGAATGCAACCTCTGCGATATGAAAAAAGAAGAAAAGGAAGCCATGAAGGAGCAGATTGCATTATATAAGAAATGGCGGAAGGTGTTGCAGCAGGGAACCTTTTACCGGGGCAGAAGCTTTTACGACGGAACACAGAGTGGAATGGGCGGCAGCGTTTTAGCGGATGAAGCCGGTAATCAGATGGAATGGACCTGCGTATCGGAAGATGGCACGAAGGCAGTGGGTATGCTGATGCAGAAATTGGTGGTGCCGAATATGCAGCAGCAGACCTATTATCCGAAGGGATTGCTGCCGGATGTCCGTTACCATTTCTACAACCGGAAATTAAAATATAATATCAAAGAATTCGGTGATCTGGTAAATACGGTTTCGCCGGTTCATATCAAACAGGATTCTCTGACCCATCAGGTGCTTTCGAAATTGGTAAAAATGGATGGCGAGACGGAAGACTTCCATGCATATGGAGATACCTTGATGTATGGCGGTGTTCATGTCAGTCCGGCATTTGGCGGAACCGGATACAATGATAAGGTAAGGCACTACCCGGATTTTGCATCCCGTTTATATTTTATGGATGGAGAAGTAAAAAAGTAGGGAGACAGAAGTCCATGTTTGTGCTAAGATGAACATATCCATAAAACACAAACAGGAGCGGATATGAAGAATAAATCAAAGTTAAAGAAAATAAGAGAAAAGAAAGCAGGCACAGCCACCGTTACCAAAGAGTGGCTTTATATGAATCCAAATTCCATCACAGTAGCAGAGATTGAAAATGCATTAGAGGGAATGGATGGCATCGAAACAGAAATCTGGAAAGAGGCGGGAGTATTAGAGGTGGAGGTTCCGGAGCATCATTCCATGGATATCGAAGAGATTGCAGTCAATTTAAAGGATGAATATGCCAATGCTTATTTAAAAGAGCATGATATTCATGCTCTTTTTGCTGTCACAATTGACACAGAAAATTATGCATTTATGCAAAAAATCATGCAAAAAATTATCGCCGGAGCAGGCGGGTTCTTCTGTGGAGATACAGAAGATTTTACTCCGGTAGTAAAAGAGCAAGAAGTGAAATAAAATGCAAAAGATAAGATTATATGATGCAACAAAATTAGACCGGAAGCATATGATGTTTTCCAATAAGCAACTCCTTTCGCTGCTTCTGCCGATTATGGTAGAGCAGCTTTTGAATTCCTTTATGGGAATGGCAGATACCATGATGGTAAGCAACGTGGGAAGTGCCGCAATTTCTGCGGTATCTCTAGTGGATTCCATCAATGTGCTGGTCATACAGGTATTTACGGCATTGGGAGCAGGAGCGGCAATTATCTGTTCCCAGTATCTTGGAAGAGGAGACCGGGAATCCAGTAATGAAGCAGCAAGACAGGTAACCTTAAGTGTCCTGACGATTTCAACGGTATTGTCCATACTTTGCATTGTATTTCGTGGACCGCTGTTGCATCTGATTTTCGGACAGGTAGAAGAGGCAGTTATGGATAATTCCATGATTTACTTCCTGCTGACAGCCATTTCCTTTCCGTTTATTGCACTTTTTGATGCCGGCGGAGCCTTTTACCGGGCGGCAGGAAACAGCCGTTTTCCAATGATGATTTCCGTCCTTTCCAATGGACTCAACATTGCCGGAAATGCAGTGCTTATCTTTGGATTTCAGATGGGGGTGGAAGGAGCAGCCCTTTCTACATTATTTTCCAGAATCTTTTGCGCAGTAGTCATTTTCTGGAATCTGCGGAAACCGGATCAGGTGATTGTGGTAAATCATTATCTTAAAATCCGTCCGAACTTCCCTTTGATTGGAAAAATTCTTTCTATCGGAATTCCATCCGGAATTGAAAACGGAATGTTCCAGTTTGGAAAGCTGGCAATCCAGTCCAGCGTATCAACCCTTGGAACGGCAGCCATTGCTGCGCAGGCAATGACCATTATTCTGGAAAACTTAAACGGAATCGGAGCCATTGGAATCGGCATCGGTCTGATGACGGTAGTAGGACAGTGCATCGGAGCCGGAAAAGTGGAAGAGGCGCGTTATTATATGGTGAAACTCTGCGGCTATGCGGAAATCGTTATTCTGATTTCCTGTGCAGTGGTATTTTTATTGACAAAGCCGGTTACATTTTTAGCTGGAATGGAAGCAGAAAGTGCCTCCCTCTGCATGGAAATGATAATAGCAATTACGATTGTAAAACCGATTGTATGGGTGCTGGCATTTATCCCGGCTTATGGCATGCGTGCCGCCGGAGATGTGAAATTTTCCATGATTTTATCCAGTCTTACCATGTGGTTCTGCCGTGTGGCACTGTGTGTATATCTGATCCGCAGCTGTGGTTTCGGACCAATGGCGGTGTGGATTGGCATGTTTGCCGATTGGACGCTTCGTGCTATCGCATTCAGCGTCCGGTATTTAAGCGGCAGGTGGAGCCGGATACATGTCATTTAGAACATGCATAATATTGTTGCATGAGCAGTATCAGCATACCGGCAGCAGTACCTGGGTAATAAATTTACTTTTGTCTTTATGCTGTGGCGGTCCCTCTAAATAGCAGTGGCGGAAGATGCCAACCGGTGTAAGTTTTTGCTCTCTGGCATAGGAAAGAAGGGTATCATGAACCGATGGCAATTCTTCATACGCTCCATGATGATAGAGGCAGACTGCTTTCTGGGCAGGGAGATTTAGGATATGTTCGCCCTTACTTCCTGCCGGGACAACAGCAAAAAAGGACATATCCTTTGCATCTGTAATGGGAGCTTCCGTAAAATAAATCTGCCCGGTATGTGCCGGACCATAGTTCTGCAGTGCTTCCAAGGCAACCTCTCTTAACAAATTCGTCTTTTCTGCGATGCTGTAACTTTCTATTTTGCGGCAGTACACCGTCTGTGATGGAATTGTAATGATTTCCATTGATTCAAATCCCTGATTGATTCTTTCATATAAGGCTTTGATATTGGCATTTAATTCATCCCGCAAAGCTTCCAGCCTTCGAACCATGGATAAAAGGTCGTTGGAGTTGTCAAAGTAGCCATGGATTTCATCCAGTGACAGGCCAAGATTCTGCAGCGAGCGGATGGTTCGAATCTTCGTCAGTGTATCAATGGTATAGTAACGATTGCCGGAGGGATCTTCTTTTACATCCGGAAAAACCAGTCCATGAGCTTCATAATTTAAAATAATTCTTCTTGTGATGCCCACAAAGTCTGCGGCATCTCCAATTGAAAACAGTTCTTTCAAAATGTACCCCCTTTTTATTTATTCGGTGATTGTGAAAAGAATGGATTTAGAAATTTTGAAGAAATAAAGTCGGCTGCATCACTTCAAAACACCGTAGTTCTAAAATATATGTTTTGCTTTTCTCTATGAAAGCCAGTCTTTCCAATGTTTGACTGTCTGCACCGGTTGTCCGCCTGCATACAGATACATAAACAAGCCTGTTAGGAGGTCTTGGCATTCTGTTATGCAACCGGCAATGCAGGCACAGGGATGTGCCTGCAAGGCGCAGTTGAATATGGATATGAATTTGCGCCGGTTGCCGGAATCATAAACTTATTTGCCAGAATGCCTAGACCTTCTTACGGGTTTGTGAAAGTATCTGTAGCAGACGGACAACCGGGCAGCCGGTCAAAGCAACGGAAAGACAGCTTACAAACAAGCAAAACATGTATTTTAGAACTGTGGTATTTTAAGACAAAGCAACACTCTTTAACTCTTCAAAAATTTCCATATCATATTTCTTTTCTCAAATATCGGCAAAATTTGTAAAATAATTGCATCGTACATTGATGTACGGTGTAAAATAACAGTGTAATTGTAACACAGCATTGAGAGTGTGAAAAGTGAAAAAAGAAAAAAGTAATTTAAGTGTAATTTAAGAAGGGAAGGATGTACATGAAACAAAAGAAGAAAAGTTTATTTTCCTTGTTACTTGCGTTGATGATGGTAGCAGGTCTTATGCAGGGGATGACAGTTGAGACAAAGGCAGCTACAAATTCGGTACAGGTGGGACCATTTACGTTGTCAAGGGATTCGGGGACGATTGTAGAAGGAGTCGATTATACCTATGAAAAATATGGATCTGGAAATAGAAATTCGCTTACCATTCTGACGGATGACATTACGATTGCAATGGATGAAAACGCAGAACCTACATCAGATATTATTGAGCTGGGAGAATTTAATAACCCCCCACTTGACAGTTTTTCTAAGGTAACATTTTCAAATTTAAAAATGAAATCTTATTATAATAATATATACAGTAATGTAGACCATATTCATATTACATTGGTTGGAAGCAATGAACTGGTCAGCATAAAAAGAGACTCTGAAACTTATGGTAGTTTTGCAATTTTTGGACATGGAAGTGTAAGCATTGAGAATAGTCCAAACGGTTCTCTTTATGCAACTGCAGATGGACTCGGCTGGGGTGCCATTTCTGTATCAGAAGGATATGGAAAAAGTGATGCATGCATTACAGTTGGAGATGCCATGTCAATGAAAAGTTCTACAGCTATGATGGCAGATATTTCGGAATTGACAGATACACCGAAGACATGGACAAATTGTATTGCAGTTAATAACAATGAGGACTATAGAGAGCGAGGATTTGCCAAAACACTCCTGATTGGTATGTGGAAGCATAGTCACACATGGAGTTATGCAGTGGATGAAGGCAAAGATGGAAGCCGTATTCTTGCAGCCTGCAGCGGCTTGGAAGATTGTGAAGAGAAAGATGCATCTTTATGGTTATCCTTATCAGCTGAGAATACAGACTATGATGGAACAGCAAAAGCTGCCAATATAACAACATCCGAAGACTGGAAGAGACTTAATCTTCCGGTTCCGGAAATCGTATATTATCTGAGTGGAACAGACACAAAGACCAACAGTGACAACAGCGGAGCAGAAGCCGTTGGAGGTGCACCAAAGTTACCGGGCAGTTATAAGGCACAGGTTACGGTTGGAACAGATACGAAAGCAACAAAAGAATTTACAATTACATGCAAGCATGGTGAATGGGTGGAAACAGTATCAGATTCTTATCTGAAAACAGCAGCAACCTGTACGGCACCGACAGTTTACTACAAATCCTGCAAGCTGTGTGGGGCAAAGGGAACAGAGACATTTACCAGCGGAAATCCATTAGGACATGATTTTAGCAACAATGCAGAAGCCTGCAGACGGGAAGGTTGTAATGAGAAGAACCCGGATTATAAACCGGCAACACCTGTTATTATTGAAGGTGCCGGTGGAGAATGGACAAAGGAAAGTGGTGCAACGCTTCGTTTCCGCAGTGACGCCGGTATCAGCAGCTTCCTTCGTGTAGAAGTGGATGGCACCGTAGTAGATGCGAAAAGCTATACGGTAACAGAAGGCTCTACCATTGTCACCTTTACCGCAGAATACTTAGAAAGCCTTGCTACCGGAAAGCATACGGTTGCGATTGTATCTTCTATCAGTGGAGAAGAAAAGAAAGCAACCGCCGAATTTACCGTTGCGAAGAAAGCTGATACAACAAATGGAAGTGATAATGCAACTGCAGACCAGACCACAGCACAGAAAACAAAAGTATTGAAAACAGGTGATGAATCACCGGTTGGATATCTGCTTGCACTCTTGGCATTATGCGGAGCGGCAGTAGTATTCACAGGGAAAAAGGGTTATTTAAAATAGAATATAGATGAAAATTAAAATGCATATAAGGGATGATAGATATAATCTGGAATCTTTTATATGCATCTTTTTATGAAAAAATAAATTTGAAAATACAATACTATAGATAATTATGTTGACGAATTAAACCATTTGTGTTATATATTAAAAAGTAGAAAACCATACTATATGTTATTTGAATACATCATAAAAGATTAATTTTTATAATTAGTGTTATTGGCTTAGAGACATCTTGATTAGTTCAATTCTGATACTGATTAGATATTAAAAGTTTATTTTAGTACCTAATCAGTATCAGAAAGAGTTATCATGAACAGTTAAGGTGTTATTTTTGTACCTAAATATGTGATAGTTTTGCTTGCTCTTTTCTGACTGAGGAAAGGAGGAAGCTTTTTTGTTATTAAGAGATAGTAATAGTAGAAAAAATGCAAGAGCAAATCGGAGACTAATTTAAAAAGTTAAGGAGAAACAAATAATGAGCAATCAAATTCAAAATTTAGGAGACTATAACAAAGTAAGAATTGATTTACAGAAAGCAGGTGGGAGTAGAGAAAAATTATATCAAAGTATTGGAAAGGCAGAAGTAGAAAAAGCAATTTCTGTATGGAAAGAAAAAATGCTATTGGTGGCTGCCTTGGGAGGTGTTATAGGGATGATAGTTGGCATTAGGTATTGTAGGAAAAATGAAGTGAAAGAGAGTGAAGCACAAAATTCTTGTATAAAAAAATTTCAAGAAGTGATAGAAGAGGAGGTTTTGAATAGTTCCAGCTATAAGGCGAAAAATCATAAGGAAATTGGTTTAGTATGTGAAAGACGAAACGAAATAACGGAGGAAGAAAAGAAATTATTATTCAAATTGAATAAAGGAAATTTTGATGGTATGGTAGGTGATAGAGTAGTTACAGCTAGAGGCTCGGCTGTTTTTGTAATGATACAGAATGGTATGCCGATATGTTATGAACGAGGACCGGCTATAAATTTTTTTAATGGCAAAGAGCGTGAACGTCAAGAAGGAAAATTACTTGTTCTAAAAAAATGGGAGACTAATAGTGAAAAAATAGAATTTCTTAGATCATTGGGATGGTTGATAAATGATAAAGAAGCAAAAAAGTACAGCAAAAAATGAAATAGTGAAAGTGAGGAAGAAAAATGATGAGATTAACAAAAAAGAATCGAAAAAAATTATTGGAACAAAATGATGGCTTTTCTAAAACCACCAATTATGATTCGAGAAATAGTAGATATGAAAGAGAATATCATATATCTGATGGAAAACTATATATTCAAGAAAACGGAGAAACATCTTGGGCAGATAGTAGATATGATAGATTTTGGATTGCTTCGGATGAAGAAGAACATAGATTTCTATATAAATATTTAGAAGAATTGGATAAAGAAGAGCTAGATTAAGGAGAGTAAAAAAAGAGCGAAAGTTTTACTAATATTACTTGGCAGTGTAATATATGAATTTAGCTATATGAAAAATCGGAAAGAGAACGGCTAGTTTGCTGGTAATATTTGCCTTGGACTGTGTAAAAAGCCATACATAAAAGCAAATCCTCTGCATACAATGTAAAAACAAGTATTGCAGGGGATTTTCTTTGAAAAGCTATATAGAAGAAAGAGCCGTAGAAATAGCCAAATACATTATAGATAACAATGCGACAGTGCGTCAGACCGCAAAGCAGTTTGGAATCAGTAAGAGTACGGTACATAAGGACGTAACAGAACGTTTATCCCAGGTGAATCCGACCCTGGCGCGGGAAGCAAGGAAAGTACTGGATGTCAATAAGTCAGAGCGTCATATCCGAGGGGGACTGGCAACGAGAGAAAAATATCTTCATCAGCATGTGACGGGTTGATATGTTTGAAACAAAGAAAACGTAATATTGTGCCCGGCATTGGGAAAAATCAGTGCGGCGGCGCAATC
>ENA-ORUF01000851-ORUF01000851.1-human-gut-metagenome-genome-assembly--contig:-NODE-851-length-37568-cov-5.367179_pt1 | contig 37568 bp, 30 predicted proteins | sample MGYA00242077_ERZ509203 | MGnify/ENA primary metagenome ERZ509203 (study PRJEB26280, sample SAMEA2338834) | human gut metagenome | biome: human gut; feature: human-associated habitat; material: faeces... | reverse complement strand
AACTCACGACCCCTTCATTACGAGTGAAGTGCTCTACCGACTGAGCTATTCCAGCTTGTGTTAAACACAAATGATATTATACCTTATTTTTCAGAAAATGCAAGCAATTTTTTATTTTTTATCCGCACCCCCATACCCAATCACAAAATCATCCGTCTTACAGATCACCTTCGAATCATTATCCTTCTGGAAAACCCGAAAAGAAACCGAAAGCTCATTGATACCAGCATTTTTTCCCAGGAAATACATCTTTACAATCTCACTCTTCCCTGCCGGAATCCCCTCACACGAAATATTCGCCGTCTTACACTCCTTACCATTAACCTTAACATTTCTACATCTGACATCAATATCCTGTTCCGTATCATTCACTACACAAAACCTTGGAGTAAGCCCCATGACACTATTCTTCACAATACCCTTTTCGATAATCTTAACACCCTTGTCATCGTAAAGAACAATCCCACCACCGCCAATCTCCTGCTCATACGATCCACTGATATCAGTCTTTATGGAAATATTATCCACTACAGCAATATCATCATACGTCTTATCCTCATAAAAACGCAAGCCACATTCCACATCCGCCACACGGTCAATTCCATATCCATCACATTCCTGTTTCGAAACCACCAGTAATCCATCAGTTTCCCCACCTGGTTCTGCCTTGTCAAAAAACAAACTGTTTGCTTCTACTTTACAGCCATTAATATAACAATTTTCGGCTATCAAACCCATTTTTTCATCCGTATTATTTTCAATATGAAGCGGTATGACAATATTCTGCTCTGCATCCAGAGAAGCTTCCGAAACCGAAACCTTTATATTATTTTCGTCATAGATCACCTGTTCCAGAACTGTAGACTTCTCTGCCCAGACCGTTACCGTAGCAAACATAGTAAAGAATACCGCCGCAAAAATCCCGGCTACCAATTTCTTTTTTATACAACATCCCTCACTATTTTCTGCTGATCTTTACTTTCTTCCCCACCCTCTTTACGGATGAAACTTTTTTCTCAGGAGTACAGCTAAAAACAGTCACTCCATAAGCCGGGAGCTTCATTTTCAGAGAATTTTCCCTGTTATCACACTCCGCATGCACCGCATTTTTGGCCCTGGTATTCACAACACCCAGACCACCATATTTTCCATTATCACTGTTAAAAATCTCTTTATACTTTCCAGCAAAAGGCACACCGACCTGATAGCTGTCATAAGACACCGGTGAAAAATTACATACTATAAGAAGCGTCTCTTCCATTTTTTCCGTTTTTCTCAGAAAAGCAACAATATTTTCGTCATAGTTGGTAAACTGGATCCATTCAAAACCATCCGAATTACCATCCATCGCATACAGCGCCGGACAACTTCTGTACATCGCATTCAGATCATGAATATATGCTTTCATTTCTTCTGTGCACTCTTTATCCGGTGCTGTCATCTTCACTCCCGGATGAAGCATCAGATAAGCGTAGGCCGCACGTACCTGAGCCAGTTTCTGTTTCGGAGATCCCGGAAGTTTTTCAAGAAATTCCTTCAGAGTTCCTACATCCCTTCGTCCCAGGGTCAGTACATAATGTTCACTGTACGCATACATCATGGAAAGCGTCAGCTGATCATAATAATCCTTTCTTTCCAGCGGTTCTACTTCTATATAGGAGAGAAGATCTTTCGTCCATCCGCCACTCCACTTATAATCAAATCCCAGATGATCATTCTCCACGCTGTCTGTAAGCTGAGGCCAAAGTCCATCCTCCTGTGCGATCAAAAGAACTCCCGGATTGCGTTTCTTAACAATAGAATTCAGATGTTTCAGAAACTCCACAGCCTGGAGATTTTCATTAGAGCCATAAAGATTTGGTCTCCACTGTCCTGCCTCTCTTCCAAAATCCAGATACAGCATGGCATCTACATCATCCAGGCGAAATCCATCTACATGGAACTCATCCAGCCAGAAAAATGCATTCGAGAGAAGAAAATCCTTAACCATAGGGCTTCCATAATTATAAAGCATCGTCCCCCACATCGGATGGACCGCCATAGCCGGATCCTGAACTTCATAAAGAGGTGTTCCATCAAATTTCTCCAGTCCTGCATCAAATCGTGGAAACTGTGCAGGTGTCCAGTCCAGGATCACACCAATTCCTTCCTGGTGAAGTTCTTCCACCAGAGCACGGAAATCTGCCGGTGTTCCAAAACGATTCGTCAGCGCAAAATAAGATGAAGTGGAATATCCCCCTGAATTCTGATCCAGATACTCCATAACCGGATGAAATTCCACATGTGTATACCCTGTTTCTTTTAAAAATGCTGCCAGTTCACCATGTTTTTTCCACTCTGTTATATCTGTTTCATAAACAGACACCGGAACTTCACGGCTTACAAACTTTTCACGTTCTTTCATCCACTCTTCATCCTGCCAGGAAAACTCTCCCAGCTCTGCCACAACCGAGATCACAGACGGAGCCTCCTGCACCCCGTTTCCGTAAGGATCTGACTTGCGCTGTACAGCCCCGCCTTTTATCTTGATTTCATATTGATAAGAAGCGCCTGCCTTTACGCCCGGAACAAAAAGTTCAAAAATACCGGACATCGGCATACGATGCATCGGAAGCCGTCTTCCATCCCATCTGTCAAAATCACCAACTATACTTACACGGATCGCATTGGGTGCCCATACCGCAAAATAAGTTCCACGCACACCTCCACAGACAACCGGATGTGCACCAAGTTTCTTATAGGCTTTATAATAAACGCCTGCACAAAATGCTCTTTCCTCTTCTTCTGTAATCTGGCAGGGATATTCATAAGCATCAAAAAAAGCCTCTTTCATGCTGCCCCGTGTAACCTGAAAACGATACTCCGGAATTCTTTTCAGAGGAAGCATTACCGCATAATAGCCAGCCTCATCTTCCAGTGTCATTGGATAAGACTTTTTTCCAACTATTACTTCCGCAGCTTCCGTCCCCGGAAAAAATCCCTGAATAAGCACTCCGTCATCTGTCACTCTCGGCTGCATCACGTCCCTCGGCGCAGCTTCCTCACCATAAACGATCGCCTCGATCCGGGGCCAGTCCATATATTCATACGCTTTATCAGCCATAATCGTCTCCTCCGTTATATCTGTTGTTTTATAGACTCAGTTTACCACTTTTTTACTGAAAAATAAAGAAAACTCTTCTTAATCTTCGCAAAAAAGCGCTCAAGTAACCGGTAACAGAACAGAAAATAAATCAATTTGGTTCTTCCCAAAATACCTTCCAGAGCTTATAATATGAGGCAGAAAAACAGGCGGGTATTCTTATTCCGCTATAAAAAACAACTTACCAGGAGGAATTATCAATGGAAAACAAACTGTATGATGTAACCGCTCTCGGCGAACTTCTGATCGACTTTACTGAAAACGGCAACAGTTCCCAGGGAAATCCTACTTTTGAAGCAAACCCGGGCGGCGCTCCCTGCAATGTACTCGCCATGCTGAACCGCCTTGGCAAAAAAACAGCATTTATCGGAAAAGTTGGAAACGATATGTTCGGCAAACAGCTGAAAGCAGCTGTTGAAGAATGCGGTATCGATACCAGAAACCTTGTTATGGACGATGAAATCCATACCACTCTTGCTTTTGTACATACATATCCAGATGGAGACCGTGATTTCTCCTTCTACCGCAATCCAGGCGCAGATATGATGCTCACCAAAGACGAAGTAGATGCCGAACTGATCCGCAACTCCAGAATTTTTCATTTCGGTACTCTTTCATCCACACACGAAGGCGTCCGCGAAGCAACCCGCTACGCTCTTGATGTGGCAAAAGAAGCCAACTGTATCATCACTTTCGATCCAAACCTTCGCCCACCTCTCTGGAAAGACCTTAATGACGCCCGCAAAGAGATCGAATACGGCATGGAACGCTGCGATGTGCTGAAGATCTCCGACAACGAAGTGGAATTCCTTTTTGATACTACAGACTACGATAAAGGCGCAGCTCTCATCGAAGAAAAATACCACATCCCCCTTGTCCTGATCACCCTTGGAAAAGACGGAAGCCGTGCATACTACCATGGCCGAAAAGTAGAAGCCGCACCATTCCTTCAGGAACACACCATCGAAACCACCGGCGCCGGCGACACCTTCTGCGCCAGCACCCTGAACTACGTCCTTGACCACGGCCTCGAAAACCTCACCGATGAAAACCTGAAAGAACTCCTCACCTTCGCAAACGCAGCCGCTTCCCTCATCACCACCAAAAAAGGCGCCCTCCGCGTAATGCCAACCAAAGAAGAAGTAGAAACCTTCATCAAATCCCGCAATTAAAAAAAGGCGGCCTGCACTTGCAGGCCACTTTTTTTATGTACATCCACAACTCAAGAAAATAAAAATCAGACCTGCACTCAGGCAATACCCAACAGTACCCCAAAGAACAGGCCTATTTTTTAACGCACATCCACACCCCAGGGAACAGGGCGCAAGCGCCTTTCCCTCCCCTGCGGTTTTCTACACTGTTGTCAACAGTGCCTCAAATTTTCCTTCCATTTCATACTCGCCGGCATTAGCCGTAATAAACACGCTATCTCCCTTCTGCACCTCAACGCACTCCTCTCCGGACTGTACCTTCCCGGTACCGTCTAAGACGAGTAAACTTGCAAAAGAAGTCTTATCAATCTCCCCAAAGATCTTCTTCATCCTCTGTCCATCCAGAACCACCTTATCAACCGTAAAATAATCACAGTCCACAATATGCGGCTCAAAAGACTTCTTCCGAAGGATCGGCACCCTCTTCGTCACCTGAAGTGCCTTCTCAATATGAAGATCCCTCTCCTTACCATTAGCGTCCTTACGGCCATAATCATAAACCCTGTAAGTCACATTGGAATTTTCCTGGATCTCCGCGATCAGATTTCCTTTACCAATTGCATGAATGGTACCCGGCTCGATAAAAAGCACATCCCCTTTATGAACTTCAACCTTGTTCAGAACTTCCAGAAGGGTCTTATTCTTAATTCTCTCCTCAAACTCCTCCTTGGAAACTTCACGGGAAAATCCATAATACAGGCTGGCACCTTCCTCGCAGTCCACGATATACCACATCTCCGTCTTGCCATACTGACCTTCATTCTTCATGGCATACTCATCATCCGGATGTACCTGGATAGACAGATCATCCTTCGCATCAATAAATTTGATCAGCAGCGGAAACTGGCTGTAATGGCGGCTGTGAGTACCGGTAACCTTCTTTCCCTCCATGAGGATATACTCGCTGAGTGTTTCTCCGGCATATTCTCCGTTTGCCACATAGCTGGGTCCGTCCGGGTGGCAGGAAAGCTCCCAGGTCTCTGCAAGCTTGTCGCCGTCATATTCTTTTCCAAATTCTGTCATCAGTCTTGTGCCGCCCCACAGATAATCCTTGCAGCTGGGTTTTAATTTCAAAATTGCCATAATCTGTCTTCCTTTCTTTCATCTATACCGGATAAAGCGGACTGTCACGCCCGCTTTATCTTGTTCGATGTCTCTGTGACATCCCTTCATTATTATCGGATTCCCAGCTCTGTATCTTCCTCACGTACAAGGCTGTGATCCTTAATATAGTCAACAATCTCATCCAGTGTTGTAAATGCAACACCAACATAGCTGTCTGCTGCTCCATAGTAAAGAGCGATCTTTCCTGTCTCAGAATCATGGATGGTCGCACATGGGAAGCATACATTCGGCACAAAACCTCTGTCCTCATACCAGGTTTCCGGTGTAAGAAGGAAGTTCTCGCAGCGATATTTCACTCTGGAAGGCTCATCGATATCCAGGATCGCAGCACCGCCGCCGATCTTTACGGACTCCCACCACTCAGATGTTTTTCCCATTACGTGACGGTGTTTTCCCCAGAAAGTCATATCCGGGCTCTCACTTAAGAAAATATCACCAAACGGTGTATGGCCGCTGTCAGATGGTCTGGAAAGCATCACATAATTGCCGTTAATTTTTCTCGGGAAAAGAACTGCATTTCTGTTAAATGGAATGAACGGATTTTCAATTCTTGTAAAAGTCTTGAAATCTGTTGTTTTTGCAACACCGATAGATGCACCGTAAAAATCCTGGCACCAGATCACATAATAGGTATCTTCTACTTTTACGAGACGTGGATCGTATGCATATTTCGGCATAAAAGACTCGCCTTTTTCGTTGACAAAATTGATCTTTTCTTTATCAAATGTCCAGTGAAGTCCGTCCTCACTTCTTCCAAGATAAATGAACGGAATGCCGTTCACCTGCTCACCACGGAACACGCCGATAAATTTTCCTTCATAAGGAATAACCGCACTGTTGAAGATTCTGGCAACTCCCTCTACCGGATTACGTCCGATCACCGGGTTTTCCGTATATCTCCACAGTGGTGCTCCTTCATGATTTTCCGGTTTGTCCTGCCACGGCACGTTTGGAACTGCCGGGCTGATCATTTTATATTTGCTCATATTATTTTTCTCCTTCTGCTTTTAAGATCTCAAGATTTTTTGCAATCAGCTCACAGCGCTGTTTTACGCAGTCCGGAGAACGCTTGGGATCTTCCGGTGTGTTGAAAAGATAATCTTCCATTTTATCGATAGTGGTGGTTGCCACATGCATTCTGGTATCACAGGAAGCGTAGTAGATATAAATGGTTCCGTCCTCGTCAGCAATGGCTCCGTTTGTGAACACTACATTGGAGACATCTCCCACTCTTTCCTCGCCGAAGGGAACAAGGAAAACTCCGGATGGCTGGGCAAGTACTTTGGAGGGATCCTTAAGATCCGTGGCAAATGCATAGAGCACATAACGAAGACCTGCTGCTGTGTTGCGGACACCATGTGCAATGTTGATCCAGCATTTTTTACCGCGGATCGGAACTGCTCCAGCACCGTTTTTGGCTTCTGTAATGGTATGGTAAATTCTGCGGCTGATAATCTTTTCTTCGTCGATCACTGCATGGCAGATATCTTCACAAAGACCGAAACCGATTCCGCCGCCGCTTCCTGTCTCAATAAATCCGTCCATCGGACGTGTGTAAAAAGCATATTTTCCGTCTACAAACTCCGGATGCAGGCAGACATTTCTCTGCTGCGGAGACTGGAGAGTTTTTAAATTATCAAGGCGCTCCCAGGTTTTGAGATCTTTGGTACGGACGATTCCCGCCTCTGCAACTGCTGCGGAAAGGTCACTGTTGTCCGGATCTTTACTCTCAGAGCAGAACACTCCGTAGATCCAGCCGTCTTCATGCTTGGTAAGACGCATATCATATACATTGGTCTCCTCCGGGCAGGTATCCGGCAGAACTACCGGGTAATCCCAGAAATGGAAACCATCGATTCCGTTGTCACTCTCTGCCACTGCAAAGAAAGATTTACGGTCGTTTCCCTCCACACGGACTACGAGATAATATTTTCCATTAAGCTTGATGGCTCCGGAATTCATCACTGCGTTGATGCCGAGACGTTCCTGGAAATTCGGATTTGTTTTTTCATCCAGATCGTATCTCCAGTGTACCGGTGCAAACTCTCTGGTAAGTACCGGATATTCGTAGCGGTCATAGATTCCGTTGTACCACTGTGTTTTCTGGTTTTTTCTGGCAACCAGTCTGTCCACTTTTTCTTTTTCGATATAATACTGTTTATGCAATGTCTTTCATCCTCCTGATCACTTCTATACACATACGTCCGTTATGATACGGGCATTTCCACGGCTCCACGATAGGTTTCTCCACCGGAGTATGGTCCTCATGGATACACCAGTACCACTCGGAACCGTTTCTCTTGTCGATCATGTAATTTTTGATATAATCCCAGACATCCTCTGCCGCCTGGAGATATTTTTTCTCTGCAGGATCTTTCTGGTATCCGTTCAGAAAACCAACTACGGATTCCGCCTGTACCCACCATACTCTGGTGGTATCATTGACACCGTTTTCACACTCGTTCATAAGAGAATGGTCGCGGTATGCTGTTTTGTATACATTTGCAAGGATTTCTTTTGTGATGGGCGCAACCTTTGCGGTGTACGCCGGATCATCCAGCACTTCAAGTCCACGGTCAATCAGCCAGGAAGTTTCAATATCATGTCCATAGGAGTAAAGATCAATAAGAGTGTTCCACTCTCTGTCAAAAAATACTTCCTGTCTTTTCTGTGCCGGGTTATATACCTTGTCTGCAAAAATATCCAGCATAAAACGCAGGCGGTCTCCGGTGAATTTATCTTTTGTTACACGGTAAAACTCTGTGTACGCCTCAAACACATGAAGCAGGGTATTCATGGTTTTCTCTGCGATCACACCGTTCTCGGAAAGCTTGTCGTTCTCTTCCGGCTGGAAATTCCGGTTGAAGGCTTCCAGATATCCGAATTCATCGGTGCATTTTTCCTCGATGATCTTCTGAAGACCTTTGGCGATCTCTAATGCTTCCTCGTTTCCGGTGGTATCATAATAGGAAGAAAGGGCATAGATGGCAAATGCCTGATTGTAGGTATGCTTTGTGGTATCCAGAGGTTTTCCGTCATATGTCACAGACCAGAACACACCTCCACATTCCTGATCCAGACATTTTTCCTTCAGGAACTGATAGGCATGATCTGCATATTCCCGTTCTTTTTCAAAGCCCTCAATACGGCTGACACTGGAAAAGAACCAGAGGATCCTGCTGTTTAAGATGCAGCCTTTTTCAAATTTTTTATCCAGCTTTAAATCGTAATCCATGTAGCCGTAATATCCGCCGAATTCTTCATCCTTCAGGCCTTCCCAGAAAGGAATGATCCCGTTTTTCAGATGTTCTCTGATCTCATTTAACATAATTGTCTGCTCCTTTTTAACCCTTGACCGCACCGGCAGCAACACCGCTGTAGATCTGATTCTGGAAAATGATGAACACGATCAGTGCAGGAAGAAGAGAGATGATAACACCTGCACAGATCAGGTTATACTGGCTTCCCAGAGGTCCGGTAAATGTGTAAAGTGAAGTTGCAACGGTACAAAGTCTTGTTTTGTCCTGAAGATAAAGCTGTGCACAGTAGTACTCGTTGTAGGTATTTGCACCTTTCAGGATGATGGATGTTACAATGGCCGGTTTCAGAAGAGGAAGAAGGATCTTGCTGTAAATGGTAAAGTAAGAAGCTCCGTCCAGGTATGCTGCCTCATAAAGAGAATCATCCACAGACATGATGGCACCGATGAAAAGTACCATGTTCTGTCCGAAATATCTCCATACGGAAGACCCTACCAGTGACCAGTTGTTTACCGACTGATCTTTCAGCCAGTACGGAAGGTTATCAAGCTGGAATCCACACCACTGAAGAACGGTATCAAATACGAATCCACGGGTGTAGAAAAATTTAAAGATAAATCCGATGGCAATACCATTGATCAGATATGGGAAAAACATAAATCCCTTAAAAAGGTTGCTGCATTTTACCTTCATGCTGAGAATGGTTGCAAGATAAAGCGCAATGGCAAGCTGGATCAATGCACCAGCCATATAGTAAAGACAAAGTTTCAGAGCGCCGATGATATCGTCTCGTTTAAAAATGGCTCTGTAGTTATCAAGACCTACAAATTTTCTTGCGCCAACATATTTCATCTTGTAGAAACTGAATTTTACCATTTCCGCAAATGGAAGATATGTAAATACAAGTAACAAGATCAATGGAATAATGGTGAATGCAAGGATGATAAGCATCTGCTGGCCCTTACGGCTTCTCATCCATTCACCGAAGCTCTTCTTCGTTCCACTCTGTTCCATAGTTTCCCTCCATTTCAAAGGCGGGGAAAACGCGTCCCCGCCTGAGTGATCTGCGTTTATATCTGTGCAGATTATTTGTTTACTTCTACATCATCTGTATCCTGAGCGTCACTCCATTTCTCGTTCCACTCTTTCATGATGTCATCAAAATCCTCATCTCCGTTGGATGCATGCTCAACGATTGCCTGGATCTTCTCGTTTCCGCCTGCGCCTACCATAAGCTCGGAATCTGCATTCAGCTCGTTGAGGACATCTTCCTCACCTTCGATTGCCGGCTCGTTGGAGATAAACTCTACATTGTTATCTGTGAACTCCTGATATACCTCCGGAAGCTTGTCATCGCCAACTGCGATCGGAAGGCCACCTTCATTGTAGGAATATCCGGATTTCTCTGTCATCCATTTTACAAAGATCATTGCTGCTTTCTGATTTGTCTCATCGCTGTTTGCATTGATACCGAAGCAGTAGTCCTCATCTGCAGGTGAATACTGTTTTCCGTCTACTGTGATCGGGAATGCGAAGTATCCGATGTCATCTGCATTGTCTCCTGCACCCTGCATCTGCGGGTAAGCCCAGGAACCAAGTACCATAGTTGCGATCTGACCGTTGTTCAGCATACCCTTGCTGCTCTCCCAGTCTGTTGTTGAGTAGCCATCCTCAGTAAGTCCGTCTGCAACTGCATCGTAAAGGATCTTGTAAACGTTGTAAGCGCCTGTTCCATCTCCCGGGTCAGAGAACGGATCTTTTGTATGAACGAATTCCTGGTTTCTGTATTTTGCATCGCCGGTTGCTGTGATTCCTGCCTCTTTGAAAACTTTCTTATTATAGAGAACGCCACGGCCTACAACTGTGATCGGGATACCGTATACTTCGTTCTCATACAGCCATCTGTTCGGATATTTCACTTCTTTTTTTACAGAATCAACATCTCCATAGGAAAGGAAGTAAGTGGAGAGATCGGATTTGTCAACCTCCGGGATCATCATGATGTCGCCCCAGTCACCGCCCTGAAGACGAAAATGTATTATTATGAAGGGACATATCTCATGGATTACTTAAATCACTTAAATTTCAGGCAGCAATTTCTTTCCAGCGTACACACAAGAAAAATGGTAAACATTGAATATACGCCGGATTTTCTCATTCCCAATAATTATCACTACGAAAAAGAGCTGCTTTCCCCTCTCTCACCGGAAAGCTTTTTGTATCTTCTGGGTGGTGGAAGTATCCATACCGACTCTCCCCTGGCATTTCGTTTTTCTTCCATGGATTGCCATCAGCTCCTTCTTACCACCATGGGCAGTGGAAGGATCACAACTCCGGGAGGAAGTGAAGGAAGAGGCAAAAAAAATACTGCTTACCACGGATTTTTCCATCCATGAAGTAAGCAGTATGATCGGTTACGAAAATACGAACCACTTTATTAATCTGTTTAAAAAATATGTCGGCTCCACACCTGGGAAATTCAGACAAAAGGCACTGGAGGACCGATTCTCCTCACACTTTCCCGTTCAATGAATCTGCCCGGGATCACAAAGGTTCCGGTGCTGTACCTGGCATTCAGTAATTTATGCAGGATAATATGCACCACCCGCTTGGCCATCTCCTTGGTGTCTATCTCATAGGTAGTAAGTCCGATACCGGCAAACTGGTCTACCAGATAATTATCAAAACCAACAATGGAGATATCTCCTGTCACATCGTACCCTTCCCGTACAAGCTTCTGGTACATCATGCTTGCCGCCAGGTCACTGTTACAGAAAAAGGCGGTTGGCATATCTTCCGGAAGGATAAATTCTTTCTCATTATCCATCACGCCATCACTGTCACGGTCATCGATCACCCAGTCTTCCCTCCAGGGAACGCCATGTTCCATCAGGGATTTCAAGTATCCGAAATACCGGTCATCAATACTGGTGGTCATCAGTCTTTTTCCCACAAAACCAATTTTGGAATGGCCCATGGAAAACAGATAGTTGGTCATCTCGTAACCCCCCATCAGGTTGTTGGACACCACACAGTCACTGAATTTCCCTCTTCCCGTAGTATCCAGGCTGATCAGGGGAACCCCTGCATCTTCTGCCAGAAATTCCGCATATCCTCTCTCAAACTCTCCCATTATGATCAGGCCGTCTGCCTTTTTCTCAAGGAGCACCTTAGGAAGTTCTCTCCGTTTCTCCACTTCGATGCTGATCACTTCCAGCATGGCAAAACAGGTTCTGGAGACCGCCTGCCTGGCGATCTCCTGATAAAGTTTCCAATAGAAGGACTGGTTCTCGGACACATAACGATCCGCAACAATGATGCCCAGTGTGAAGCTTTTGCCTTCATTTGTATTTTTTCGGGACTCACTTTTCTGATATCCCATCTCATCTGCCAGCTGGATGATCTTTGCCCGTAGTTCCTCACTGACGCCCTTCTGACCGGAAAGAGCCTTGGACACGGTCACGGTACTGACATTCAGTTTCTTTCCTATATCTGCAAGTCTGACTGCTTTAGCCATTTTTTAACCTCTTTTTTACTATATATTCTGTTTTAACGCTATCATAGATGTCCCGCAAAATCAAGAGGTTTTGACAATTGTCAAGCGGATATTCGCAATCCGCTTCGCTACTTGCTCATAACCAAATAACTGCTCCGCAGTTTATTTGGTTAAATTATAAGCTTCTTTACTCTGTCATCGCCTTTTTTAAAGCCTCAAGTTTCTCCTCGGCATCTTTAAAGTTTTCGCCTTTTACACCGAAATAGTATTTGATCTTTGGCTCAGTTCCGGAAGGACGAACACAGCACCATGCATTGTTTTCCAGCTCATAATAGAGAACATTGGATGTGGTTTCTCCTGTGATCATATCCCTGCGGCAGTCACTCTTGTAATCGCGGCATGCAAGGACTTTGAACCCGCCAAGCTCTTTCGGCGGATTCTCACGGAAGGCATTCATCATGGCTGTGATCTTCTGGGAACCGTCGATTCCTTTCAGGGTTACTGTTGCAAGGTCTTCTTTGTAGTAACCATATTTCTCATACAGTTCCACCATGGCATCCCAGAGCGTTTTTCCCTGAAGTTTGTAGTATGCGGCAACTTCGCAGAGCATCATCACTGCAACCGGCGCATCTTTATCTCTTGCATAGGTTCCTGCCAGACAGCCGTAGCTCTCCTCAAGTCCGAATACGTAGTGATGGCTTCCTGTCTCATCAAACAGGCGGATCTGCTCCCCGATATACTTAAAGCCTGTCAGCACTTCGATCAGAGCTGTGTTGTATTCTTTTGCAACAGCTTTTGCCATATCTGTAGTAACAATGGTCTCAACAAGCGCAGGATTTTCCGGCATGGTGCCTGTTTTGGTACGCTCCCGCAAAATATACTCGGCGATGAGCATGCCGGACATATTTCCGGTAAAGCTTACATATTCACCGGTTTTCGTATCTTTTGCATGAACACCAAGACGGTCTGCATCCGGATCTGTGGCAAGAATAATATCTGCATCTACTTTTTTTGCAAGCTCAAGAGCAAGTGTCCAGGCATTTTTGTCCTCCGGGTTCGGATATGGAACTGTCGGGAAGTTTCCGTCCGGAACTTTCTGTTCTTCCACAACATAAACCTGTGTGAAACCAAGCTCACGGAGTACTCTTCGAACAGGAATGTTTCCGGTTCCATGAAGTGGTGTGTAAACGATCTTCATATCCTTGGCAGCCTCCGGGTGGATGCTCTGTTTTTTCAGCTGCGCGATATATTTGTCATCAAAATCGGTTCCAATGATGCTGAACAGGTTCTCTGCTCTGGCTTCATCCTCTTCCATTGTTTTTACCATGGAAAAATCCGTTACTTTTGCCACTTCTGCAAGAATGTTTTTATCATGAGGCGGTGTGATCTGGGCACCGTCTTCCCAGTATACTTTGTATCCGTTGTATTCTCTCGGGTTATGGCTGGCTGTGATCACGATACCGGCAATACAGCCAAGTTCCCGTACTGCAAAGGAAAGCTCCGGTGTTGGACGAAGTGACTCAAAAAGATAGGTATGGATGCCGTTTGCATTCAGGCAGAGAGTTGCCTCTCTGGCAAACTCCAGCTGACGGTAGAAACAGTCCTCGATCTCTTTTTCGTTCCCCTCAAGGTTTTTCAGTTCCTCCTGGGTCTGTGCGTCGAAATACGGGTCTGTACACCACTTTTTGTAGGTTTCCTGATAACTCATATTTTTACATCCTCCCTGATTTTTATTATTTTTTACAATACTTAACTGGAAATTTCCCGCACACAGCCTTCCTATGAAGCAGCCCATGTGACTTTACTTTCCCGTCAAATATCCAATATCAAAACCTTATATCCCGTCAGTTTTTTCTGGTTACGCTTCTGCCAGCCGGTCAAAGATCTTCACCAGAAACAGCGAATTCACAAATGCCTGCACACCGCCGCCCACAAATACCCAGATCCAGAAGATCGCGGAAAAGGTCTGCGGAGAGATCAGAAACCAGAGCACAGGAAAAAGATTCACAACTGTGATCACAAGAGTCTGTCCGATGTGGCTGGCTGCCAGTCTGGCACCGTTCTCAAATGTCTTTTTTACCGTATTCTCAAACTTTGCAAGAAGCGGAAATACATAGGAAAAGACTGCTGCGCAGATAATCCCGAGAACAATACAGAAGCCGTACATAAAAGAAGCTCCCTGTGCCCTTCCTGCTGCTCCCAGGATATGAAAATCCGCGACCAGCACCACAACCACCACCAGAACGATCACAGTTACCGGTAATGACTGAAGAAAATTTTGTTTAAAAGAATGGAAAAATTCTCTTGTCACAGTGGTTTCTTCATCTTTTACAAGCTTCAGCAGCACATAGTACAGAGCAATGGTAGATGCGCCGATGGTGAGCACCGGGATACAGCACAAAAGCCACAGGATGCTCAGCCAGAAAATGTTGAAGATCTTTGTCATGATCTGTGTGTAAGCACTGTCGCCGCGAAAATTATCTTTAAAAGCCATTATCTTTTCCTCCCCAAAAAGAAATATTTAACCAAATAATTACTTCACCGTTATTCGATGTAGATCTGCGTAACGAATATGGATTGCAAATATCCGACCGGCCACTCATTCCTCCATCAGATACTCCAGAAACTTCAGTGCGTTCTCCGGATTTTTTGTTCCAACCGCTACTGCAAATACCGGATCTTTGATATATTCCGACATCTCCGTGAACCGATTGTCCCCGGAAAGACTGATCCCGTAAGGTTTCACCTCTCCCTGACCGGTTTCATGATCCTCAAAGGAAACCTCGTCATCCTCTTTATAACCGGCTGCATACTGATAAGATTCCCCGTATTTTTTCTCCAGGTCTTCTTCTGTTACCTCATCCAGGCTTTCAAAATAGCCATAACCTGCATATTCCTCAAACAGCTCCCGATCCAGGATCACCACATCGATCTGCACGGTTTTCCGTTTTCCATCTGCTCCCAGAAGATTACTCATATCCGCTGTAACCTGTGCAAGTTTCTTCTCATCCAGAGATTCATCGATCACTGCCGCATAGAGAAGATTCTCCGTTCTCGGCCTTGCCACATGCCATATCAGGGATACTGCCACAGCAATAAGAAGGATCACTCCCACTGCCGGAAGGAGATAATAGTCTTTCAGATATTGTATTTTCTGCTGCCGGTCCATTTCCGGCCATTTTCTTACTTCGGATTTCCGCATAGGTTCTCCTCGTCACAATTCCTGACATTCTTCACATTTAAGTAAGTAGAATGTTTATTTGTTTTTTATTTGGCTAAATTTTAGTATCTTTTTAGCTAAATGTCAATCTGATCAGCCCGTTAATTTTGCAATGTACTTAACTTTGTCTAATACGCACAAAAAAAGAGGCACTGTTTTTGTTACTTTTACAGTGCCTCTCTGAGTCGTTATACTACTGGCCTAAATGCCGTTGTTTTATTTTGCAGTAAAATGATACAGTCTGCTCTTGAAATCGCCCCAGAAATCTTTCATCAGGAATCCACCCTTCATCAGCATCTCTCCTGTGTAAGTTTCCTCTGTTCCTTCCAGTCTGTATGTTACCTTCGGATCAAAGCCTCTCAGAAATACTTTTCTGGAATGGCTGTTTGGTACGCCAAGTACCTGTACATAAGTTACCAGCACTTCTTTTTTGTCCTGTGAGGAAAGTGCCCAGCAGTCATATTTATGGTTTTCCCGGTAGGATGCGATCCGGTAATACTCTCCCTGCTGGATCAGGTGTCTGTATTTATTGTAGGTTGCCGTCTGCTCCGGAATCAGCGCTCTGTCCTCCTCCGGGATCTTTGTGATATCCAGCTCATAGCCGAAGGTTCCTGCAAGAGCCACATGGCCCCTTGTCTCAAATGGTGTCACACGTCCCACAGAGTGGTTCGGGCAGTCGCTGACATGGGCACCGATCACAGAAAGGGGATATATCAGTGCGCTTCCTTCCTGGATCATCAGACGCTCCACTGCATCCGTATTGTCGGAACACCAGATCTGCGGGCTGTAATAAAGCATTCCCGGATCAAAACGTGCGCCGCCGCCGGAGCAGTTCTCAAGAAGAAGATCCGGAAACTCCGTAACCAGTCTCTCCTGAAGCTCATAAACACCAAGCACATATCTGTGGAAAAGCTCCTGCTGTCTTTCTTTGGGAAGATAGCTGCTGCCAAGGTCAGAAAGCTGACGGTTCATATCCCATTTCACATAGGCAATGTTTGCACTTCGAAGAACAGATGCCACACATTCGTAGGCATAATCTCTTACTTCCGGTCTGGAAAAATCCAGAACATACTGGTTTCTGCTCTGGGTTGCCTCACGGCCCTGGATCTGGATCGCCCAGTCCGGATGTGCACGGTAAAGGTCAGAATCCGGTGAGATCATCTCCGGCTCAAACCAGATTCCAAACTGAAGGCCGATCTTGTTTACTTCATCTACCAGATGTTTCAGGCCGCCTGTGATCTTCTCTTCGTTGACTTTCCAGTCACCAAGAGAACAGTTGTCGGAATTACGTTTTCCGAACCATCCATCATCCATGACCAGCATCTCAATGCCACATTTTTTTGCCTCTCTGGCAATGTCAAGAAGCTTGTCCGTATTAAAATCAAAATATGTAGCCTCCCAGTTGTTGATCAGGATCGGACGTTTCTCATATTTAAATTTGCTGCGGATGAGATGGTTCCGGTAAAAGTCATGATAACTTCTTGTCATCGCTCCAAGACCGTTTCCGGAGTAAACTATAACCACCTCCGGTGCCTGGAATTCCTCTCCCGGTGTAAGGAGCCAGGAAAATTCCTCCGGATTGATTCCCATAGTCATACGGAGGTTATCAAACTGGCACAGCTCTGTCTCCGCCATAAAGTTTCCGGAATACACGAAATGCATGGCGTAAACTTTACCGTTTTCCTGCTCGGTTCCGTTTGTCACAAGGGCAATAAACGGATGTTCCTGGTGGCTGGACTCTCCTCTCGCGGAAGAGATCACCTGTTTTCCGTAATGGAGCTCTCCTGTCTGGATGTGACGCTCTCTTGCCCAGGTTCCGTGAAGAGACAGCATGGAAAAATTCTCATTGTCCATATCCAGGCAGGCACTTAAGATCTTCTCGATGCGGAGATCTTCTTTTCCCTGATTCTGTACACGGACGCTTCGCGTAATTACATTTTCTTTCTCAAAGGCAGTATAGGAAAGGACCACCTCGAGATCCAGATCTGCATCTTTCAGGGTAATCTCCAGTGTTTCTGCCTCATCCTCTGTGGCAAAAGATGCCGGAAGCCCTTTCAGTCCTTTTTTGCCTTTATAGATCTCATGTCCTGTGTAATGCAGCTCACATCCCATATTTCCGGCTGCATTTCGGATATTCAGGCAGCTTTCCCGGTAATCTCCGATTCCTCCGGTTGGATACTCCATGGGAAAGAAATCAAGGAATGCGGATTTCTCTCTTTTGTTTACCGATGGTGTATACGGCGGCTCTTCCATTCGAAGAAGATAATTGTCTGCCTCCATAAAAAGTCTGTCCCCGTAATAAATATGTCCCAGAAAACCTTCCGGGCTTACCCCCATCACATAGGTGCTTTTTTCCGTATCAAGACGGAAGATCTTTTTCTCTTCATTAAACGTAACTGACATGTGCCTTCTCCTTTTTTATATTATTAAGCGGATCTTTACGATCTGACTTTATGACTTCCCCAAAACCTGTCAACGCTTCTGCGCTTTATTTTATAAAGCTAATTTTAGCTGTATTATAGTTAATTTTAGTCTTTAAGTCAACGTCTGTTTCTGCTTTTCCCTGATTCTTTTTTGCCCCACTATGTCTCTACTCTTTCACAGACACCGCCGGCATTTCCAGATACCGGTTCAGATCTTCCGTGAGAATACGGATCTTGTCTCTGGTGTCTTGCTCTTTGTAAGTCAGCCGGCTGGCGATCCTGGTAATATAATCCTCCTCTTCAATGATCTCACAGGTCTCCGGGAAATTAATATCATAGTACTGGGCAAGATAAGATACCCAGTAGTCCACCGGCACCTGTCTGTCTGCAGATAATACTGACTCCCTTCTGAGACAGGATTCCCACACTGCCGGCGAGATCAGGCCTTCTCCGGCTATTTCCTCGGAAACTCCCAGCATGGCTTCAATGGATGCCACCAGTTTCACCCGGCAGTTATCCAGTTTATCTGCATCCCGGATCAGTTTTGCATGAAACAACGTTCTGGCATCATGGATTCCTTCCAGTTTAAAATCACTGTGCTTACGGATCGCCGCATTGATCAGATCATCAAACAGATCCTCACGGACAAAACGCCGGATCATCTTTTCCTCCCCGAAGAGAAGTTCCGCCCCGAATACTGCATGATCCATGGTTCCCGGCTCAAAACTGTGAAATCTTCGGATCTGTTCAAAACGTCCGATATCGTGAAGCAGCCCGATCAGCTCTGCAAGTTCCACATCTTCCCTGGAACACTCCATCCTCCTGGCGATCTCCCCTGCGTATTTCACCACACCGTAAGTATGCTCGATCTTCAGATAGATCTGCTCATCCTGCCGGTCGTATTCATCCAGATAATTTTCAAATTCCTGCTTTGCGTGTTCAATATCGATCATCCCGCCACGCACCTCCTGACTTTTCTTCTGTTCCTCTGATATCCCCTGCAAAGAATCCCCCGTTTATAAAAATGGTATCAAAAAAAGCGCTATCCTTCAATAACGCTTTTTAAAATATTTAAACTTTTTATTTTAATTTATTCATATTTCACGATTTCTTTCCGCAGCCGCTTCATGATGCGTTTTTCCAGGCGTGAAATATAAGACTGTGAAATTCCCAGGAGATCTGCCACCTCCTTCTGTGTTTTCTCCATTCCTTCCCGGTTTCCGATTCCAAAACGCAGACGGATGATCATCTGCTCCCGCTTCGTCAGTTTACTGATGGCTTTTCCCAGAAGCGCGATCTCCACCTCATCTTCCAGACGTCTGGAGATCACATCATCGTCCGTTCCCAGGATATCAGAAAGCAGTAACTCATTTCCATCCCAGTCCACATTCAACGGCTCGTCGATGGAAACTTCCATCTTGGTCTTGCTGTTTCTCCGGAGGTACATCAGAATCTCATTTTCAATACATCTGGATGCATAGGTAGCAAGTTTGATATTTTTTACCGGATTAAATGTATTGATAGCCTTTATAAGTCCTATGGTTCCGATAGAGATCAGATCTTCCACACCAACTCCTGTGTTGTCAAATTTTTTTGCAATATAAACCACAAGCCGGAGATTATGCTCGATCAGAACGGCCTTTGCCTCTTTTTCCTTTTCTGTCCCAAGCATTGCTATCACTTCAGCTTCACGCTCCGCCGGCAGCGGTGCCGGAAGGATGTCATTTCCCCCAATATAAAAAACATCTCCCGGTCGATTGATCATAAACCTCTGGATCACCTGAAATGGATAAGATCTTACAGCTGCTCTGTTCATAATATAAGCCCCCTTCTTAATTTAATAGTCTGGAATTCAAAAGTATCCCGTACTCTTCTCCCAAAGCTGAGGGCTCGGATGTTATGGCAAGCACTGGTTTTCCCACATGTACCACCCTTCCGGGAGTTTGGATCAGAAATTCGTCAAGAACCACTGCCAGCAGCAATCCTTTTTTTCCATCTGCGGTACGACAACTCAGAAAATGTGGCTGCAGACTGACAAGCTCCGTATTTTCCAGTCCCTCTGGCTTATCTCTGATATCCATCAGTTTTTTTACCAGTTCTTCCGATACCAGGCTTCCCAGAAGTTCCTGTTTTATAACAGATACCGGCTGTTTTTTCACGGGATCCATAAGGAAGTTTCCCGTATCAAAAAATCCATATGTCTGCTGTATCTTCCCCTGATATTTAAGCGTGACCGGATAAATATTCCTTCTGCCAAATCGGAAGGTCTCGGCTGCACACCCCAGTGTATAAAATGCACCGTAAATCCCTGCCACAAAAAGCAGAAATGTTTTCACCGTCATGGTCCTTTCCGTTTCCAGTGCCTGATAGATCCCGCCTACCACAAAAGCTGTGAAATACAAAGCCAGAATGGTTTTCGCAAGAAGGCCTCCTTTTTTCAGGCGAAAAGCAAAGGATGCCATAAAAAAAGCGCAGCCGCCATGGATCAGTACAGCAGCAGGAAAAATAATCTTAAAAGGTACACAAAGAAGCAGGCAGGATACAAAAAATCCAAAGGCAGCGGATAACACGCATCTTAAGCGTTTCCCGTCAAGATGCAGAAATTTTCCCACAAGTCTTAAAAGCATATAATCCATAAGGAAATTCGTCATAAAAACGATATCTATGTATATATTCTGATACATAAGACTCCCCCACTGCTGTTTTATCTGCCATTGATTCTCAACTTTGGTAAGTGCATTTATTATAGGGCAGGCTCTGTGCATATTTTGTCAAAGTTGGATGTCGATTCTTCAAACTTATCGGGGCATTTCTGTCTGCATCGACATTTATAGATTTTTTCTATGGATCAGCGACAAAAATGTATAAATTTCCGTACAATATGTGTATTTATTGATTTTCGCACTTTATAGTGTTAAAATATTTTTTATTATATATTTCGTAAAAAAATTCTATTTTATGAGATACAGGAGGGAATCGAATAATGATCAATATTACCGGACATACCGGGCTTACCGGCCTTCTGGGAAGCCCAGTGGCACACAGCGTATCACCTTTAATGCACAATGAGGCATTTCGTTACCTCGGGCTTGATTATGTGTATCTCTGTTTTGATGTGACAGAGGAGACCCTTCCCCAGGCAGTGGAAGGACTGAAAGTCTGCGGGATCAAGGGCTTTAACCTGACCATGCCAAACAAGAATAAGATCGTGGAGCTCCTGGACGAACTTTCTCCTACCGCACAGCTGATCGGAGCGGTAAATACCGTCCGCAATGATAATGGAAAATTAAAGGGATTTAATACCGATGGTTATGGATTTACCCAGTCTGCCAGAGATGCAGGCTGTGATGTGAAGGGACGCACCATCACCGTTATGGGTGTGGGCGGTGCCGGAATGGCAATCTGCGGACAGTCCGCCCTGGAAGGTGCAAAAAAGATCCATGTTTTTGCACGTCCTACCAGCCGTTACTGGGAACGTGCCGCTGCCATGGCAGAAAAAATGTCTCATATGACAGAATGTCAGATGATCCTTCATGAGATGGATGATCACGCCGCTCTGAAAGACGCACTGGAAGAAAGCACTCTTCTGATCAACGCTACCTCTGTGGGAATGGTTCCGGATGTGACCGGCACAGTCATCCCGGACAAAACTCTGTTCCATCCGGAACTTACGGTAGCCGATGTTGTGTATGAACCAAGAGAAACAAGACTTCTTAGAGAAGCCCGGGAAGCCGGATGTCCAACCTTTAACGGAATGTACATGCTGCTTCACCAGGGCGTAAAAGCATTCCACATCTGGACCGGACTGGATATGCCGGTTGAGATTGTAAGAGAGAAATATTTTAAATAATCCATCCCTGTTAATACACGATCCGCATATTAATTCCCTGTGGGAAATCTCCGTATTTTTCTCCGAAGAGATTGATTCCGCCCTGATTTACAGCATCCGGACGCACTCCAATCCTCAGAGAAATATACGGTTTTCCTGACAAGCGCACGGTTTCCAGTATATTCTCATCGGTTACCCTGATCTCATTGATGTAACATCCATCTTTTCGCAGAGAAACTCCCGTCATAAATCCATACTGTGTCAGACCTATGGGCCATACATTTGGTGTCAGTCTTCCTCTTCTCGCTCCCAGATCTCCCGGACATGTATAAGTCCCAATCTCTGTTCCATTGACAGAAAAAGTAATATCCGACGGCCACTGGGCATTATATCCAGGTGCTTCCGAACAGAGTTCCATGGAAAAATTCATCTCCCGGATATTCCAGAGGGGATTTATTTTATTGGGAAAACGATATTCTATATAGCCCCGGCTGAACCAGATCAGCTGCGCCTGCTGCCTGTCCGTCGAATAAAAAGACCTTGGATCATCAAAAGTATCAATTACCCCGTTCATTCCGGCCAAGCCACAGGAAGGTTCCACCTGAAAATCTGTATAATTTCCAAGAGGCATCTGGTATACCAGTGTATTTTCCGCCGCACTGATATCTGTATCATAGGCCTCCAGATGAAACGAAATAAAATCACACATGCAGACTCTCATAGAGCCATGAATTCCCGGCTGGCTTTCTGTAGATACCAGATGAGCATCCTCCAGACAGCGGATATGCAGCGCTGTTGAAGATAACGGGATTCCCAGTCTTCTGGAAATTTCCTGCAGCGACAGCGGATGCACCTTTATCAGATTCAAAATATCAATCCGCACCGCTGAAGACAGCGCCTTTCCGATTGCTGTAATCCATGGTTTGTGACTCTCTGTTGACAGGTTCAGTTCCAGTTCCTTTTCTGTTGTAATTCCCTGACTGATTCTTTCTTCCGCCATTCTTTTTCCTCCGTTTCAAGATTCATGTAATGAATATCTGCTTCTTTTCTTATTTATTTCATTATTTATGTAATAAATATCATTTTTTCAAAAATATATACAAATTGCATTATACATTCTTGTTACAATCGCAGATTTGCGTCATTTTGCATTAAAACCATTGATTTTTTCGAATTTTATGACTACAATTATGAGTATGAAAAAGAGAAAAAACTTTTTGAAGCTTCGTTTTTTCCTCTACTTCCAGTAATTATGTAATAAATTTATTAACCCTATTATATGGCAGCCAGCGTAACCTGACAACATTCTTTTTATATCCCGGGCAATACCCATTACGGATATTTCAATATTGATTTTACTCAAAGAAAGGATTTAACTCTATGAGAAATGAATATCCGCGCCCTGATTTCATCCGGGAGAAATGGATGCCTTTAAATGGTACCTGGAATTTTCAGGACGGAACCGACAAAACTCCCGTAAAAATCCAGGTTCCCTTCCCGCCCCAGAGCAGACTCAGCGGGTTTCAGAAAGAACTTACTTCTGACAGAATCACCTATCAGCGAAATTTTTTTATCCCGGCAGAGTGGATCGGTCAGAGAATTCTTCTTCACTTCGGAGCTGTTGACTACAAATGCAGCGTATTTATCAACGATCATTGTGTCGGCTTTCATGAAGGCGGTCAGTCCTCTTTCACCTTTGATATCACAGATTTTCTTTCCGGAGGTGAAGAAACACTCACCGTGGCAGTTACCGATTACCTGCATGATGAAACCGTTCCCAGAGGCAAACAGTTCTGGAAATCATCCGGCGAGTTTATCTGGTACACGCAGTCCAGCGGCATCTGGCAGTCCGTATGGCTGGAGCCGGTAAATGAAGCTCACCTGGAAAAACTGTGCGGTCTTTCCTCAGACTGTGACTTTGTCGCAATCCGTCCGGAAGCCGTCCTGATTTCTCCGGAAACGCTGAATGATGCCGTTCATTTCCAGGGAAAGATCACCGGTGTGATGCTGCGTGGAACTACCATTTCCTATACCATAGACTGTGATGGTATTGAATTGCGGGCAGATACCCTGTTTGAAACCAACCGGCAGCGCAATATGGGCGAAATGCTTCAGCTCCAGATTTTGAAAGAAGATATTCTTCATCTTCATTAATAACTCCTGACTTTACGGAGGTATTCCCTGCAAAAAAACTCCCACCAACAGGCAGCTATAAACAGCTGTCTCTGTCAGCGGGAGTTTGGTTATGTTATTTTATATCTTCTTATTTCTTTTCTTCCTGAACTTCGATCTTGCGGATAGTCTTGTTCTTGATCTCTTCTTTGATGAAGCTGATGAACTCGCCAAGATCTTTCATTCCTTCATCTCCAAGGTAACGGCTTCTTACAGAAACCTTGCCCTCTTCTTCCTCTTTTGCACCAACGATAAGCATATACGGTACTCTCTCAAGACGTGCCTCACGAATCTTGTAGCCCATCTTCTCAGAACGTCCGTCTACGGAGCAGCGGATGCCTGCCTCTTTCATCTGGGCCTCTACCTTCTGCGCATAATCGTTGAACTTCTCGGAGATCGGGATCACACGAACCTGCTCCGGGCAGAGCCATGTCGGGAACATTCCTGCATACTTCTCAATGAGCCATGCAAGAGTTCTCTCATAGCATCCCATAGATGTACGGTGGATGATGTACGGACGCTGTTTGTCGCCGTTCTCATCAATATAGTACATATCAAACTGTTCTGCAAGAAGTGCATCCCACTGGATTGTGATCATGGTGTCTTCTTTTCCGTATACGTTCTTGGCATTGATATCAACCTTCGGTCCGTAGAAAGCAGCCTCTCCTACATCCTCTGTGAACGGAATGTTCAGCTCGTTCAGCATCTGGCGGATATGACCCTCTGTCTCCTCCCATACTTCCGGCTCACCGATATATTTCTCTTTGTTTGTCGGGTCCCATTTGGAAAGGTGATAGGTTACATCTTCCTCAACACCAAGTACCTGCAGGCAGTACTGTGCAAGTGCGATACAGTCTTTGAACTCTTTTACCATCTGGTCCGGTCTTACGATCAGATGTCCCTCGGAAATCGTAAACTGACGAACTCGTGTCAGGCCATGCATCTCACCGGAATCCTCGTTACGGAACAGTGTGGATGTCTCGCCCAGACGGATCGGCAGATCACGGTAGCTGTGCTGCTCTGCTTTGTATACATAGTACTGGAACGGGCATGTCATCGGACGAAGTGCGTAAACCTCTTTGTCCTTTTCCTCGTCCCCAAGTACGAACATGCCGTCTTTGTAATGATCCCAGTGTCCGGAGATCTTGTAGAGATCACTCTTTGCCATCAGAGGAGTTTTTGTTCTTACATAGCCACGTTTTGTCTCCTCATCCTCGATCCAGCGCTGAAGCTCCTGCATCATGATCACACCGTTTGGCATGATAAGCGGAAGTCCCTGTCCGATTACGTCTACTGTTGTGAAGATCTTCATCTCACGGCCAAGTTTGTTATGATCGCGTCTCTTAGCCTCTTCCATCTGCTCCAGATGCTCTTTCAGCTCATCCTTTGTTGCATATGCAGTTCCGTAGATACGTGTGAGCATTGCGTTTTTCTCGCTTCCTCTCCAGTATGCGCTGGAAGAAGAAAGAAGCTTGAATGCTTTGACTCCTTTTACGCTCATCAGGTGTGGTCCTGCACAGAGGTCTGTCCAGTCTCCCTGGGAATAGAAGGAAATCTCCTCTCCCTCCGGAAGATCCTCGATCAGCTCTACCTTATATGGCTCATTTTTCTCTTTGAAGTATGCGATGGCATCCTCACGGGATTTTGTGAAACGCTCAATCTTTGCGCCTTTTTTGATGATCTTCTTCATCTCTTTTTCGATGGCATCAAGATCCTCACGGGAAAATGGCTCGTGGTCGAAATCATAGTAGAATCCTGTATCAATGGATGGTCCGATGGCAACCTTTGCCTCCGGATACAGATTCTGTACAGCCTGTGCCATTACATGAGATGCTGTATGACGGAGAACTGCAAGGCCCTTCTCATCTCTTGCTGTAAGGATGTTAAGCTCACAGTCATCCTCAAGGACTGTACGAAGATCTACAACCTCTCCGTTTACTTCTCCTGCACATGCAGCACGTGCAAGGCCTTCGCTGATGTCATATGCGATATCGATCACTGATCTTGCTTCTGAGTATTCTTTTTTTGAGCCGTCTTTTAATGTAATAATCATGATTGTTTCTCCTTTCGTTTTCAACGAGTTTCTATGATACACAGTGCATTTTCCTGTACCGGAGATCTTTTCCCGGAAAATACTGTGGAGTAATTTTCTCCGGAATAAAAAAATCCCTTACAGTACATCACGCACTGTAAGGGACGAGTTTATTCATTCTCGCGGTTCCACCCTGCTTGCTCCATATAAACAGATACCTGTCAAATACAAAGCCTCTCAATTATGATGATAACGGAATCACCGGACCGGATTGGGGCCACTCGGAGGTAGTTTTCAACTGTTTCCCGATAAGATGTTTCCAGCACTTCACATCTCTCTCTGTAACATTTCACAGTTTACTCGTCTCGTCAACGTGTTTTTATTTCTTTTTCTGTGGTTCATTATAAGCGCAGTATTTTTATTTGTCAACGCATGTTTAAAAAAAATTTTCACAGATTTCCCATCATTTTATCCTTGATGATTGCCAGAATTTCTCTTGGAATGTAGACCAGAAGACGCCAGCTTCGATATCTGGAAGGTACCATAACAACTTCCCGGAAGCCGCATTTCCTTGCAATAGCTGCTCCTCTCCATACATGAAAATTGTTGGTCACCACGCCTATGGAACAATCTGTGGTTCCGATCTTCCTGCGGCTGAATTCCAGATTCTCCTTCGTGCTGGTGGACTCTTCTTCCAGGATCAGTCTGTTCCCCTCTATCCCATGTCCGATGAGATAACGGTACATGGCCTCTGCCTCGGAAATGTTTTCTCCGTCACCTTTTCCACCGGAGAGAACTGCCCTTGTCCCGGGATTCTCCTTAAGATAAAGAAGAGCCCTTCTGGCTCGTTCCAGAAGGGCAAGTGTCATCCGTGTTCCGTCCACGTGGGCACCTAACACGATAATGTAATCCAGATTCTTCTTTACGCTCATTATCTTCCGCAGCAGTATTTGTATTTCTTGCCGCTTCCGCATGGGCACGGATCGTTTCTTCCGACTTTGTGTGGTTTCACAACTGTGCCGGATTTCTTCTGCTCCATGTAGAGAGCTTTCTTCTTCTCTTCTGTGAAGATCTTGTCCCACTGAGGAAGGTTGTAAAGCCAGTCAGCCTTGGCGTCTACCATGTTCTTATAGAGAGCTTCTTTATCAAATGCAAGGTTAACCTTGGTGTTCTCATCCATAGTCTCGATCGGGTTCGGAACCTTCAGGCTGTCGTTGATTCCGTCAAGGAAACCAACCATAGTCATAACATCCTGACCGTATTTCTCAGCAAGCTCTTTAACAGTTCCGGAAACAACCTCATCCGGGTTCTCCAGAAGCTGCTCGTAAATGTTCTTCTCAATGTTAAAATAAGTTGCCCAGAAGCGCTGAAGCTTATTCTTATCTGCATTCTGATTATAAGCAACGGAACGCCACTGCTCAAGAATTGTCATATCGCTCATTGTCTGATCCTCTTTTCCAAAATTTTAGATGAATAAAGCGGACGTTTCATTCCGCTTCGCAATTTTTGTTTATTATATCATCTTTTGGCGAAGAAAGCAAATACATCTATCTCATATCCACAAAAATCCACATAAAAAAGATACTTTCTCACCTGCAGCCGTCACTGTACTGTGCAGAATATTTTTTTGGAAAATCACGAAAAAGGACAGCAACTTTTCCCATTCACTGTCCTTTTCCTATGTGTCTTATATCATATCCTGTTTATTTTACTGAAGGTACTGATTGGACTTCCAGATCACACTTACCAGACGTGCAATGCATGCGCGCAGGTCCTCGATCTTAAGTGTTCCCTCTTTCAGTTCTTTTCTGAGATTGTCATGATCTCCGAAACATCCCGGCATTACCAGGTCATTTCCCGCTCTCATGCAGCCGGATGGTGTACAGCTGTCTCCCTGTTCTGTAGTCGTCCAGTCTGTCATGATCGCTCCTTTAAATCCCCATTCGTTTCTGGCGGACTCTGTACAGAGATCATAATTGTTTGCCGCATGAATACCGTTGATCAGATTGTAACTGGTCATGATGGACATTGGCTGTGCTTCTTTTACCGCAATTTCAAATCCTTTGAGATAAACTTCGCGAAGTGCACGCTCAGACACAACACTGTCTGATCCCATACGATTGTCTTCCTGATTGTTGCAGGCAAAATGTTTGATGGTCGTTCCACATCCATAATTGGACTGAACACCTTCTGTCATAGCTGCCGCAATGGTTCCGGATACATACGGGTCTTCGGAATAGTATTCGAAGTTTCTTCCGCAGAGAGGATTTCTGTGGATATTCATTCCCGGTGCCAGCCAGAGTGTTACTCCGAAATGTTCCATCTCTGTTCCGATCATGGCTCCCACTTCACGGATCAGCTCCCAGTTCCAGGTCTGCGCAAGCAGTGTTCCTACCGGGATCGCAGTACAGTACTGATAATATCTTTCTCCCGGAAGTTCTCTGGAATCGTCATAGAACAATCCACCTTCCAGACTGAACTCAAATGGCATGGAAACAATGCTTCCGTCATTTACATGATAATACTTCATCAGGCGAAGTCCTGCCGGTCCGTCTGCCAGAACGATGCTTGCAAGACCTTTGTCTACTGCACAGCGATGGGTTTCACCTGCAGAACCTGGAACGGAAATTCCTGCTGCGCCAAGATTGCCACCCTGTGCTTTGCCCGGATCTCCTGCTGCCAGATCGATCAGATCTTCTTCTGACAAGGTATTTACAAAATCCATTGCTTCTTTTTCATAGAGGTCTGCATTCTTCTTATATTCCACAGTCTCGGTAGCAATGTCTGCTCCACGAATGTTAAGAACAGTCAGTTCCTCCTCTTTCGCCTGCTGCGCTGCTGCCGCCGCACGTTTTGCTGTTTTGGATGCTTCCTGAGAAATTTCTTCCAGTTCCTGTTTCAGCGGGAAAAGATTTCTGACCTGTCTTCGGATCACTTCCTGATCCAGTTTTATGCCTCCGCAGAGTTTTGCTGATGCAAGACTGTTTCCGACCCATATGCCATAAAAACCACTCTCAAGGATCCATGCAGCTCTCTTCTCATCATAAGAAGTCAGCCCATCCATCTTTACTTCCATGGTAACTTCCTGTGCTTCTCCCGGTTTCAGCTCGTTTGTCTTTGCATAGGCTGCAAGACGGTGTGCTTCTTTTTCGAGGATGCCGCCCGGCAGGGATGCGTAAACCTGTACGACTTCTTTACCGGAAACATTTCCCGTATTTCTGACCGTTGCCGTAACACGGATCTTTTCTGCTGATACCGCTTTCAGAGCACATCCGGTGATCTCAAAGTCTGTATAGGAAAGACCGTAACCGAATCCATAGCGCACCGGAACTTCAAAAGTATCAAAATAGCGGTATCCCACATAAATTCCCTCATCATAAAGCTCTGTTTCCACATTTCCGTTATTATGTGAAAACTTCTCGGAGCTGGGATAATCCTCATATTTATAAGCCCAGGTATCTGCCAGTTTACCGGATGGGTTCACCTTACCGGACAGGATATCCGCAAAGGCATTTCCGCCTTCCATTCCAGGCTGTACGATCACCAGAAGGGCTCTGATATTGCGGAACTCATCCATAAAGGAAAGATCCACCTGTGCACCTGCATTGATCACAACAACCACATTCTTATAATAAGCACAGATATCTGCCAGCATCTGATGCTCTTCTTCACTGAGATCATAATCGCCTTTGTCAGCAGTACGGTCTGATCCTTCTCCTGCGATCCGGCTCAGAACATAGATCGCGTTTTCTGTATCTTCTCCTTCGGCTGGTTTCTGGATCGGATCTCCTGCCGGCATCTTAAAGGGAGTGGTGCTGTATACCGTAAAGAAATCCATGGTATCTGCACCTTCTCCTGTTTTTGAAAGGATACTTCTCTTCCACTCCTGACGTGCATTTTCATAGATCTGGTCGTAGCTTTCGATCCACGCTTCTGTTGTCACCTGGAATCCGGCATTTTTCATTCCCTGAAAAACAGATACGCGTTCACGCTCATTGACATCTCCGGAGCCGGTTCCTCCCTTGATGGTCCTGCCTGCACCGGCACCATAAAGTGCCACTTTACTTCCTGCTTTCAGCGGAAGGATATGATCTTCATTTTTTAGTAAAACGATTCCCTCTGCCGCTGCACGGCGGGCCACTTTACGATGTTCCAATTCCCATGGCTGCACTTTGGGATCTGTAGTGCCGGAAAATTTTCTCTCTTTCAAAATACGTGTCATGATTATTCCTCTCTGATAAAATCTGCAAATGTTTCTTTTATTTTCTGTTCGTCATCTGTACCTGCATTCAGGACTAGCGGCTTGGAAAGATCAAGGCTGAAGATTCCCATGATCGATTTTGCATCTACATAATATTTACCGCTCTGCAGATCCATGTCGCAGTCAAATTTGCTGCAAAGTTTATTGAATTTATCTGCATCCTGCATGGATACGATGTTTACTGTTAATTTTACCATAATCAGACTCTCCTTTTCCAGTTAAATTCAAGCGGATATTTTGGGCAAGCGGATAAAAGCATCCGCATTCGCTACGTAGCTCTACACCAAATAACTGCTACGCAGTTTATCAGAAGGAGCTACGCTCCTCCTGATACAAGCAAGTCCCCCTCGCAGGGGACTTACTTGATTTAGTTAAAGTACTTCCTGAGAAGATACGTCGGGGTGCAGCTCCATGCATGGCAGTAGCTGTTGACAATGCTGCTTCCATAAGGAGATTCCGCCGGATTTTCCGGATTGTAAAGTTCCCAGAATGTATCTGCACCGTGGCTTAACATTCCGCCCCAGTAATATTTCATATATTCCATTGCCTGGTCTCTTTTTCCGCACATCAGAAGTGCTTCCACAAAATGATGGTTCATGTACGGAGAAACCATTCCTTTTTCCGGTTTTAACTCCACCAGACGGTCCAGGATTTCTGCTCCCTCTGCGCTGTCTACCGCGCCTGCCAGGATCAGCCATACCTGACTTGCATAATTGATCTGTTTTTCCTCTCCGCTTATGAAAAGGCCGCTCTCTTTATCAAAAAGATATTTTTTCGCAGCTGCTGTTTTCGCCGCAGCTTCTTTTTTCATCTCTTCGGCTTTTTCAGCGTCTCCGAGGATTTCTGCGATCTTCTGTACCTTCTTTGCACAGTATATATAAACACCCTGCATTGCGCTCTGCTTGTTCAGACCATCCGTCCAGTCGATAAAGCCCCAGAAACCATCTCCTTTTTTCATAAGTTCCTTTTCATCAAACTGCTCTTTCGCAATTTCCATCTGACGATATGCACAGGCACTTAAATCTTTTAAAGTTTCCCTGTCACCGGACGCTTCGTAGTAGTCACAGAGGGTTGCTCCAAAGAACATGGAATAATCCAGAAGGAAGGTATCATCCACGATAAATTTCGGTTCTGTGAAAAGGCAGGCGCTGACCTGGCCATTATCCTTTGTCTGTCCAGCGAACAGATACAGACATCTTTTTACCAGATCCATGTTGTGGAAGGTCTCATAGTTCGCAAGTGCCTGGAGCCTTAAGTCGCCAAGCCACAGACGACGGTCTCTCTTTGGTCCGTCCTCGAATACGGACTGCATACAGTTTTGCAGGGTACGGAGGCTGACACGGTCCAGTTTTCGGATCATTTCATCCTCACTTTCCACCGGCTTTACATCTTCCATACTGACAGCGGAAACACTGACACAGGATACATCTTCCACTACCATCTGCCATTTCAGTGATGTATCTATCACCTCGATCTCCATATAGCGGAATGCATATCTTCTTGGAAGCTTCAGCTCTGCCGGAAGGACATCGACATGGATAAACTCTTCCTGGATCCATCCACGGCTGATCCACCCATCATAATCTGCGGAGTCCTCTGTCATCTCCTTGGCAATCTCACCGAATTTCAGTCTGAAAAATGCCGGTGCATCCTGAGGGCTTCCTACGGAGTTCAGTTTCAGGGTCACATATCCCACCTGATGATCTCCTAAATCCAGACAGATCTTATCTCCTTTTGCCAGGTGATAGCTGGAAAGATTTCCGATCTCATCTTTTTTATGAACTTCCGGATAAACATCTTCTGTTTTTACGATATCTACGATAGAAACCGGACGAACTACCGTTTCCCGTAACTTTGGTGTGCATGCTTCTGCTTTTTTTACAAAATCCTCATTGGTCACACGGACCATCTCAAGGTCACTGCTTACCTCTGGCATTATGCGTTTGCTCTCCTTTCATCCAGTTCTTTGACGATCTGCGGATAGATCTTATCCAGATCATAGAACATCATTGTGATAATTGTTGCGATATTTGTGATGATCGGCACCCAGATGTACATTGCTGTGATATAAGTCTGAGCCGTTGCTGTCTGTGTTGCAAGGTTTGCGTCAAATCCACCAAACTGAAGAAGTGCCGCACCGATACTGCTGGCGATAGCCATTCCCACTTTTCCAATGAAACCATTTACTGCGGAAAGAGTTCCGGCTGTATTTACACCGGATTTCCACTCACCATAATCAACAGGGTCCGGCTGCATTGCAAAATGCATACTTCCCTTCAGTCCGTATCCTGCTGCCGCGATCACCGCACCAGCCAGAAGAACCGGAACATTTGTGCCGCCAAAGAAGATGATCAGAAGACCACCCATATGTACAAAACTTCCTCCAACCATCAGATTTCGTTTTGATGTGAGTTTTACAAGGAACGGTGCACAAAGATTTGCTACGATTGGTACCAGTGTTGTGATGGTCGCAACGATCTGTACCAGTGTCGTGTTCTGTACAACATAAGTAAAGTAATAAATAACCGCACTTGCCTGGATCACAAATCCACCAAAGAACCAGACGATATTCAGTGCAAAAAGTTTCCACGGTTTGTTGTGGAGCAGACAGGAAATGTTTGCTTTAAGGCTGACTTTTTCCTGTTTGATGGTTACACGCTCTTTTGTGTTAAAGAAGCAGAAGAAGAATACAAGGCATCCGACTACACCGAAGATCATCATAACGATACGGAATCCAAGTGCCTCGTTGCCGTTTCCGAATTTGTCTACCAGTGTCAGGGCAAAAGCGCTGACTACAGTGGAACCGATGGATGAAAAGAAAGTTCTGCAGGATGCAAGGACGGTTCTCTCATGCGGGTCTTCGCTCAGTGCCGGGAGAATGGATGCCATCGGGATATTTACAACGGTGTATGCAGTGGAAAGCAGAATGTAAGTAATGTATGCGTAGATCAGCATACCTGTCTGTCCGATATCCGGTACAGAGAATGCAAGGACTGCAGCCACACCAAATGGAACCGCACCAAACAGGATCCATGGTCTTGATTTACCCCATTTTGTGTTTGTCTTGTCAATGAGGAATCCTACGATCAGGTCGGAAATTCCGTCAATTACTTTTGTTACCAGGAACATTACACTGACTGCACCGGCATTCAGATGCATGACATTTGTGTAAAAATACAGCAGATACAGGGAGATCATCTGCCAGATCAGGTTGCAGGCAAAATCGGAAGATCCATAACCGATCCTCTGACGCCACAGGCCGATCTTTACTTTCTTTTCAACTTCGTTCATCTCTTTTACCTCCAAATTTCTTTCTGGCATTACTGTACACTTTTTCCCTTTTTCTTCCAATTGTGATTTTTTTGTAAAACACTGACGTTTTTTTCGATGATTATGATATACTTTCCTTATCTCTTATGAAAGATCCGCACGAAAAGGGGACTGTTATGAAACTTACCAGAGAAGAATTTCAGAAATACATTTATGCCTACAATGAAGATGAGATTTTTTACAAAACACTTTACCTTCAGGAGAAAGAACATCTGGAAACCTTTCATGAATATTGTCTTACACTGGACCGTGAACTGATCTATGAACACCGGCTTTTTGTCCCGGAACTTCAGGCAGAGGCCTGGTATCCCTATATGAAAGAAGCCGATCTTTTTCATGACATGAATGGCAATATCGTACTTTCCAAGCATTACCGTTATACGCCTGTTTTTTCCCATGAGCACGAGTTTTTTGAGATTCTCTGTGTTTATGACGGAACTGCCCACACTACCATTCAGGGGATCGAACACACTTTACATACCGGGGATATCTGTATCATCCCACCACATACTACCCACAGTGTGGGAATCTTTGATGACAGTGTTGCTTTTAATATTCTGGTACGTGGTTCCACCTTTCAGTCCACTTTCTTCCAGTCACTGACTGCGGACAGTGCCCTGGCGCAGTTTTTTGCCCATGTGCTGTACCGCAAGACCGAAGGAAATTATCTGATCTTTCACAGCGGAAATGATCCACAGATCCATGACATGCTGGAAAATCTCTATATCGAATATCTGGGGCACGCAAAATACAGCTACACCTTCCTCAATTCCATGCTGATCATGTTCTGGGCCATGCTGCTTCGTTATCACGAAAATGATATCGAATCCATCCTCACAAAGGACAGCACCGGAAATTCCGTAACAGAAATCCTGGGCTATCTGAACCGTCACTATCAGAGTGTTTCCTTAAGCGAAGCTGCAGAACATTTTGGCTACAGTTCTTCCCATTTCAGCACCCTGATCAAAGAAAGTACCGGCCGGACATTCTTACAGATCATCCGGGATATCAAGTTGAACCAGGCATGCCGTGCCCTCAGGGAAACTTCTCTCAGCAATCATGCCATCTGCGAACTTGTAGGTTACGAAAGTCCGGAACATTTTATGCGTACTTTTAAGAAAACTTATGGAATGACTCCCGGTGAATACCGGAAGAAGAACAAAGAATAACGTAATAATGTAGTCAAAAATACGGAACCTCCATCCGGGCAGATAAATGTATCTGCCTTTCGTTAAAGAGAAGTTCCGCAATAAAAAATTTCAGGATAAATTTTTCATGATAAGCAATATCCTGCTGTCATAAAAAAACGGAGAATTTTATATATTATCTGTATAACCGATTCCGTTCCGGGAGATACTTATCATATCCTCCCCTTTAGACGCAGAGGGCTTCGCGATGGTGCAGGTTCTCTGCGTTTCTCTTTTTACAGCAACTCATACTGCATCATCACAAATTACTTCACACCAAGTTCCTCAAGCTCTTTTGCCGCCTGTTTCAGGTTTTCGAACTGAATGGTACGGATCCCTGCTTTTCTAGCCCCTTCACAGTTGATGGCCCGGTCGTCCATAAATACCGACTTCTCCGGTTTCAGATCATAGCGTTTCAGAAGTGTCTCATAAATATCCACTTCCGGCTTGATCTGCTGTACGTCGCAGGAAAATACCACTCCGTCCATATATTTCAGGAACGGCATATCTTTTTTGGTTCTCTCCAGCATATAAGTTCCGTAATTAGAAAGAACATAGAGATGATATCCCTGGTTTTTGAGATATTTCACCCAGGTTTCCGCATAGTCATAAAGATGCATGCATTCCGGATCCCGTCGTACCACTTCACGGATATCCTTCTCATATTCCGGTGCACTTTCTACAAATTTATCTACATACCAGGACTCCTCGTGGAGTGCTCTGTCCTGTTCTTCCCAGATTGGGTTTCGAAATGTTGCATCCGCAATTTTTTCATATTTTTCTTCCGGAAAATTGTAGCTCTTCAGATACTCTTCCCAGTCATATCCCATCAACACATTTCCCACATCAAAAATAACATTCTCGATCATACGGTTTTCATCCTCCTTTGGTTTCTCAGGTCCCCAGATCCGGTACGCCATCCAGAAAACATAAGCCACGATCGGTACCAGTACTGCTGCCGCAAAAGCGCCCCGGAACAAAGCCTGTGAGTTCTCACTGCTGCCCCATGCAAACACCATGGGAAGGCAGAACACGAGAAGCAAAATAACAACGCCTGCCAGTGCCGCAATTCTTTTAAAATTTTTCATTCGGAATCCTTTCACATGATATACCAGTTGTTATAGCCAATATTATCATCAGCCTCTTAACAAAAGGGCGCCGGAGAAATTTCCCCGGCGCTGCCTGTCGTAATCCTGTCACAGTAAATGATTATCTGTAAATGATGTCGTTTCTTCCTGGTCCGTTTGAGATCATGGTGATCGGGAATCCGATGTGTTTCTCTACGAACTCTACATATTTTCTGCAGTTCTCCGGAAGATCCTCGTATTTCTTGATTCCACGGATATCGCATTTCCATCCCGGAAGCTTCTCAATAACCGGTTTTGCTTTCTCAAGCTGCACAGTTGTCGGGAATTCTGTTGTTACCTCTCCGTCGATCTCATAGCCTGTGCAAACCGGGATCTCATCCAGATATCCCAGAACATCCAGTACTGTAAAAGCAACGTCTGTAGCTCCCTGGAGACGGCATCCGTATTTGGATGCAACACAGTCGAACCATCCCATACGTCTCGGACGGCCTGTAGTAGCACCGAACTCACCACCGTCACCGCCACGTTTTCTCAGCTCATCTGCTTCCTCGCCGAAGATCTCAGAAACGAATGCACCTGCTCCAACTGCACTGGAGTAAGCTTTGCATACGGTTACGACCTTCTTGATCTCATATGGAGGCAGGCCTGCACCGATGGCACCATAAGCAGCCAGTGTGGAAGAGGATGTAACCATCGGATAGATTCCGTGATCCGGGTCTTTCAGAGTTCCGAGCTGTCCCTCAAGAAGAACCTGTTTGCCCTCTTTCAGTGCATTCCAGAGATAGAGAGATACGTCACATACGTATGGCTCAACCATTTTCTTGTATTCCATCAGCTCGTTCATGATATCTTCCGGTTTCAGAAGCGGTTTGTGATAGAGATGCTCAAGTGTTACGTTCTTGGTCTCACAGATACGTACAACTTTCTCTTTCAGTGCTTCCTCATCAAAGAGCTCACTTACCTGGAAGCCGATCTTTGCATATTTGTCAGAATAGAACGGAGCGATTCCGGATTTTGTGGAACCGAAAGCCTTGCCGCCAAGACGCTCCTCTTCATACTGATCGAACAGAATGTGGTAAGACATTACCATCTGTGCTCTGTTGGAGATCAGGATCTTCGGTGCCGGTACTCCACGGCTTACCACTTCATTGTACTCCTTGAAAAATACAGGAATATTCAGTGCAACACCGTTTCCGATGATGCTTGTTGTATGTCCGTAAAACACACCTGACGGAAGTGTATGAAGTGCGAATTTACCGTAATCATTTACGATGGTGTGGCCGGCATTGGCTCCTCCCTGAAATCTTACGATGATATCGGCTTTCTCAGCAAGCATATCTGTGATCTTGCCCTTACCTTCATCTCCCCAGTTTGCTCCTACTACTGCAGTTACCATAACACAGTTCCTCCTTGTGTCTTTCTCTATTATTCGGAACGGCATGTTCTCTGTCTGTAATGCCAGAAGACATGCTATTCCTGTCTGTGTTCATTTCTTAATGTTTATAACCTTCCGCAATTATACGTTGATCTCAACCTTAACCCCAAGCAGATCCTTATGTGCATCCAGAACCGGCTGTACCACATTGGCAATAAACGCCTCTGTCTGCTCTTTTGCACGTCCTGTATATCTGGACGGATCCATGGATTTCTGAAGATCCTCAAGAGTCAGGTTAAATGCCGGATCCGCAGCGATCAGTTCAAGAAGGTTGTTATCCTTGCCTTCTACCTTCACGTTCTTGCCTGCTTCCATGGAAAGCTCACGGATACGCTCATGAAGCTCCTGACGGTCTCC
>ENA-ORUF01000845-ORUF01000845.1-human-gut-metagenome-genome-assembly--contig:-NODE-845-length-37778-cov-11.003976_pt1 | contig 37778 bp, 27 predicted proteins | sample MGYA00242077_ERZ509203 | MGnify/ENA primary metagenome ERZ509203 (study PRJEB26280, sample SAMEA2338834) | human gut metagenome | biome: human gut; feature: human-associated habitat; material: faeces... | reverse complement strand
ACGAAAAGACAGGTGTATTGACTGTAGTTGACGGTACGGGTACAAAAACGTATACCATTAAAACAACAGCTCCTGATGTAGACGAACTAACCATTACTATTGAAGGCAAAGACCTTAAAGTAGACGGAAAAGTGATAGGTCAGGTAGGTGACACAGTCGCAGTGAAAAACGGTGAGTTGACAATCAATGGTACAGCTACCGGCATCAAGGTTGGTCAATATGCTATTTTGGACAATCAAAGCGCAGGTACTGTAACCATCACTCTGCCCGATGCAGACGGCAAATTGCAAACTGTTGAGTTGATGAAAGCATCTGCTGCATTGACTTCTGTACAGTTCCAAAAAGAGAATCCTGAATTCGTTGATATTGAAGGAACTGCCACTGCATTTCAATGGGGTACTGCCCGTATCGCATTCCCTAACTGGGGAGGTAAAAAAGGTGCTATCACCAGAAATCAGTTAATGGTAGGTCAGACTAACGTCGTAAAGGTTCAGGTTACTCCTGCCGGCTATGACTTAGGAGCACAGACACTGACTTTGGTCGATTCAAGAGGCAATGTAGCTCCGGCAAATATAACTGCTGTTGCAAACAACAGATTAATGTCTCGTGCTGCATCGGCTAACGGCAGCTGGGATTTGTCTATCGAAATGACAGACGACGTTACTGCAACCAACATTGCAAAGATATTCGATTACGATCCTGTTACCGGTACCGGACATATGGCATACACATTATGTGTAAACGGTATTCCTTATACTACTTATGAATTGGCTGTTAAACCCAACGATAATAAGTCTTCTGTTTCCGCAGCCATTACAGGTCTAACCGATGCTGATATAAAATATGTAGCAGCAGACGGACGAGTAGCAAATTTATCATCTGGTAAATTCCCCACCGGAAGCACAGAACTGTTTATCGAAGAGAATGATTTGTATGATTCATACATCACTTTTGAAGGTACAAACAAATCTTTGGCAGAACAATACGGAATCACTGTTGACGGTATGACTATCAATGTTCCTGCTTCTGCCACAGGTGTAACTATCAAGGGTATTGTACATACAATGGCTATCAACGGTTACGAATCTACAATTACCGACAACGAAGTTACATTCAATATCATCGGTAGCACAGTAACTGCTCAGAGTATCGCTGCTACAACCCATCAGATTGCACCCGCCGCAACTGCTGCCGATGTTCTGAAAAAAGTACGCATCGATTTAGGTGATGTATTCAAGAATATTCCTGCCGCAACTCGTGAAGCAGCACGTGAAACAGCTCAGTTCTATGTAGTAGAAGAAAAGAGTCAGACCGGCTTCTTGATAGGAGATAATACTGCATTGAGTAACTCTACTTACAATAAGTTCAATACTGTTTCATATCTGAAAGCTGACGAAACACAATGGACAGATGATACAGACGATATTCTTGACTTGCGTTATATTGATTTGGAAGTAGCAGGCAAAGTAGCTGCTGATGCTCAACCGGGTGACTATCAATTGTCATTTGTTGTAATGGATGAGAATTATGTAACAGGTAGCGGAAATATCAAAGGCAATGAAATCATTAAGATTAATATGCCGGTCAATGTGACTGTTCCTTCATTCGCTGATATGTTTGAACAAGAAGCTGCAGAATGGAATACTGCTAAAACAGAATTCAACGCTAGAATTTACATTGATAACACTACCAACGAACCTCAATTGAGATTTGGTGAAGCCTTTAAGAAAACTGCAAAATATACCGATGCAGAATATTCACAAGTAGTGTATGCTGTTAAATACATTGATAGTAAATCTCCGATTGCAGCAGCAAGTAATACAGAACTGTCAACAGAAGAAGGTGTTGCTACAGTAGGTGACGGTGGTATTGCAACTTTGGACAAAACAGTTGTTTACAATACAGCAGGAGATGCTTTAAAGGAAACAACTTTTGCAAATATGGTAGCTGCTTATCCGTTGTTCTATCAGGTTGGAACTACTGAATCAGGCTTAACTCAAGACGAGCTTAATATTGTATTAGAAGCATTTACTGTAACATCCACTGCTTATACTTCTAAACTTATCACTCCGCTTTATGGTATCGCATTTGATGGTAAAGACATTATTTTGGATGCTGATGGTAAAGCAACTACTAAACTGGTATTGGATGAATCAAATATGGCTGTAAACAATGCTAATATTGCTGCTTCATCGCCAGCTGCCGGACTGACTAACTCCAATCAGGCAAAATATACATTCTTACCAAGCACTTCTACAGCTTCGGCAAATACCGTTAAGACAGAGTTCTCTATCGAACAAAGCGGTACGAATGTTACTTTAGATGCTGACGGTATTGTTGTTACCGGTTTAACAGGTATGTCTACATTAAAGGTAACATTTACTGATGCTACAGGTTTGATTTATACTTCCACTGTAAAAATTCAGCCCGCCAAATAATGAAGTAGTATAAACCCTACTTATAAATAACTCAAAAGACCGCCTCAATCACTGTGTTGGGACGGTCTTTTTCAATATTCCACACCTTTAACAAACATTGCCAATCTTATTTTTTGTCCTCTTTTACGCCCTGACTTCGTCAATGTGTCCCCAAAAAAATCATCATCAAACAACAGAGCGACGCGCTTGTGTCGTTCTATAATCATTGTTCTGCTGATTTGAAGAGAGAAAGTTATAATATTATAAGGTTCTACAAAAGAATCTGATTCTCAACAAAAAGTATTATCTTTGCCAAAGGAAAGGATAGATATTATGGTAAAAACAAAAGCAACAAAAGAAGAAACTTTAGCCAAATTTAAAGCAGCAAGAGAAAAGAAACGTACTTGTCTGGCTAATTTGGAAAAGTCAATGAAGGAAGCCTATAAAAAACGTACAGGTAAGGAGGCTGAAACCTTTTTTGCATTATGAAACAGCTTCTTTCATTGAAACGTATTAACGAAAATTCTTCATATCCGGTAGAAACGACCGGAGAAGATGGATTTTATCAGTTCTTTACAGACGGGGGAGTACATTATTCTGTAGGGTTTATGGAAGATGATATTTTACTGTCACAGAACTCATATCAATTGATTATAGCCAATATCAATAACCATAAATCTCCCCGTGACCATAAAGTACGTGATACGATTATTGCTATCGTTGATGAATTTTTCAGGAACAACAACTCAACATTGCTCTATATTTGTGAGACCGGTGACAGCAAGCAAAGTATGCGTAGCCGATTGTTTGAGTATTGGTTCTCCACTTATAATCGGAAGGCTCTTTTTACAATGATTTCATCTTCAATTGTTGATGAAGAAGGTGTCGTAAACTTTGCAACGATAATTCTTCGTAATGACAATCCAAATTTATCGGAGATTATAGCTGAATTTACCGAATCAATCCAATTACTTAGTCAAAAACCTGAATGATAGGATAAGTGCCGATTTCAGGAACTTTAAACCCTTTGCTTACCAATAGCCAATATAATCTATTTCACTCCGGAACACGGTTGCTAACAGTATTACTGTTACCGGTTTGACAGGCATGTCTACATTAAAGGTAACATTTAGCGATAACTCAAAAGACCGCCTCAATCACTGTGTTGGGACGGTCTTTTTCAATATTCCACACCTTTAACAAACATTGCCAATCTTATTTTCTGCCCTCTTTTATGCCTTATTTAACTACTCAAAAACAGATAATCTTCTAAATAATTGAATAGCAAAGAGAAAATCACTAAATTTGTCGCATCAATTGAAATTACGTAATTATCATTTTAAAATGAAGGAAGAATTCGAGCTAATCGCCAAGACTTTCCAGGGACTGGAAGAGGTTCTGGCAAAAGAACTCACCGAGCTGGGAGCCAGCAATATAGAAATAGGAAGACGCATGGTATCTTTTACCGGCGACAAGGAGATGATGTATAAGGCTAACTTCTATCTGCGTACAGCCATCCGTATCCTGAAACCCATTAAACACTTTGAAGCCAAAAATGCTGATGAAGTGTACGAAGCTATTAAATCCATCGCATGGGAAGAGTATTTAGACACCAACAAGAGCTTTGCAGTAGATGCAGTAGTATTCTCGAATGAATTCCGCCATTCAAAGTTCGTAGCCTATAAGGTGAAAGACGCCATCGTAGACTACTTCCGCGAGAAGAACGGCGAACGCCCTTCCATACGCATCAATAACCCTGATGTAGCACTGAACATACACATTGCCGAAGACAAATGTACTTTGTCACTCGATAGTTCCGGTGAATCATTACATCGCCGCGGTTATCGCCAGGAGGCAGTAGAAGCTCCGTTGAACGAAGTACTGGCAGCCGGTATGATTTTAATGACCGGCTGGAGAGGCGAATGTGACCTGATAGACCCGATGTGCGGTTCGGGAACTATTCCTATCGAAGCAGCCTTGATTGCACGTAATATCGCTCCGGGCGTATTCCGCAAAGAATTTGCTTTCGAAAAATGGAATGACTTCGACCAGGAATTATTCGATACGATTTATAACGATGATTCACAAGAACGTGAATTCACACACAAAGTATACGGATATGACAATAACCCGAAAGCCAATGAAATTGCAACACATAATGTGAAAGCAGCAGGACTGAGCAAAGAGGTAATCTTAAAAATACAACCGTTCCAGCAATTCGAACAACCGAAAGAAAAGAGTATTATCATCACCAACCCTCCTTACGGTGAACGTATTTCGACAAACGATTTATTAGGTTTATACCAAATGATTGGCGAACGACTGAAACATGCATTTGCCGGAAATGATGCATGGATATTGAGTTATCGTGAAGAATGCTTCGACCAGATCGGATTGAAACCATCAGTCAAAGTACCGCTGTTTAATGGTGCTTTGGAATGTGAATTCCGCAAATATCAATTGTTTGACGGCAAATATAAAGAGTTCCGCACTGAAAATAAAGACAGAGATTTCAAACCACGACGCGAAGATACTCGTCCCCGTCGCAACAGTGAAAGAGTGGAATATGGAGAACGGCGCGAACGACGCAACTTTGACGACAAACGCGAAGGACGTGGAGATTTCAAGAACAGAGACAGAAAAGACAGAGGAAACGAAGAAAGAAAAGAATTCAAACCACGCTTTAAAAGAGAGGAAAAATAGTAAAAAAATAACCAACCTGAGATTCTGATTCAGAAATTCAGGTTGGGGAAAAATAAGAAGCTATGAAGAATATTATACTAAAAAGTCTACTTATATTAATGACATCATGTATCTCTACTATGAATGTTATAGCGCAAGATAAGAAAAGTTTTACTCTCGAAGATTTGATGCCGGGAGGAAACAATTATTTCAATCTGCAACCCAAGAATCTGCATGGACTGAAATGGTGGGGAGACGTATGTGTCAACGCCGACATAGAAGAGGTAAAAGCGGTGAACCCGACCAACGGAAAAGAGACTGTTCTCTTCACCTTACAAGACACAAATGACTTACTGGCAGCCAAGGAACTGGGAAAGATGAATCATTTATACAATGTATCTTTTCCATATGCCGAAAAGTGGATGCTGGTAAACACATCTACCCACAAAGTGCTGATTGACTGTGACAAAAAAGAAATAATATGGAGCCAGCCCATCGCTGCCAAAGCAGCCAACCAAGACTGGAACAAAGACAGCCGTTCGCTGGCTTATACTATTGCCAATAATTTGTTTGTAACCACAGCAGACGGTAAAACCCACCAAGTAACCGATGAACCCAAAGGCATCGTATGCGGTCAAAGTGTACACCGTCAGGAATTCGGTATTTATAAAGGTACATTCTGGAGTCCGAAAGGAAACCTGCTCGCTTTTTACCGCATGGATGAAACAATGGTAACGGATTACCCGCAAGTGAATACCACTACCCGTATCGCCACCCTCGAACCGGACAAGTATCCGATGGCAGGAATGACCAGCCATAAAGTTACCGTGGGAGTTTACAATCCTGCAACCGAAAAAACTGTTTACCTGAAAGCCGGTGACCCGACCGACCGCTATTTCACTAACATCAGCTGGAGCCCGGATGAAAAAAGCGTTTATGTGATAGAATTGAACCGTGACCAAAATCATGCAGAACTAGTGCGGTACAATGCAGAAAACGGAGAAAAAGATGCCGTGCTCTATGTGGAAGAACATCCCAAATATGTAGAGCCGCAACATATACTCACGTTCCTACCCTGGGATGAAACAAAATTTCTCTACCAAAGCCAACGTGACGGATATAACCATCTGTATCTGATGGATACACAATTGAAAGCAGAACCGACCTCATTCCGTACCGAAACAGATGGAACTTGTTATGAATATACTCATGTGAAGCAACTCACCCAAGGCACATGGTTAGTGAAAAACATTTTAGGTTTTAACCCTAAAGCCAAAGAAATCATCATCATGAGCACCGAAGTTTCTCCGTTACAGAGCAACGCATACGCCGTGAATGTAAAAACCGGAAAGCGCCGTCTCATCGGAAATAAGGATGGGATGCACAATGTACAACTGTCGGCAAGCGGTAAATATGTGATAGACAACTATACTTCTTCCACAGTCCCTCGTAATATCGACATTGTTCCTACTTCGGGTAAAGGAAAAAATATCAATTTGCTGACTGCTGCCAATCCGATGGATGCTTACAATATGCCCGAAATCACCCTTGGCACCATTAAAGCGGCCGACGGCAAGACAGATCTTTATTATCGTTTGATAAAACCGGTAAACTATGACCCCAACAAGAAATATCCGGCAGTCATCTATGTTTATGGCGGTCCTCATGCACAGATGATACACAATGTACGCAACTATGGTGCAGGAGGATGGGATATTTACATGGCCCAGCTGGGTTATGTAATGCTGACTGTCGACAGCCGCGGCAGTGACAATCGCGGACTGGAGTTTGAGAACTGCACCTTCCGCCAATTGGGTACAGAAGAAATGAAAGATCAGGTAAAAGGAGTGGAATTTCTGAAATCACTCGGTTATGTAGACGAAAACCGCATCGGTGTACATGGTTGGAGCTTCGGCGGCTTCATGACCACCAATCTCATGCTGACCTATAATGATATCTTTAAGGTAGGTGTAGCCGGTGGTCCGGTTATCGATTGGGGGTATTATGAAGTAATGTATGGCGAACGCTATATGGACAGTCCGCTCAGCAACCCGGAAGGCTATAATAAAGCAAATCTGAAATTGAGAGCCGGCGACCTGAAGGGACGGCTGATGCTGATTCATGGTGGTGAAGACCCCACCTGTGTACCACAACACAGCTACACCTTCTTGCGTGCATGCATTGATGCAGGTACACATCCTGACTTCTTCATCTACCCGGAAGACGGACACAATATGTTCGGCCGTGACCGTGTTCACTTATACGAACACATCACCCGCTATTTTGAAGACCATCTAAAATAATAAATTCAATATCAGAATATGAAACTGTTACTATTAGGCTCAGGCGGACGCGAACACGCCCTGGCATGGAAGATTGCCCAAAGCCCCAAGATTGAGAAACTGTATATAGCTCCGGGAAATGCCGGAACAAGCGAGGTAGGCGAAAATGTAGCTATCAAAGCCGACGACTTTGCAGCCATCAAAGAGTTTGTAGTAAAAAACGATATAAACATGGTAGTGGTAGGTCCCGAAGACCCACTGGTTAAAGGAATATACGATTACTTCAAGAACGACGAAGCACTGAAAAACGTACCTGTTATCGGTCCGTCAAAGGCAGGTGCCGTATTGGAAGGAAGCAAAGAATTTGCAAAAGGATTCATGCAGCGTCATCACATTCCGACTGCCGGTTATAAGAGCATTACTGCCGCTAATCTGGAAGAAGGTTTGGCATTTCTCGAAACACTGGAAGCTCCGTATGTACTGAAAGCCGACGGACTGTGTGCAGGCAAGGGGGTATTGATTCTGCCTACACTGGAAGAAGCCAAGAAAGAATTAAAAGAAATGCTGAGCGGTATGTTCGGTGATGCTTCCGCCACTGTAGTCATTGAAGAGTTTCTGAGTGGCATCGAATGTTCCGTATTCGTTCTGACAGACGGAAAGAACTACAAGATTCTGCCCGAAGCAAAGGACTACAAACGCATAGGTGAAGGTGACAAAGGTTTGAATACCGGTGGCATGGGTAGCATTTCTCCTGTTCCGTTTGCCGATAAGGAATGGATGCAAAAGGTAGAAGACCGCATCATCCGTCCCACTGTGGAAGGACTGGCTGCCGAAGGCATCGAATACAAAGGTTTCATCTTCTTCGGTCTTATCAATGTAAAAGGTGAACCGATGGTGATTGAATACAATGTCCGCATGGGTGACCCTGAAACAGAAAGCGTGATGCTTCGCATCAAGAGTGATTTGGTAGAACTCTTTGAAGGAGTGGCTGCCGGCAACCTGAATGAGAAGACATTGGAAATAGACCCGCGTTCTGCCGTATGTGTCATGCTGGTATCGGGCGGATATCCCGAGCACTACGACAAAGGCTTTGCCATCAACGGGCTGGATGCTGTTGAAGACAGTATCGTATTTCATGCCGGAACCGCATTAAAAGACGGAAAGGTAGTAACTAGCGGCGGACGTGTCATTGCAGTCAGCTCATACGGTGCCGATAAATCAGAGGCATTGGCCCGGTCTTTTGCCAATGCCAAGAAGATTGATTTCGAAAAGAAGTATTTCCGCTCGGATATCGGATTCGACCTTTAATGGTGTCATAGTTGAAAAGATAATGCATGACAGGCTATAATAAACTCCAGACAGAGATAGCGACGGGAAGGTTAACCCTTCCCGTTGTTATCCTTATATGCCTGTTTTTATGGGGAGTCAGCATTCATTCATGGAATGAATTGATTAGTTTTATATCGTGTGCATTGACCGGATACATGATGATTGAAATAAATACAGCCTTCACCCTGATACGAACCCGGACGATGCTGCACGTCAGCCTGTTTGGGTTTATCATATCGGCATGTATGTTTCTTCATCCATTCCATATCTCCAATCTCGTTCCACCGGCATTTATCATTGCTCTGTTCCAATTATTTCGCAGCTACGAATCCGGACAGGCATCGGGGAACATCTTTCATTCCTTTTTCTTTATCGGACTCGGTAGTCTGGCTTTTCCACAACTATTGTATTTCGCCCCTTTGTTCTATATCAGTATGATCAGTTTTCGTTCTTTGTCGGCAAAAACATTCTTTGCCGGACTGGTTGGGCTGATAGTTCCCTATTGGTTTCTCTTCGGCTATGCCTTTTATAACGGTAAAATAGAACTGTTTTACAGCCCATTGCAGTCATTAATACAATTCCAGCCTATCCACTATACCGGTTTTACTCCCGATCAAATTATTTCGTGGGGAGGCATTACATTGATATCACTGACATGCAGCGTGCACTATTTTATAGTTTCCTATTTAGACAAGACGCGTACACGTTTATTCCTCTCATTCCTGATAGCCGTCGAAGCATGGATTTATGCACTAGGTTTGTTACAACCTCAGCACTTCAATGTGTTGTTGCAATTACAAATCATTATGATGTCCATTTTAACAGGACATTTATTTACTTTAACCCGTAATCGCTTTTCCGGCATCTTTTTCATCATTACATTTGTTACCTTAATAACATTAGCTATTTATAATTTATGGATGCAATTCTTCAATTCCTGATAGACTGGGGGTATTGGGGGCTATTTCTCGGCTCTTTTATTGCCGGCAGTGTTCTTCCTTTCAGTTCGGAAGCTGTACTGGCAGCTTGTGTCGGTCCGCTGGGACTGGACCCGGTAATAAGTATTGCCGCAGCCACAGCCGGAAACGTATCCGGAGGCATGACCTGCTACTGGATGGGACATTTGGGTAACATGGAATGGATAGAGAAATATTTCCATGTCAAAAAAGAAAAAATGGACCGTGCCGAGAAGTTCGTACACGGACGGGGAGCATGGATGGCATTCTTTGCTTTTATTCCCATTTTGGGAAGTGCCATTTCCATCGTACTGGGCATGATGCGTGCCAATATATGGATTGTCATTCTGGCCATGACAATCGGAAAGGTACTTCGATATGCATTGTTGGTTTGGGGAGTGCTGGAAGCCTCCGCTTTAATGAAGTAATTTTATGGAACTGGAACAGACAGCAGACGGCAGTTATACACTCTATGTACCTGAGCTGGATGAGCATTATCATTCGGTAAAAGGAGCATTGACGGAGTCACAGCATATATTCATCGAAATGGGACTGAAGCATTCTCCGGTTGCCGAACCGCGTATTCTCGAAATAGGACTGGGCACAGGCCTGAATGCTTTCCTCACCCTGCTTACCGCAGAAGAGATTCGGAAGAAAGTATATTATACAGGCATCGAACGGTATCCGCTAAGCGAAGATACCGTACATAAATTGAATTATCCCGGCCTTATAGGAAAAGGACATGGAGAAGATTACTACGCCATTCACCGTGCCGGATGGGAAACGGACGAGGTACTCTCTCCGTGGTTCACACTCCATAAGATAGAAGGGGATTTTACCCGCCTTTTTCATTCGGAAGAAGCAAGACAGACCTCTCTATCCGGTTATGACATTATCTATTTTGATGCATTTGCACCCGAAAAGCAGCCGGAAATGTGGGAACAGTCTCTATTCAACTCTCTATATGAAATATTAAACAAAGGAGGTATCCTGACCACCTACTGCGCCAAAGGGATAGTAAGAAGAATGTTGCAGGCAGCCGGGTTTACAGTGGAACGTCTTCCGGGACCTCCGGGTGGAAAACGTGAAATATTACGTGCCACAAAATAAACGCTCAATAAATGAAAATATGAAACGAATCGCTCTCTTTCTCGTCACTCTGCTTTGCCTGAGTGCTTGCGGCTCCAAGCAGCAACAGTCCGGCAAAGAGACATTAACCGTTACACTCGAGCCGTTGCGATACTTCACGGAAGTCATTGCCGGAGATAAATATAATGTAGTCAGTATGGTTCCTAAGGGCAGCAGCCCGGAGACTTACGACCCTACTCCGCAACAGTTGGTCAATCTGGACAAAAGTACTGCCTACTTACGCATCGGTTACATTGGATTCGAACAAGCATGGATGGATAAATTGACTTCCAACGCCCCGCACCTCAAAGTATTCGATACTTCTAAAGGTATAGACCCTATCTATGAGGAAGAACACAACCATGGTGACCATCATCATGGAGGAGGCATCGAGCCACACATTTGGAACTCAACCCGGAATGCTGCTATAATAGCTGATAACATCTATGCTGCCCTGTGCCGGTTGGACAGTACCAATGCACCCTATTACAAACATCGTCTGGACAGTTTGCAAGGCATTATCACCCGGACAGACAATGAACTTCGCGGACTACTGCAACATGCAGATACCACTTTTCTTATTTATCACCCGGCATTAAGCTATTTCGCCCGCGATTACGGATTAAAACAAATCAGCATCGAAGAAGGAGGAAAAGAACCCTCGCCTGCTCATCTCAAAAATTTAATCGAGACCTGCCGCCGTGACAATGCTCACGTCATCTTTGTACAGCAGGAGTTTGATACGCGTAACGCCAAATTGATAGCCGATGAACTGGGAGTAGATGTCATCCCGATTAATCCGCTGAGCTATGATTGGCAGGAAGAAATGATAAATATAGCAAAGGCCCTTACCAAATAAAAGTGCTTATGACAAACCATCCTATTATACAACTAAACGATATCTCTGCCGCTTATGATGGAAAGACCGTACTCAGCCGTGTCAACCTGAACGTATATGAGCATGATTTTCTAGGTGTTATCGGCCCTAACGGAGGCGGAAAAACGACACTGATTAAATTAATCCTTGGACTGCTGAAACCGGTATCAGGCACCATCCGTTTTTATAAGAACGGCAAAGAAGTGCCGGAAATAACCATGGGATACCTGCCTCAGTACAACAGCATTGATAAGAAGTTTCCTATCTCGATATACGAAGTTGTATTGTCCGGACTCAGCAAACAGAAATCATTGTTGCACCGCTATTCCCCGGAACAGCATGAACAGGTCAGGAGAATCATTTCCCGCATGGGACTGGAAGGACTGGAAGGACGTGCTATCGGTGAGCTGAGTGGCGGACAACTGCAACGGGCACTTCTGGGACGGGCACTTGTATCCAACCCGGAAGTGGTGATACTGGACGAACCTAACACATACATAGACAAACGCTTTGAAGCAAAATTATACTCTTTGCTGGAAGAAATCAATAAAGAACGGGCGATTATCCTGGTAAGCCACGATATCGGCACTGTCTTGCAGAACGTGAAGACAATAGCCTGTGTCAACGAAACACTGGATTATCACCCCGATACAGAAGTTCCCACCGAATGGCTGGAAGAGCACTTCGGATGCCCCATTGAACTGTTGGGACACGGCAATTTCCCCCATCGCATACTGAAATGTCACTGCCACGAAGACGGGCAGACTGAAAACAAAGATAAATAATTATCTACCGTAAGAGGCTGACCCCAAAAGTATATTGCACTCAGAATGACAGAATGAGCTGCCAAACTTTTCAGCCGGCCTCCTACAGTGGATAATTATGTTTATCACATCTTTACTTTCGTTTTCAAACGGATATCCTTGGAAGAAGCACCTACCCATATCTCAAACTCCCCGGATTCAAACACCCAGTCGGATTTCTTCTCACTGAAATACTGAAAAGCATCTCTGTCCAATGTCACCGAAACATGCTTTGTCTCACCGGGACGAAGGAATACTTTTTGGAAACCTTTCAACTCCTTCAACGGACGTGCTTCCTTCGAAGCAATATCACGCACATATACCTGAGCCACTTCCGCTCCTTCATAGCCTCCCGTATTCGTTATATTGAAAGAGAGTGCAACCGACTTGTTCTTCTTGTCTATTTCCGTCAACTGCAAATCCGAATACTCGAACGAAGTATAAGACAAACCGTATCCAAACGGATAAAGCGGCTCAACTTGTTTCCGGTCATATCCACGATAACCCACGAATATTCCTTCATTATAATACACCTTCCGTTCTTTACGTGTCTCATCATAATTGCCACAAGCCGAAGAATCTTCCCATCTCTTTTCTATGGTAAAAGGCAACTTGGCTGAAGGAACCACCTTTCCCGACAGCATTTCGGCAAACGCTCGTCCTCCTGCCTGTCCCGGATACAGCAAATGCACCACTGCCTTTACCCGGTCAATCCACGGGCTCATTCTCACACCGCCTCCGGCATGCAGGCTGACAATAAGATTCGGATTTACCTCAGCCAGTTGATTTATCAATATATCCTGACCGTAAGGCAGTTCAAACGGACGGTCACGTCCTTCCAACTCAATGCTGCCGTCCAGACCGCCACAGAATATCACCACATCTGCCTGACGTGCCAACCGCAAAGCTTCCGAAAAATCAAGATTGCCTTTATAATCATATCCCAAACGAATCTCTGCCGGCAAACTTCGCTGGTTAAGGTATTCCAACTTCACATGCAGCCGTGCCCCCTTCTGACCGTCCACTGCCACTTGCCTGCAATCAAAAGACTGAGAAGCAGAGGCATCCAAGCACAACTTTCCGTCAATCCACAAACGGTATCCTCCTTGTGCGTCAACAAAGAACAGAAGACTGTCATTCCGTTCCACGGGAACATAGCCTTCCCATTCCACACGATAATCCTCGCCCAAACCTTCCTTCGGAGTTCCCCACCAAGAGAAATCCACATGCCGGTCGATTCTTTCCATCACCGGCTCCTTGTCCGAACTTTTTGCAGAGACAGAAGACGAAACAGCAGAAACACCATTATGACTATCTTCCGTTCTTCCCGCCGCCTTCGCCTGTTGCTGCATCAGCTTATCGGGCAAAGCACTGCCGTCGCCTTGCCCCATTTTATAATATTTTGCTCTCAGCCCTTGTTTTCCATCCTCGGTATAAAACTTAGCAGAACGGAACAATCTCGGCTTATATGCATTGGATATTCCTTCCGCATACCACACTTCCGCATCGGGATATTCCGCCTCTATCCCTTGCAGAACAGAAGTAACATGCCAAGGATGTACCTTAGAACTGCCACCACCCCCATAAGTCGTGCCGTTTACATTATTCTGCCTGTCCGTCACCAGGTTATAACAAGCATTGGGTCCGATTACTGCAATCTTAGTCACCCGCTTCAACGGCAACAGGTTATCTTCATTCTTCAGAAGAATCATTCCCTCCTTGGCTGCCTCGTATGCCATTCGGTTGGCTTTCGGGTTATAAACAGGAATAGTCGTATCCAACTGCGGGCGGTCAAAAAATCCCATTTCGATGCAGGTTCCGTAAATCCTCCGTACCTTCTCGTTAATAGTCTCCTCCGTCACCACTCCCTGTTCAATGAGAGGTAACAATTTCTCTCTGACAAACCAGTCGTTACTGCCCATCTCAAGGTCAAGTCCATGGTTGGCAGCCTTGTCTGCCGAATAGGTACATGCCCAGTCGGACATCAGCATTCCTTTAAATCCCCATTCCTTCTTCAATATATCGATAAGATATTTATTTTCCGTACAATATACGCCGTTCAACAAGTTATAGCCGGTCATCACAGCTTTCACCCCCGCCTTTTGCACTGCTGCCTTAAATGCCGGCAAGTATATCTCTCGCAACGCACGCTCGGACACTTCCGAACTGACCCTATAACGGTCGTACTCCTGGTCATTGGCTGCAAAATGTTTCACGGTGGCTATCACACCCCTTTCCTGCACCCCCTTGATGAAAGGAACAACCATCTCCGAAGACAGATAAGGGTCTTCACCCATGTATTCAAAGTTCCGGGCCCCCTTTGAAGCTCTGTAAGTGTTCACTCCCGGCGCCAAAAGGAAGTGAATGCCCCGGGCACGCCATTCCTGTCCGTAGCAGTCACCTACCCGGGCTGCCAAGTCCCTATTCCATGATGCCGCCAAAGACAATGCCGACGGAAAGGCTGTCGCCTTGCCGAACAATCCCCATGAAGCAAGCCCCAAAGGTCCGTCCGCCAATTTGAAAGCAGGTATACCCAATCGTTCGCAAGGATGAAGATAGAAATCCTGATAACCTGCCAACAAGTCTATCTTTTCTTCCAGTGTCATCCGACGGACTAAATCTTCCACTCTCTCCTCCACCGGCAAGTCTGCCCGGCGGAAAGGATAATCCTGAGCACTTATCTTCCATACAGAAGTACATAACAAAATGCAACAAGCGACAATTACTCTATTCATGAAATTCATATTCTTTAGATTTAATAAGTGAGGCGAAATTACAAAAAAAACTCTAAGACTAACAGTCGTAACACTAAATAACAGACATTCAGACGGTAAATAACTATTTCTTTACTATCTTTGTGCCCATCGAATGTTAACGAAACAAATATAATTTCATGAAACAGTACAAATTAGTAAACAATCTGGTTGGTTGGGTTACTTTTGTCATCGCAGCAATTACCTATTGCATGACTATTGAACCGACTGCCAGCTTCTGGGATTGCCCGGAATTTATCACTACCGGCTACAAACTTGAGGTAGGACACCCCCCCGGCGCACCTTTCTTTATGCTTACCGCCAACTTATTCAGCCAGTTCACAAGCGACCCCGGCCAAGTGGCCCGGATGGTAAACACCATGAGTGCCCTGATGAGTGCGGCGTGTATCTTATTCCTGTTTTGGAGTATCACACACCTCGTAAAAAAACTGGTATGCCCCGACGATAACGAAATGACATTGGGCAAACTCATTACTATAATGGGTTCGGGTCTTGTGGGAGCTTTGGCTTACACATGGAGCGACACCTTCTGGTTCAGTGCCGTAGAAGGTGAAGTATATGCCTATTCCAGCCTGTTCACAGCAGTGGTATTCTGGCTTATCCTGAAGTGGGAAAGCGTGGCAAACGAACCTCACAGTGACCGTTGGCTCATTCTGATAGCCTATCTGACAGGACTTTCCATTGGTGTGCACTTACTTAACTTACTGTGTATCCCCGCCATTGTATTGGTTTACTATTACAAAAAGAACCCCGATGCCAACCTGAAAGGCAGCCTGCTTGCCTTAGCCGGCTCGATGGTGCTGGTGGCTGCTGTGCTTTATGGCATCGTACCGGGCGTAGTGAAAGTGGGCGGATGGTTTGAACTACTGTTTGTCAACGGATTAGGAATGCCTTTCAACAGCGGATTGATTGTTTACATCATCCTGTTGGCCGCCTCCATCATTTGGGGAGTATATGAAAGTTATGTGGAAAAGAGCCGCAAACGCATGAACATCTCCTTCCTTGTCACCATTGCCATGCTGGGCATCCCATTCTACGGACACGGATGGAGCAGCACGTTCATCGGCATCATTGTCTTGGCAGCATTAGGTATCTACCTGTTTGCCAAGCTGGACAAAAAATACCAAATCAGTGCACGCACGCTCAATACCTCTTTGCTTTGCATCATGATGATTATGGTAGGTTATTCATCCTACGCGCTCATCGTGATTCGTTCCACAGCCAATACACCGATGGATCAGAACTCACCGGAAGATATCTTCACGCTGGGTGAATATCTTGGCCGCGAACAATACGGAACCCGTCCTTTGTTATACGGACAGGCCTACACCTCAAAACCGGCACTGAAGGAAGTGGACGGCGGATGCGTGTATGATGTGACAGAAGGAGCTCCGGTATATCAACGGAAAGAAAAAGCTACTCCCGACGAAAAAGACAGCTACGAAGTGGTTCGCCATAAAACAGAATATAAGTATGCACAGAATATGCTGTTCCCGCGTATGTACAGCGATGCACCCGGTCACCCGCAAGCCTACGAAGACTGGCTGGGCGGCGTGGAAGGTACACAAGTGCCTTACGACCAATGCGGACAGATGATGATGGTAAAGGTTCCTACCCAATGGGAGAACATCAAGTTCTTTTTCTCTTATCAAGTGAACTTCATGTATTGGAGATACTTTATGTGGAACTTTGCCGGACGTCAGAATGACATTCAGGGACAAGGAGAAATAGAACACGGAAACTGGATTACCGGCATTCCGGTCATTGACAAATTCCTGGTAGGTGACCAAAGCCTGCTCCCCTCCGACCTGAAGAACAATAAAGGGCATAATGTATTCTACTGTCTGCCTCTTTTACTCGGACTTATCGGTCTGTTCTGGCAGGCTTACAAGGTGAGACGCATCACCACACCGGACGGAAAAATAATCTATGAACCGATTGGTATCCAACAGTTCTGGATTGTATTCTTCCTGTTCTTTATGACCGGTCTTGCCATTGTGCTTTACCTGAACCAGACACCTCTTCAACCCCGTGAACGCGACTATGCTTATGCCGGTTCGTTCTATGCTTTCGCAATCTGGATTGGTATGGGTGTGGCAGGTATCTCAGAATGGTTACAGAAGAAAATCGGTGAAAAACCGGCATCCGTTCTTGCAACAGTTGTTTGCCTGTTGGTTCCCATCCAAATGGTAAGCCAGACTTGGGATGACCACGACCGCAGCAACCGCTATGTGGCACGCGACTTCGGACAAAACTATTTGAGCACTGTTCAGGAAGAAGGCAATCCGATTATCTTCACCAATGGTGACAACGATACATTCCCCTTGTGGTATAATCAGGAGACTGAAGGCTTCCGCACCGACGTGCGTGTGTGCAACCTGAGTTACCTGCAGACAGACTGGTATATTGACCAGATGAAGCGTCAGGCATACGATTCACCTGCCGTACCTATCGACTGGAGTCGCCTGGAATATGTGCAGGGACATAACGAAGCCGTTGCCATCCGTCCCGAAGTAATGGAAAGCATCAAGAACTTCTATAAACAAAACCCCGAAGATGCTGTGAGAGAGTTCGGAGAGAATCCTTATGAACTGAAGAATATCCTGAAATACTGGGTACGCTCTCCGAAAGAAGGTCTGCAGATGATTCCTACAGACAGTATTGTCATCAAGCTGGACAAAGAAGCCATCAAACGCTCGGGCATGATGATTCCCGACTCATTGCACGGTGAGATACCCGAGTATATGAATATCTCACTGAAAGGCAAGCGTATGCTTTACAAGAGTGAACTGATGATGCTCGAAATGCTGGCAAACACCAACTGGGAACGTCCGTTGTACATGGCCATCACCGTGGGCAGCGACAATCACCTGAACTTAGGCAACAACTTCATTCAGGAAGGTCTTGCCTACCGCATCACTCCGTTCAATACCACAGCACTCAACGCACGCATCGATTCGGAAAAAATGTATGACAACCTGATGAACAAGTTTAAGTTCGGAGGCATTGACAATCCGAATATCTATATTGACGAGACAGTCATGCGCATGTGCCTGACACACCGCCGTATGTTTATCCAACTTGCTAGCCAACTGATAAAGGAAGGCAAGAAAGACAAAGCACTGGAAGTTCTCGACTATAGTCTGAAAGTAATTCCCAGCACAACCGTGCCCCATGATTATATCATGAGCAGCTCGAAAGAAATGGCAGACGATTATCTGGCTTTGGGCGAGACGGAAAAAGCAGAAGCCATCCTGAGCGACCTGGCAAACAAGGCAGTGGAATATATCAGCTGGTATCTGAGCCTTGACGACCAGCGCTTGACCAATTCGTATGAAGAGTGTGTCCGCAATTTCTATATTCTGGACGAACTCAACAAGACTTTGGCACGTTGCAATACCGCAAGCGGTGTGGAAAGCGAAAGCGAACAGAAACCGAAATCGGATATGTCGGCACACTATGTCAAGAAGTTTGAAGAACTTTATGAAGTATTCAACAACCGCGTAGGCGGAAAAAGAAAATAAAAAGCACGCACGCTTATGTTAATAGAACAACCGCCACTGATACTCCGCATGCTCTATCCACGCGCCTTCTGGCGCATGGATAAGCATGTCAAAGCGGTCTATCTTACATTTGATGACGGACCTATTCCCGAAATCACGCCATGGGTGCTCGATTTGCTGGATAAATACAATATCAAAGCCACCTTCTTTTTGGTGGGCGACAATGTACGCAAGCATCCCGAAGAATTCAAGATGATAGTAGACCGCGGACATCGGCTGGGCAACCATACTTTTAACCATATTCGCGGATTCGAATACCGGAGCGATAATTATCTGGCCAACACCGATAAGGCAAACGAACTGATTCACACCAACCTCTTCCGACCGCCACACGGACACATGCGCTGGATGCAATATATGGTGCTCCGCCACAAATACCAGATAGTAATGTGGGACCTCGTCACCCGCGACTACAGCAAACGACTGAACGGGCGGCAAGTGCTACGCAAGGTCAAGCACTATGTGCGCAACGGCTCCATCATCACCTTCCACGACTCGCTTAAAGCAGAAAAAAACATGAAATATGCATTGCCGAGAGCCATTGAATGGTTACTGGAACAAGGATATGAATTCAAGGTGTTCGACTAATCACAGCCGGATAACCATTCAAATAAAAACACACAAAACCATGATGAAAAGAAAAACACTTCAATTACTGACCGGCGCATTGCTTTGCCAACCACTGTCGGCAGGAGAGCTCCAAGCGCAAGAACAAGACAAAGAACGCCCCAATATCCTATTCATTCTATCGGATGACCACACCTCACAGTCATGGGGCATTTACGGAGGTATACTGGCTCCGTATGTAAAGAACGACAATATCAAACGACTTGCCGATGAAGGATGCGTGCTGGACAACTGCTTTTGCACCAATTCCATCTCTGCTCCCAGTCGCGCCACCATCCTGACAGGTGCCTACAGCCACCTCAACGGTGTAAGAACATTGGAAGACAGCTTCGACCGCAACCAGGACAATATTGCCAAACAAATGCAGGCAGGCGGCTATCAGACAGCCCTTTTCGGTAAATGGCACCTCAAAACACAACCCTCCGGCTTCGACACCTTCAGCGTGTTTCACGACCAGGGAGAATACATTAACCCGGTTTTCAAAACAGCCGAAAACTGGAAAGATGATACCGAAGGACGATACGGCACAGAAGAAAAAGGCTTCTCCACCGACTTGGTGACAGACAAATGTATCCAATGGATGGAAGAACGCAACACCGATAAACCGTTCATGCTCTGCTGCCACTTTAAGGCAACCCATGAGCCGTGGGATTTCCCCGAACGCATGAAACATCTATATGATGACGTAACCTTTCCCGAACCCGACACCATGATGGAGTTCGATACCATTGCTTCGGGACGCACCTTCACCGGACGTCAGCTTGAGAACATGGGATGGCGATGGGAACAGGCATCCAAAGGCCCCTGGTGGTGCCAATATCCCGAACTCCCCTTCAGCACCGAAGGCATGGACAGTATCTCCGCCCGAAAGAAGATATATCAGAAAATGATAAAAGATTATCTGCGCTGCGGTGCCACCATCGACGACAATATCGGCCGACTGCTCCGCTATCTGGACGAAAAAGGATTGGCAAAGAATACCATCGTCATTTATGTATCAGACCAAGGATACTTCCTGGGAGAACATGGATTCTTTGATAAACGAATGATGTATGAGGAACCACTCCGCATGCCGTTTGTCATCCGCTATCCCAAAGAGATACCTGCCGGCACACGCAACAAGGATATTATTCTGAACACAGACTTTGCAGCCATGCTTGCCGACTATGCCCACGTAAAGACTCCAAACAAATCGCAAGGACAAAGTTTCCGGGACAACCTTGCCGGAAACACACCCGAAAATTGGCGCAAAGATATGTATTACCGTTACTGGACACACCACACCATTCGTCCGGCACACATCGGCATCCGCAATGAACGCTATAAGCTGATGTTCCTTTACGGCAATAACCTGGATGCCACCGGTTCGGACGATACTCCGACTGCTCCGGCTTGGGAGTTCTATGACTTGCAGAAAGACCCGCACGAAAATCACAACGCATATAAAGATGCCGAGTATGCTCCGGTTATCAAAGAGATGAAGGCACGCTTGCTGGAACTGAGAAAAGAAGCGAATGACGAAGACAGGAACTCGGAAGTAATGCAGGAAATCATCAAAAAGAACTTTTAAGGCGCAACAAGGGAAAGAAAGGGAGTGTGACAACTCCCCAATGGCCCATCAAATCGTCTGCTGTAGGAGGATGTGTCAAAAGCAGAAAACGCTTAGGGCAGCTGACAAACAGCTTTCATTTATTTGGCAGGGATTACAATCGTATCTACCGGCTTCCCCTGCAGATCTTTCACCTCAAGCACCAGCTGATTGCTCTCTGCCACTGCCTTAATAACTGTCTTATGTGCATTATCAATGACAGGGAACTTCACCTTATCGGTCGGTTTGTTGTTAAAATAACGATGTAAATGTCCCGAAAGCATAACATCCACACCGGCCTGATTCAATATAGGAACAAACTTTTCAAGCACTTCCATTTGCCCATGCCACAAGTTTTTATCGGGTAAAGGAGGCATGTGCGCAATGACAATCTTGTACTTTGCCTGCTTGAAATCATCCGACTGCACTGCCTGTGCCAACCATTGCGCCTGTTCCGTGCGATAACGGTCATAATCCGTAATGCCACTATATTCTATGTCGGAATCCGGTTTATCTTCGCCTGTATCCAAAAAGATAAAACAAACAGGCCCCTGTCTCACCAGATAATACAAATGAGGTTCTTTAGGCGAAAAATAGCGCTGAAAAGAAGTGGCAAACAGTCCGCGGGTTTCATGGTTGCCACGTGCATAATACATCGGTTTTTCTTTTGCAAACAAATCTATGGCAACATCCATAAATCCGCTGAACAACCCTGACTCATCTTTTAGCTGAGTCAACATATCCCCATTAAAGATAATCATATCCATCTTTTTGTAGTCTGCAACCTCCAGCAATTTCGGAATATCGTCTGTACGACCATGAATATCATTAATCATTGCAAAAGAAGTCTCCGGCTTATGACGGTCGTTTGTAGTGAATACAAGCGGTTTGGCACCATATACATCCGTTGCCGCTACTTTTCCGTAAGTCACTTCCACACCTTGATGGTCCAAAACTTCCTGTGCGTATACCCGGTAACGATAACCGGTACCCGGTTTTAGTCCGCTAATCTTCACCACATGCAACAAGGAAGTGTTCTTCACACCGTTTGTTGTATCAAAAAACTTCTCCCGTTCTTTTTGATAATATGTACTACTGTCATCGGGAGCTAATTCCACCCAACCGACAGACGGCTTGCTGGCCATCCATACAATGGTTGTCTCCGTTTCTTTCAAATTCTGCAAATAAGGTCCATGTTCAATACGGATACGCTCCTGAGCAAAAGCCATACTTGCCAGACAAATACATAAGAAACCAATAATTATTCTTTGTTTCATCATCGTATTCCAGTTATTCAATAAAAAGAAAAAGTTACCTTGAAGCACACGGCTTTTTCAGGTAACTTTTTAATCATCCACTATATTCTTTTATTTCACAGTCACTGTCAATGGGTTACGTACCTGTTGGGCAAAATTCTCCAAATATTTCGTCCATTCGGTATCGGCGGCAAAACCATATTTGCTCCATCCGGAACCCCAATAGTAAACATATTCGGTTCCCGGTTCATAGTCGCTGATGCCCAACACATGTCCAAGGGCGCCACCATGTTCTTTTCGTTCTGCTTCGGGGAAGAGCTGGGCTTTTGCAGCATTCAGACTGGCAGGAAATACAGCACCCACATAAATAACGCCATTATTATTTCGCGGATTCTGAGTAGAATCGGCATAAGCAATATACCCGGCATTGGAATCGAAAGAATATCCTGTCGGATTTTCTTTATGGATAACGATACCGGCTACAATAGGAGTCACTTCTTTCAAATCAGTATAAGAAATCACTGTTTTGTTCAACTGTGAACCTTTATCCAGCGAAATAACACGAGTTTCCACTACATTGCTATCTCCTTTTATAACCAATGGATTATAAACCAATTTTGCCGTGAAACGAAGCGGACCATTATCCAACACTTCACATTCTTTCCAACAATACGGATAAGCAATGGTGCTGTCGGGGAACAAAGCTGCCGCACCGCCACCCAATGTAGGTCCTACTGCATATACATCCATACCGTTACCGTGATCTACGTGATAAGAGATATTCCTATTCAACTCGCCGTCATAGCGGTCTTCCACCACCGGTTCGGGAACACGTTTGGTAAATACGTCATAACCGTAAGCCTTTTCTCCGGTTGCCTGCAGTGCAGGACCATAAGCGCGATAAGCCGCACGGTCGTTTTCCCAAGCAATATCATCTACACGTTCGGGATAAACACGACCGCAGGAAATGACATCCACCGGTTGCGGATTACCCGGTTTAATAGTATAAGTGGCTGTGGAAGATGCCTTTACCGAGGTGGGGAAAATAAGCATATCATTATAAGTGACCTGATAAGGAACTTCCAGGTCGTTTTCATCCAATACAATCACTTGCGCCGTATCCGGCAATTGCAACTTAGATGAAATTTCCGCCATGGATACTTCCACCATCTCGCCGCTGCGGTCTATAGCCAAAGGATTGGTAACAGTTACAGTAACCGGCTGCTGTTGCGAACAAGAACACAACGAACATGCCGCTGCCACTGCTAAAAAGATTTTCTTCATATTATCTATAATTAATGAAAGGAGAATGGGGTTGTGTCAAAACATGGATAATGCTGTTTTGACACATCCCCCATCCGTACCTGAAAATAACCCTTTCCGGGCTTTATATTATTTGGGTTGTTTACCGATATAAGCCAAAATACCGCCGTCAACGTAAAGCACATGACCGTTGACGAAATCAGAAGCATCTGATGCCAGGAACACAGCAGGACCCTGCAAATCTTCAGGAGTTCCCCAACGTGCAGCCGGAGTCTTGGCAATGATGAACTGGTCGAACGGATGGCGTGAACCATCAGCCTGAAGTTCACGCAACGGAGCTGTCTGAGGAGTAGCGATATAACCCGGACCGATACCGTTACACTGAATATTGTATTCACCATATTCAGAAGCAATATTACGGGTCAGCATCTTCAAACCACCCTTGGCAGCTGCATAAGCAGATACAGTTTCACGTCCCAGCTCACTCATCATAGAACAGATATTGATAATCTTTCCATGACCTTTCTTAATCATGCCGGGGATAACGGCTTTAGACACGATAAACGGAGCATTCAAGTCAACGTCGATAACCTGACGGAATTCTGCCGCACTCATGTCGCACATCGGAATACGTTTGATAATACCTGCATTGTTTACAAGGATATCGATAACACCTACCTCTTTTTCTACCTGTGCAACCAAAGCGTTCACTTGTTCTTCGCTGGTAACGTCACAAACATAACCGAAAGCCTTGATACCTTTTTCCTGATAAGCAGCCAAGCCTTTGTCTACCAATTCCTGCTTGATATCGTTGAAAACAATAGTGGCACCTGCTGCAGCAAAAGCCGATGCAATAGCAAAACCAATTCCGTAAGAAGCGCCTGTTACAAGAGCTACCTTACCTTCCAATGAAAAATTCACCATAGTAATTAATTTAATGTTATTAGTATAATAATTTATTTCTTGTATTTTCTTATCCATTACGATGCCCAAAGGTAATAAAAATCTTCCGTTATCGTACACAAAACATTTAATAAAACTCTTTTTTACATCGCATTTTTATTATTTCAAGTCTGTTATCAGACAGAAATCTTGGTCTCCATAGTCAAGATTTTCACCACCCATTCCCCAGATAAAGGTATAATTATGCGTAGCAGCGGCACTGTGAACAGACCATTCGGGAGACAGGACAGCCTGCTCTCCTTTCATCCACACATGCCGTGTCTCGTCCACTTCTCCCATAAAATGGCAGACAGCATGTTCCTCGGGAACCTCAAAATAAAAATAGGCTTCCATGCGGCGGCTGTGCACATGTGCAGGCATGGTATTCCACACGCTTCCCGGCTTCAGCTCCGTCATTCCCATCTGCAACTGACAAGTAGGCAACACCTGACTTACCAACATCTTGTTAATGCAACGATGGTTAGAGCCTTCCAACGAGCCCGTTTCGGCAACGATGGCATCTGCCTTGGTAATCTTTTTATCGGGATAATTACGATGTGCGGTAGTGGAATTGAAATAAAACTTGGCGGGCAGGCAGGCATCTTTGCTTTCAAAAGTCACTTCACGGTCTCCCGCTCCCAAATAAAGAACTTCCTTATAATCCAATTCAAACACGGCATCACCGGCTCTTACCATACCGGGACCTCCCACATTGAATATACCCATTTCGCGACGGGTCAAAAAATAAGGAGCTTTCAAAGGCTCGATGGCTTCGAGCTTCAGTACTTCACCTACGGGCCGGGCTCCCCCTACCACCATACGGTCGTACATAGAATACACTATATTAACCTCATTGTCCGAAAAAACCTTTTCTATCAGAAAGTTGCGGCGTATCCTTGCAGTATCATAATGCTTGGCATCTTCGGGATGAGCGGCATAGCGAATTTCATAATTTGTTTTCATACGCTATTTATATGTGTTTGATGGTATTCATTTGATTTTCTGTTCGGGCAAAATTACAAAACATCCACCACTTCAAGATACAGTAATCGTTCAGAAAAGGTGTAAATTTTGTCCAGTTTACAGCAAAATCACTTTCACTTATTCCCAAATACGTCACACTCCGGGCAACTCATCGCCGCTATCGGGAAAGGATGTCGCAAACTTTATCTTGGAAAACACGCGCACGGCTTAATTTCAGCACGTTCTGATTAATGATGACAAAAGCCAGCTGATGCCCGTCGGCCCCTTTCACATATCCCGCCAACGAACTTACTCCTGTCACCGAACCGGTCTTGGCACGGACGTTCCCCCGCGCCTTGGTTTGCTTCATGCGATATTGCAACGTGCCGTCCACTCCGGCAATGGGAAGGGCATCATACAGCGGCAAAAAGATATCCCGGTGATAATAGGCATACTTCAAATACTCCAGCAACAATCGCGGAGAGATATAATTATATAAGGAAACGCCGCTGCCGTCTACAATTTTATAGTTATCGGGATTAAAACCGAGCACAGTCTTCATAAAATCGGCGATGGCATCCGTCCCGTCATCGGCAGTCACCCGATGATGTGAGGCATGTTGCGCGGCAAGGTGATAAAACATGGATTCGGCACACAGGTTATCACTCTTCTTCAAGGCACGTTCCAATACCTGTCTGATGGGTCTTCTGATGGTGCAAAAGGTTGCAATGCTGTCATGGATGACGGGGCAATCTGCATAAGTATGCACACCGGAGGTAATTCCCTTCTCTTTCAACCGTTGGATAAACGTATGGAAGAAAAAGTCTTTGGAAGTATAAATATTCACCTGTCCTGTATAGGGTCGGGACACATTGCCCGAAACCGTTATTACATTGCCATTGGAAAGCCAGTTGCGGGTGATTTCCAATTTCCCTGCCTGCGGGTTACGGCTCACTGCCCGATTACAAACGCGGTAATAATCTGAAACAGGAGTACAAAGTACTGCCGGCAAAGAATCTTTCTGAGCAGGCGAAACAGACACATCCACACAACCGCGATTCAGCATCAGAGGAGAAAGATAAGGCTGGAATGAATAAGGAGTATCATCCCACGACCACCCCGGTCCCCAATATACGGAATCTGTCATCGATACATCGGCAGCAATGGTATCCGTCACATAGCGGATGCCCTGCGCTTCCACCGCCGCCACGAGGCTATCCAGGTCTTCATCCATCAGCTCCGGGTCGAATCCTCCTATCAGATAAAGATTCCCTTTCAGTGTATCATTCTCTATTTTCCCGGTATAGCGAAGATGGGTATCCATTGTATAATCTGCCCCAAGACGGGCAAGCGCTGTGACAGAAGTAATCACCTTCTCAATGGAAGCAGGGCGATACAGTTTCTCATCCTGATACCGATAAAGAGATTCACCCGTGGTCAGGTCGAAGACCGTGATACCAACTTCGGAAGTTTTCAGGATTTCGTCGTTCAACAAAGCATCCAGCCTTTGGGAAACAGGTTGGCTCTGGGCATAAATAGCACAAATAGTCAAGTTCAGTAATAAAAATAATACGGCTCGTTTCATTGATAGATGTATTTCCAAGAATAAAATTCATTCTAAGCCTGTTTAAAACAGGGTGGCAATATATAACAAAAGCATGGAACCTGCAAGAAAGAAAGCGAAAATCTGTTTCTCCCTTCCTCCTTTCATTAGTCGTTGAAACGCCCTGTTAATGGGGCTTCCGGTAGTGAATGGACATTCCGTATTGTCGTTTCAGCCTCCTTTCATCTGTAATACTTCTTCCGGCTTTTGAACTTTTTCGATAATACTTTACGGTAGGGGCGGACCCATGTGTCCGCCCAATGACCCCAATAACTTATTTGACACAACCCCTTTTGACTTATGAGAGTTTCGAGACACCTTCTTTATTGTGTTGGTATGTTTTTATGGAATCATTATTTTCTGATGCCGCACTTCCGTTCCGTTCGAAATGCTTAAGTGATAAACTCCCGAAGCCCATGAGACTGCATCTATCTTTATTTCAGAAACTCCCATGGCGTATTCTTTGGAATAAAGCACTTGCCGGTTTTCTGTGTAAACTACTACCGATTTGATTTTGACATCTGTTGCTGCATTAAAGACAACAGCTTGTTTTGCTTTTTGGGCAGTCAAAATGGCGTTTACTTCTGCATTGTCGGTTTTCACTACACCAATGGCAACTTCACCCAAAGCTACATTGACATCATAATAATAGTTCGTCACTTGGCAAGGAATGACGAAAAACGATTCTGCCGTGCCACAGGCATCTTTGGCCCGAATATACAAATCCCTTTCGCAGTCGGCGGGTGTCAACGAAAATGTTTTGCCACGCACAAGGCGATTACTTGCTGTGGTACACATAAAGTCAGCTCCCGGAAGAGCATCCGATGTGTTTCCTGCCTTGTCTCTATATTCCAGGCTCAGGTTGATGTTTCCGGATACATAGAGGGTTCGCCATAGTTTGTGGCATCGGTAATGCTGTATTGCCCTTGGTTGGTTTCCCAATACAAGCTTCCGATGTAGGGAGATGGTTCATTGCAAGTGGCATGGGTTGTGACAGACTTGGTTCCGGCAGGCGATGTGATGGAAGCCACGATACTGTAATAGGTTGGCTGGGTGGAAGACAAAGTCAATGTAGAAGTGGTATAGGTGGTTTTGGTAGAACCGTTTTCACTGTAGGCCGTTACTTCCCATCTCACGCTTTCATCGGCATTTAATACACTCAGCGAGTAGGTACCGCTGTTGGAGAAATGTTTGGGACCGATAATCTGTTTTTGATGAATAGTGGGGCTTACTTCTTCTCTTTGGCTAATGATGCTGCGCATTTTGGCTATTTGCTCTGCAGAGAATTTGTGTCTATAATAACCATTATAAAATCCCACTCCGCTAGAACTTCTAATGACATGGATATAAATATTTAAGGTATAAATGCTATTGTTATTAAAAACGCGAGGAGTATTGAAATACCATGCCGGTGGGTCTGTTTCTATCGTTCCACAAGAAAAACTTTCAGGGATTGAACGGCTGACAATGTTTGAAGGAGATTCTTCTGTAGAAGTCATTTCCTCTAGTTCTTCACTGCAACCATATAGACAAGTAGCCGTGCATAATGCAAGCAGATAAGTAAAAAGTTTGTTCATAGTATTATGCATTTAAAATTAATTGTTTCGTATCAATTAGTAGGGACTTTCTGCCGGTTCTCTTTTCTGAATGTCTTTTAGATGGAGAGAGTAAATGTAAGTACCACCATGGCAACCTGTTATAGGCAATCTCGCTTCATAATATAAATATAAAAGGGTGCCACTGAAGGTAACATCACCTTCATAAGCCTTGTATTCATCCTTCATGTTTTCAATTAAAAAAGATATACTATCTTCATCTCCTGTTCGGAATTCCGGTTCGTCAACAGGATAGATTATCCATCTTTTAAGGGAATTATCATACCTTAAATATCCTTTCAAATTCTCTCTTTCAAAAGGTTCTTGTTTTTCCTCCGGATAAATCCGTTTTACATCTCTGTCATCATCGCTGCAACCGTATGCTCCAACGAGCAGGCATAACACGAATAAATAATTTAAAATCTTCTTCATAAAGGTGGTGATTAAAAGGTTAATAATGGTTTTCTTGTATTTTATATAATGCAGCAGAATGTAAAATACTGCGTCTGGTTGTATGATTTTTTTAAATGCATTGATAATAAATGATTTATAAAGTAGCACCAAAATTAAAGAGCTTTCGAATGAAACTTGAACAGGCTCTAAAAGACTAAAGTGTTTTATCAAAAGATTAAGGAGTTTTTAGCAAATACCTTAGTCTTTTTTTTAAACTCCAAGGCCTTTTGGGAGGGGCGTTATAGTGCTGAAAAACGAACTTAATATGTTGATAAGCAATGCTTTGGATACTTGTTTCTGTCTAGTTGGAAAATGGTGCTGGGTTTGCAAAGTGGTGATGTAGTCAAAGTGTTGAATAACAGTGTGTTGACTGTCTTATTTAGGCTCACTAGGTCCAGGGACCACCTTTATGCTTTTGTGACCCCGAATTTGTGCTCTTGAAAGAGGTTATTTTGTTGTTTATCAGTGTTTTTTCTTTGTTAAAAGCGGACAAACCATAGTCTTTATGAGAAATAAGTATACATTTCAATCATATTGTCACGTTTCTTGCATTTTGCTTGTAGGGGCAGGCTGAAAAGAGGTGTAGAAAGTACACAAGGGATTGTGAAGGGACTCGGGAAGCGCGGCTGAAGGGAGGATGAGGGGATGTGCTGTCATTCTTAATCGACTGATTATGTGAGTATTTTAATTAAAATGTAAGGATGAACGGAAAAGAAGGATGACCGGCTTAATGAGGGGATGATGCAATCTGCCCCTACATGAAAAACATACCGAGCTTTATTAAAAAGATGCCGAGCTTTTCTGAAAACACAACGACCTTTTTTAAAAAGACTTTGAGGCTTTTTTTAAACATCAAGGTCTTTTTGGAAAACATCAAAGTCTTTTTTGCAGCATGGGAAGTGTGTCAAAACGAAACCGGGCTATCCCATCGTCAGTTGTAGGGGCAGGGTTCGCCTGCCCGAAGACACAAAACAAACCGTTTTCGGGCGAGCAAACCTCGCCCCTACGCACGAAACGACAGCATTATCCACATTTTGAATTCAATTATAAAGTGTGTACGTACGCATCGGGCTACACATACGGTGGCATCAGCCTACACGTATATACGCATCAGGCTACACATATATACGTATAAGCCCACACGTATATATGTCATTGTGTCAGGCTCTGTCATATCCTGTACCGGGGTTTGATTTATTTGTCTTCCCCTCTTGACAAACGCTTTTTCATGTTGTATATTTGTAGTTCGTCAAACCTAAAAAAGTGCCTTATGAATGTATTCGCCACTCTCAAAACAGTCTTCTTCGGAAGCAAATTCCTGTCAACCCCTGTTCCCTCCGACGGAACACCGCGCCGTGACCTCGTATCCGCCCTCAACGGACTGATGCCGCTTTGTCGGACCATTCCCGGTGTGCACCTGGCTGTGGATATCCGCGAGGGCCGGGTGGCTCTGGTGGTGGACTGGACTCCGCGCACCGACGGGAATGCGCTGGCGGGCACTTACCATTACATTGTGTCCGATGAAGACGGAGTGAAGGAAGTGGACAAGTCACAGGTTTTTCCGGCTGAAAACGGCAAGGGCAATTTGTCGGAAAGCAGGAATCATTTTCCCGGATGCCCGGCAGTCTTAATTGAAAAAACGGAGGAGGAATCCGTACAATCGGGAGGTGCTCGAAAGGTTATGAATATCGCACACTCGAAAGATATTGAAAAGGAAGCCGGATTAGAATCCTCGAAAGAGGAAGTCAAGAAAGCGAAATCATCCTCCCTGATGCAGGAAGTGACCGCTTTCCTCACCTCCCGCTACCGCTTCCGCTTCAACGTGCTGACCGAGGAAACCGAGGTGGCAGAAGTAACAAACAACATTCCCGACACCCACCTGCGCTACACCAAGGTGGACGAACGGTGGATGAACACGCTCAGCATGGAAGCCATCGAAACAGGCATAGACTGCTGGGACAGAGACATCCAACGCTTTGTGCGCTCGCGCCGCATCAGCGAATACCATCCCTTTACCGCTTATTTTGAACAACTTCCCGAATGGGACGGCAAGGACCGCGTATCCGCACTTGCCCGCCGGGTGTCCGACAATCCGGTATGGGTGAACGGTTTCCACCGCTGGATGCTGGGACTCTCCGCCCAATGGATGCAGTTTCATCCGGATACCAACAACACCAACCGCGCTAACAGTATCAACCGCGCCAACAGCGTGGCTCCCCTGCTGGTGAGCAGCCGACAAGGACTGGGGAAAAGTACGTTCTGCCGCCTGCTGATGCCCGATGCGCTGAAAGCTTATTACACAGAAAGTTACGACCTCAGCTCTCCGGCATCCGCCGAAGCCAAGTTAGCTGCCTACGGGCTGATTAATCTGGATGAATTCGACAAACTCAGCGCATCCAAAATGCCCCTGCTGAAGAACCTGATGCAGACCTCCGCACTGAACATCCGCAAGGCCTACAAACGCAGCGCTTCGGCACTTCCCCGCATCGCCTCGTTCATCGGCACCAGCAACCGGGAGGACCTGCTGGTAGACCGCACCGGCTCGCGCCGCTTCCTCTGTGTCAGCTTGGAGCACGCCATTGACTGCACCACTCCTGTGGAGCATGAACAGCTGTACGCCCAGCTCAAAGCGGAACTCCTGTCCGGTGAACGAAGCTGGTTCAACAAGGAAGAGGAACAGGTCATACAGCAACACAATGCCCTGTTCTACAAACACATACCCGAAGAGGAAGTGTTCCGCCTTTGCTTCCGCTTTGCCACCCAAGAGGACCATCCGCAGAAGGTGCTGACCCTTTCCGCCACCCAATTATTCGAACGCATGAAAGCCGCCCACCCTTCGGTCATGAGGGGCATGACCGTCTACAGCCTGAGCCGCATCCTGCCACGGCTGGGCGAGCGGGTGCATACCGCCAAGGGGAATGTGTATCGGGTGGTGGCATGCTAGGCGTGTGCCTTTCTTCTCATTTGGTTTGTGACAGGATGTTTTTTGAGAACATTTACGCTTACAGACTTTTGTGCATGAGTCTTTATTTTAGAGGAAAAAGTTTTTTAAGGGGAACCGGACAAGAAGGAGGGGGATTTTATTTAGAGAGACCGGATTTTGCAGGAATGGAATCGTTTTTTAGAAAAGAGCCGCGGATAACGAACAAAAGAGCAGTCCTCCCGCCGGAGAACCACTCTTTCTTTTCACCAAAATATTATAAAAGCGGCTCTCTTATTCCGCAATCATAATCACTACACGGTTCCAGTCATTTGTTGTGAAAGGCTGCACCTCGGAACCCTTGCTGTCCACACTCAGTCGGTCTGCACTGATGCCGTACCTGTTAATCAGTTCGTCGGCCACCATGCGTGCACGTTTTTTGGCAAGCTCGGCATTGACCTTTGCACTTCCCGTTCCCTTGTCGGCATAACCGGTGATGGTCGCCTTTGAGCGGGGATACTGCTTCATATAGTCCGCAATGGCCAGGATGTTGACCTGCTGGTCCTCGGCGATGTCCGTCTTTGCCAGCCCGAAGGAAACGTGGCTTTTGATGCCCGGCACGCTCTTTTCCACCTCGGGACACGGAACCGGTTCGGGACACTTATGGCTGTCGATTGCGCCCTGCAGCTCGTTGATCTTGTCATTGAGCGACTTCACGTATGACTCGCTGTAACGTTCGTTCCTGTACGCCACCGGCTTGCAGTCGGGACATTTCAGGTTGAATCCCGTACCGAACTTGTAGGTGATGCCCACCAGCACGTTGTAATAGGAATCGAAGCTGTGGTCGTCCCGGCGGTTCCAGCGGTCGGAAACACCGTTTGCCAGGGCTTCAACATTGAAATCGAAGGCTTTGTTCAGGCGGAAGCTTGCCTGGAGGCCCAGCCTTGCCATGAAGCTGCTCGCCCCCTCGTCAAAGGTCCGGTTGTAACCGACCCCCGCGATAAGGCGTGCATTGAAGAAACGTTCGGGATTGCTTCCGCAGAACAGGCTGCTCATGTTGAACAGGCCGTCCACGGTGGCCGCACCGTAGTAGAACCCCTCGGCGGGCCTGCTGCCGCTTCCGGCCCTTCCCCTCCAGCCGCTGACAGCCAGACGGGCACCCACATAAGGATTGAAGTACTTGCCGACAGCAATCTGTCCTGCCGGAGAAATCAGTTTGCCGATACCCGTGCCGTCCAGCGAATAGGAGGCACCAAGCTGGCCCTGGAGGAACCAGTTGTCATCCGTACTCTGAGCGTTGGCGCTCATACCGGCACCCGCCAGTAATAAAGCTGCAATAATCACCTTTACTTTCATAGTCATTTTTTTATGAATTATTTTTCTACCTGCTCTTTCAACTGTGGATATTTCAATAAAAGAGGCTGGCATTTATCCTCCGGTATATTCGGGCGATAAGTCTTGAAAATGTAAGCACCGACAATATTGTCGGCATTGGCTTCAATGTGACGGATAAAATAATCGGTAAAATTCGACCTGACATCATCCGCACTCCATTCCGGATGTTTGGAGATGGAAGATATGAATTCATCCAGACCTAAAAGGAAATCCTGTAACCGGTCGTTCAGCCCGGTGCCGGATGTACAAATCCGGTCTCCTAATAAGGCTGTGATATTTCCGTTCTCAATCACCACGGGCAGGCAATAAGGCATTATACTGTCAGGAATCTGGACAGAGAGCACGCGTATATAGGGGACTGCCACATCCACCGAGTCCGCAAATCCGAACTTTCCGTTCTTGACGACAGTACTGTCATACCGTATCGCATTGCTTTGCATATCCGTCAGATAAACCGTCTTACCCTCAAACCGGGAATCTTTGGCCATACCGTATATCCGGTAACCGGGTGACGGACTGCAAGCCGCCATCACGACCATACACAGAATCAGGACAGACAGAAAAAGAACATGTTTTTTCATTCTTGTTTTATGTTTTAAAAAGTAAGACCGCCCGGCTAACGTGTTAGCAGAACGGCCTTCGCTTTTATATTACAACGCAACCAACGTTACGCCTTAGAATCTTATACCCAGTTTCAGCACCGGCATATCAAAAATCTTGATATTGTGGTGTGAAGCGTTGTATTTGTCAAAACCTTTGGGACAGAGCTGGATGACATCGTAACGGTAGGCCAGGGGTTGGAACTGGAATCCCAGCACCAGACCCGGGGCCAGGCTGTATTCGATACCGGCTACGCCGGCAGCCTTGATACCGAACATCTGCCCGGCATTGCTGCCACTGCCGTAAAGCTGCTCGGGTACTTCCACTTCTGTATCGGGGTCTACTACCATATCACCCGTATAAGGTTTTGTTGTCTCAACACGTGCCATCTGGAAGCCCAGAGAGCCTCCCAGATAGGGATGGATGCGAGGATTGCCCACTTTGAAATAACGGTTGGATCCTACGGCCGCATACCAGTTGTTGCTCATGCGGGCACTGATATAGTCCTGTGCGGGGATAATCATATCCTCCACCTCGTAGTCGCCTTCCACATAGTCCTTCTTGGGAGTCAGGTTGATATTCATGCTGAACTGGAAGTTGATGTCCCAGCAGTCAGACAGGAAATATTTGCCTTCGATACCCAGAATGTTGGTCAGGCTATTGTTATTCAAACCGTCAATGTTCAGATACGCGCTTAAGTCTCCGTTTTGGGCATTGTCCTTGTCGTCGTTGGGCAATCCTACAGTACCGTTATCGCCGTTTCCGGACTTACCGTTGTGAGAGAACTTAGGCAGTAGGTAAGAGGTGTTCTCATTATAGAAGTTATTACCTCCACCCAGCAGAACCGATATCTGCCATTGGCCTTTCTTGGGAGCAAACAACACACCATCACAACTGTTGCCCATAGTCTGCGCCAATAAAGGCGCAGAAAGGGTAGCAAGTATCAGTAATGTGTATAGTTTCTTGATCATTATATACTATTTTACAGTGTTGATGAAACCCTATTTATTTAGTGATTGCAGCAATCAACTCATCCTTGGCTTTATTCAGGGCATCAAATGCGGCCTGATAGCCTTTCAGAGCTTCCTGAGCGTTAGCCAATTCAGCTTCGTACTGAGCTTTAGTCTTATTGGCAATGGTTACACTTTCGTTGTCGAATGAAGCCAAGTCATCCTTCTTGTCAGCAATGTATTCATTCAGAGCTTTGATACTGTTCTCAATTTTTGTGACAGCATCTGATATGCCACTTGTATTTTTAATTGTTGCGTTGTCAGATTTTAACACACCCTCTTCATAAGTATAATAAGTATATTTAATATCCAACTTACCACCAATATTTTGTAGTGTCGTTTTCAAGGCAGCTAATACTTGCTTTTCGCCATCTTTATTCATGGTTTCGATACCTAATACAGCAGCAAGATTCTTAACAGGTTTTTTTTCAAACTGTTCAGCATCCAATTTACAGATTTCATAAATTGTATCTCTAAGCGGTTCGTTGATAGCATCCAATGCTTCTTTCTGTTTTGCAATTTCTGCAATAATCGGTGCTTCAAGAGCTGCCTTTTCTGCGGCTGTCTTGCTCAGAGACTCTGCGTAAGAAGTCCAGTCATCGATGGTTGAGAAGGCATTCTTAGCATTCTGAAGTATTACATATACACTTGCACTAGCATCTGAAGAGGATACACTTACGTTCTCTAAATCAGCCATAACTTCATCCAAAGGCAGAATTGCAGTTTTTGCAGCTTTCAAACCGCCCTTGACAGTGGAAGGTAGTTCGTCTAGACCTGTATACAATTTATAAGAAGCCTTAATCCATGTCTGTGCAGCGCCATCTTCATCAGTAGAATTTTGATTTACGGATACACCACTCCATTCTGAGCCAATAACCGCCTCTTGATCTTTTTCTATAAGTTTAGCGAATTGTTCTGCATCCAACGAAGCTAACTTATCTGCAATCACAAATTCTTTATCCTCATTAAATCCAGTGATAGTTATTTTAAATTCTTCACCAACTAAAGCCTTTCTCTTTGGATAATATGCAGTCAATTCATCTGTCAAGGCTTTTTGGGCAGCTTGCAATTTTGTATCATCTACCTTTTCCATTGCCTTGTCATAAGCAGCTTTTGCATCAGTTACCTTGTCCTGAGCTGTAAGATATGCCTGAACAGTTGGGTTGCCATAATCCTTTTTTTCATCAGCAGATAATTTATCATATGCATCTTTTTTTGTTTTAAGCTCATCTTCTGCAGTTTCGATGGCTGTCTGTAATGCCAGTACATTGTCAGGAAGCGAATTTTCATAAGCCTCTCTAGCATTTACATAAGCACTCCATTTAGTTCCAACATTCTTCTCAATAGTAGAAGTTAACTGCTGAGTGATTCCATAAGCTGTTGCAGCTGTTTTATAAGCAGCATAAGCAGCATTGAATGCAGCAGTATCAGCCTTATAGGTTGTTTCAGCTGTAGTAAAGTCTGCGTTGACTTTTTCCAAAGCGACAGCAACCTTAGCTTTATCCTCTTCTGTTATATCTTCGCCTGCTGATAGAGATGGTAATTTATAAACGGTTACCTCTTCTAATTTCTCATATGCACCTTTATAAAGTTCAATGCCATGTTTTTTAACTTCCGTTGCAAAGTTTTCTATCTTAGCAGACAAAACGTCTTTTTCATTAATAGTGTTGTTTTTATTTACACTACCTAACTGAAGATTTTCAATTACAGGGGCAGTCTTGAATGAATAAACCTTGTTATTTACATTGACTGTCTTTTCCTGAATATTTTGTTCTTGGTCAATAACCCACTGTTTTCCTGCTAGAGCGACCAATGGGTCGTTATTTTTTTTAATGAAAGAGTTGATGAACTCGCTTTCAATAGCAGTCGGAACATTCAAAGCAACAGATTGATTTTCTTTTTCAAAAGTAACTTTTTGCTTAGAGATGGCTTGTTCGATAGGAGCTTTTGTGGCATCATTAGTAGTAATTGTTTGTTTCAATTCTGCCACCTTCTTATCGATTGCTATGATTTGTTTATTAATATCAACAATTTGAGCATCTACTGCATCACTGCTATAATCTGCAGCTAATTTCTTGAATTCAGCCAATGTTACAGAGTCATTAGCCAATTTAGACTGACCGGATTTGATGTCTGCCGCAATGAATTCTTTAGCAACAGCGATAGAGTCAGAAGAGAATTTAAGCAAATTATTGCTGAGACCGGTAATCGTTGCCAATGTATTCTGTATCTTACCACTGACTTTTTTCAACTCACCAGTAATAGCCACCAACTTCTTTGAGTAGACAGAGTCTGTAACATAAACTCTTGCAGCTTCCAATTCAGCAAGAGCTTTCAAATAAGCAGTTTCATTTTCAGCCGCTGTTTTCTGAAGTTCAAACAGTGTTCCTTCGAAATCTTTAACTACTGAATCCTTTTTGGCCTCCCACAAAGCAATTTCATAATCACTGCTGGCTTTTTGGATTTCCAGATTCAATTTATCAATTTCCAATTGAACCTTCCGTTGTTCCACCTCAACTTGTTCAAACTCTACCTGGACCTTCATCCATTCAGCCTCGGCCAATCTGTAGGCTTCATTTGCTTTAATCAAAGCAGCCTTCGCTGTGCGGAGTTCTTCGATACCTGCGGGTTCATCGTTGTCGATACATCCCGTGAAAGTCACTGAAGAGCCGGCCATAAGAGCTCCGAACAGGACTACACTTAAAAATTTTTTGTTCATAATAGAAAAACTTTAAATTTATAAATTTAAAAA
>ENA-ORUF01000844-ORUF01000844.1-human-gut-metagenome-genome-assembly--contig:-NODE-844-length-37809-cov-4.908089_pt1 | contig 37809 bp, 31 predicted proteins | sample MGYA00242077_ERZ509203 | MGnify/ENA primary metagenome ERZ509203 (study PRJEB26280, sample SAMEA2338834) | human gut metagenome | biome: human gut; feature: human-associated habitat; material: faeces... | reverse complement strand
AGCGGGCACAAAAGACTGCGCTGTTTTGCACACCCGCTCCGGGCGCTCGAACCGCCGTCCGATCTGATTCCTCCTCCGGTGCAATGCGGATTTGCGGTGCGCTGCGCACAACGATGATTTATTACGATTTGAATTCCTCTATACTCAGTTTTAGCAGGCCGCAGGCCTGCACAATCGCACTGCTTCCGCTCTTTTCGCAGTGCTTGATCTTTTGGTGCTTTTGGATCAAGCCAAAAGCACAGAAGAAAAAAATACACGACAGAAGAAATCGATTCTTCGGGAAGAATTCCGACGCGAAGATCGGCTGCACCGTATCTGCGGGTCGAAGTCTGCGGAGCATGCCCACAGCGGCGGGCCTCCGCGGGCGGAGGCTTCGGCCCGCGCGGCGCAAAGGCGCCGCAACGCCCGACTCCGGCCGCGCGGCAGACCGGACAGAGGAGACATCGGCCGGAAAGCGGCGCGAAAGATGATGCGTTTCCGGTATTTTTTTCGTACATTTGTTGCTATGAACGAACGATTGATTTTTTTGACCAACGACGACGGTTTCGATTCACGCGGCATGGAGGCCCTTATCGACATCGCCCGCCGATTCGGACGGGTGGTCGTCGTCGCTCCCGAAAGGCCGCAGAGCGGCATGAGCCACGCATTCACGATGCTCTCGCCCCTCTTCATCCGCAAGGTGCGCGAGGAGGAGGGATTGGAAGTTTACGCGCTCAGCGGCACGCCGGTCGACTGCGTGAAGGTCGCTTTCGACTACCTGCTCCGCGAGCGCAAGGTCGACCTGGTGCTTTCAGGCATCAACCACGGCTCCAATTCGGCCGTGGCGCTGCTCTATTCGGGCACGATGGGCGCTGCGATCGAAGGAAGCTTCTACGACTGTCCCTCGATCGGGCTGTCGCTTACCGACCATCGCCCCGACGCCGATTTCACGGCGGCCAGGATCTGGGGCGAACGCATCGTCCGCGACGTGCTGGAACACCCTGCCCCGCTGCCGCTCTGCCTCAACGTGAACATTCCGGCCGGAGCGCCCGAGACGATCCGAGGCATCCGCGTCTGCCGGCAGGCGCAGGGGTTGTGGCGCGAACAGTTCGTCTGCCGACAGGACCCGCACGGGCGCGACTACCTGTGGCTCACGGGCGAGTTCGTCAACGACGAGCACGGAGCGGAGGAAACCGACGAATGGGCGCTCACGCACGGTTACGTCTCGGTACAGCCCGTACAGGCAGACCAGACGGACTACCGGCGCATGGAGGAAATGCGGCGGCTCTTCGACCAATAACGGGCGAACGGCGGACAGTGCCGCGAAGGCGCCCCGCGCACGAAGGAGGGAACACGCCCGTCGAATACAACGTATGAAATCCGGGAAATTATGATAAAAGTCTTTCTGATCATCGCCGTCATCATCCAGACCGTCGCGACGGTCTACGCCCTGCGGCTGGTGCGCGCCACGAAGTACAATGCCGTATGGATCCTCTTCATCATCGGCTTCTCGCTGCTCTCGGTCGAACGCATCGTGCAGGTCATGGTGGTCAACGGCGGCGTGGGCATCCCGCACGACACCTTCTCGTGGCTGGGCGTGGTGATCTCGATCTGCATGTCGATCGGCGTGATGTACGCCCACAAGCTGATCCGCTACATCGACCGCCTCAACCGCCAGCGACAATTGATGCAGAAGCGCATCCTCACGGCCGTGCTGCGTACCGAGGAGAAGTCGCGTTCGCAGTTCTCCAAGGAGCTGCACGACGGCCTGGGGCCGCTGCTCTCGTCGGCCAAGATGTCGCTCACGGCGCTGTCGCGCGAAGAGCGCACGCCGGCCCAGCGCGAGATCATCGACAACACGACCTACGTCATCGACGAGGCGATCCGCTCGCTGCGCGAAATTTCGAACAACCTTTCGCCGCAGGTGCTCAACGATTTCGGACTGGCGCGCGGCATCCAGAACTTCATCTCGCGCAGCGCGGCGCTGCACAGCGTGCGCATCCGCTTCACGACCAACCTGCGCGCGGAACGGTTCGACACCGACATCGAGGTGATCCTCTACCGCGTGGTGTGCGAACTGATAAACAACTCGCTCAAACACTCGGGTTGCAGCGAGATCAACCTGTCGCTCTCGTCGGGCGGCGACACGCTGACGCTCGACTACTCGGACAACGGCTGCGGCTTCAACCCCGCGGCGGTGATGGATTGCGGCATGGGGCTTTCGAACATCGTTTCGCGCGTCCACTCCATCAACGGGCACTGCAACGTAGAGGGAGCCAAGGGCAAGGGGATGCATGCCGCCATCCGCGTCAACGTACGGGGCGAAGCCTCCGCCGCAGCCGGTGCGAGACGCCGCACCGCCGCACGCCGCAGAAAAAGACGCTGAACGGAGAACATGGAAAAAACGTGTAAAATCATACTGGTCGACGACCATTCGCTCTTCCGCAACGGGCTGCGCGGACTGCTGGCTGCGCACCCGGGATACGAGGTGGTCGGCGAGGCCGCTTCGGGCGAGGAGTTCCTGACGATGCTGCCGGCGCTCGCGGCCGATGTCGCATTCATGGATATCGCCATGCCCGGAATGGCGGGCGACGAGGCGACCGTGCAGGCGTTGGGGCTGCAACCCGATCTGAAAATCATCACGCTGTCGATGTACGGCGAAGAGGTCTACTACACGCGTATGATGACTGCCGGAGCCAAAGGTTTCCTGTTGAAGGACAGCGACTTTTCGGAGGTGATCGAAGCGATCGACACCGTCTCGGCCGGGGGCAGCTACATCTGCCACGAGCTGCTCGTGCAGCTCACCGGCAGACTGCACACGCCGCAGCGTGCGCAATCGCTGCTCGACGGCGGCGAAGAGTTGTCGTCGCGCGAGCAGGAGATTCTGGTCATGGTTTGCAGGGGGCTGTCGAACCAGGAGATCGCCGATGAACTCTTCATCTCGAAGCGCACGGTAGACAAGCACCGCGCCAACATCCTCGAAAAGACGGGATGCAAGAACACGGCCAACCTGGTCGTCTACGCCATCAAGCGGGGATTGGTGGAGATTTAACCGTCCTCAGCAGCGGGATGCCGGAATTGGTCAGGCAGCCGCATTCCATTTTACATCGCCCTCCTTCAAAGCCCAGCTATTCCGGCGGAACGTGTCCGCGCCAAGGCTGGGGGGGGGCCACGGCGCAGCCGCGGGTTCGCCGACAGGCGGGACGTATACAGCGACGTGAAAACTGACGAGGTGTAAAGTTGTATATAGCTGCTATTATTTATATATTTGCACACACAACATACCGTTCCCGACGGCAGGCGGCATCACCCCGACGGCGGGGAACGGGGATAAAAAGGAATACGATGAGCATTTTTCGATGGACGGCGCTACTGGCGTTCTGCTGCATCTGCACGGCATGCGGCGGCAGCGACGATACGCCGGCGCCCGTACTGAGCACCGAACAGGTGGCGGGCATCTGGAAGTTGAAGAGCTGGACGGGAGAAGCGCAAAACCCCGACGGAACGAGCTATACCTTCTCCGACGTGGTCTACGTCTATGTCGAACTGCACGAGGACAATACCTATGCGCTCTACCAGAACGTCAGCGCCGTGGGCGCCGTGAAATTCACGGGCAGCTACTCGCTCGAAGCCTCGACCATCCGGGGCTTTTACAGCACCTCGGCCGGATCGAAGGCGTGGTCGGACTCCTACGAGATCGGCAACCTGTCGGGCAGTGCGATGACATGGACCGCCAGCCACGCCGCAGGCGACGTGCAGCAGTTCGTCCGCATCGAGACCGTGCCGCAGGAGGTGCTCGACGCCTCGGCCGAAGTGCGCTCCGCCGCCGTACCGACGTCGGGAGGCATCTGGTAGGCGACAACGGCCGTTTCGGAAAGACGGGGTCGGGACTTCCGGGTTCCGGCCCCGTTCATTTGCTTAGGCATACAACGGGGAGGCTCTTTCTCAGAACAATCGGGCAGGCCGGAGGCCTGCCATGTGCGGACGCAAACGAATAATCGTCGTTGCGCGTAGCGCACCATCGCTCCGCCTTGCGAAAAAGCGGGAAGAAGAACGGACAGCGGCTGCGCCGTTGAAAACGCGGGCGCGAGTTTGTCCGCACAGCATTTTAGGCACGGCCGTCGGCGGTTCCCTGACGTTTCGCCTGGCGGATGCTTTTGGCACCACCTTTTGCCCCAAAAATCACAACGGCTATCTACAAAAAGTATATTAAAGCATATTATCTGATATTCAGATTGTTATTCATCATAATATCGGTAGAAATATCGAGAGGCCGGACGACTCTGCCAAAATTATTTTTGTCCACCTTAAAAAAGCAGAGTTTATGCGCAGTACTTTCAAGGTCTTATTCTACCTCAAACGAACAAAGAACCCCCCGCGTGCAGTCTATCCGGTTATGGGCCGCAGCACGATCAACAGCACGATTTCTCAGTTCAGTGCCGAAATCAACGTTCCGGAACAACTGTGGAAGGTTCGTTAAAGGAGGGATGGGTCGAAGGCTAATGCGTCGAGTCGGAACGCATCAACCGTCATCCGGACAATATCCGCATCCAGATCGGCAAACATTATCGGTCGATTTGCGATCACGATGCCTACGTCACGGCCGAAAAAGGTCAAGAACGTCTGGCTGGGTATGGGAGAATGATACCGGACTTTTGCGGAGATTTTCGAACATTACACGAATGATCTTTTCAAACGTATCGGCGTAGATCGCTCGGAAAGTACCTGGTGGTGCTATCGGGCGGTGCTGGGTCATCTCCGGGCCTTTCTGAAACACGAGTACAACCTCCACCATATTACGCTGCTCGAATTGGAACAGTCGTTCATCGAGCAATATCACGTCTATTTGAAAACTGTCTGCCGTTCGAAGGCGGGAAGCGTATGTCGCTACATGGATCGTTGGAATAACGTGGTGAAAATTTCGTTCGAAAACGGTCTTATGCCGCGGAATTCGTTCGCACTTTACCGCTATTCCGCTCCGACGGAACCGAGAACCTTTCTCAGCGAGAAGGAACTGCGGATTTTTCAGACGACACGATTGAAGAGTGCCAAACACGAATACCACCGCGACCTGTTTCTCTTTTCCTGTTTTACGGGAATCTGCTACAAAGACATGCGCTATCTGACCTGTGAACAAATCATACCGGACACCAAGGGGCACCTGCGGATACACGGTAACCGCTGCAAAACGGGTGGAGAGTATACGATCAAATTTCTCCCCGCAGCTTTGCGTCTTCTGGAAAAGTATCGCGGAACAGCTCCGTCACTGTTTGCATTCGATATGCCGGGACTTAGCAGTATCAATTGCTCCTTGCGTCGTATTACCAAACAATGCGGTATCCCACGGCATATAACCTTTCACTGTGCGCGTCATACGTTCGCCACGACACTCTGCCTTTCACAGGGTATTCCTTTGTCAACAGTTTCCAAGATGCTGGAACATAAACAGATCACCACGACACAGATCTATGTGCAGACCACGCCGATAATGATCGAAGATGCGATCGATCGTGTCGAATCCCGGCTGGGCGGTAAATTCGCAGCATAACGAAACCATTGCAGAAGTCTTCCATTGCAAGGAAATACCTGCAATTTATTCAATGAATAATAAATGACTATATAAAGTCATACCCTCGACACGTTACGGGCATTGAATCCGCTCTACGACCACGAACACAGCCTGACGCAGAAGAACGCCGAAACGGTCGATACCATGAAATGATACATCGAATCGACAGTCAGCAGTGCGGCGATCGGGTATAATACGTCACCCTGCAACCGGGGTACTACCGCCATACGGAGAAATCTCTGCCGCAGGAGCAATGGAATGCGCTTGACGTCTCGATCGCCTACAGCCGAATCTACAACGCTCCGCATCCCCTCAGTCGTGTATGACGATCTTCGGCACACGGGCTGCGAGCGTGTGGAAAGTGTGGTGCCGAAGTATTGCACCTGACCTGTGCGGTGGAGCCCGACGATTCTATGTCGCTCTCGATAGGGGCAATCGGCGGTTGTTGATCGAGCACATTGCGTGTGCTGTTCGAGGACAAGACGAGGAATGCCTTTCTAAGGAGCCGAGTGTCCTTGTTTGCGAAAGATGCGGCTCGCGGGAAATACAGATGATGGCATGGGTCGATCCTAATACGTTGGAGTATGTATCCTCGATAGACGCGGATGCTGACGATCAATGGTGCGACGCGTGTCAGGAGCATGTATGGTTTTGCTCGCTCGAAGAGTTCGGAGATAACCTCGATGCCTGGTGGTTAGCAGTGGACTTCCCGAAAATGGAACGGATTACGGGATTGTCTGCGGCGAATTATCCGGCGGATGACGGGGGACAAGCGTTCCTCGATGCCTGCAACACCTGGTGGAAAACTCTTGATTACGAACGAAAGCGGACGATCTGGATGGAGAACGACGAGAGTCGGACAGAACAGCACAGCGAAGACGAGAGTGAAGATTATTGATTGTAGAACCGTACCCCGAGATCGGCATAGTGGGGCAAGGGTACCACGGTCCTTTTCCGCTCCCCGAAGAAGTGCAGCAGTTGTTTCCAAGTTTTGCCGAAGGGATAGTAATCTGATGGTCGAGATAGATTCTGCTCATCGGCATTCCCTTTGCCACTACGCGTTTACAACCCGAATGATCGATCAAGAAATAATGTACCTTCGAGTTCGCACCATTGTTTGTGTTGACAATGCGACCGCCTCCGAACGAAGCACAGCACTCGTCATTGGCCTCATATACCAAAGAACCGTCTCTACATTCATCCTGTTGCCTGTCTTTGTATTCGTGCAGAATCTTCGTACCGTTGGCAAGGTAGACATAGCAATCTGAATAATCACCCCCGCTGTACATCTTTGATGGCAAGTTAAGAAGATTGTACGAGATTTCCAAACCATATCAAAAATGGCAGACGATGTCGTCTGCCATTTTCAGAGGCCTTTTATTTGCAATTAAATTTTCCATATATAAAACGATAATAACAACAGCTATTATTCATCGATGATAATTGGTGCTCCGTTTTTTCGACTGTTATTGAATTTATATTCGGAAAGTATTTCTTGAAAAACTTTGTAACTATCATTTGAATCAAGATTAAATTGTTTACACAATACTACTCCTTGTTCTATTATAGTCAACAATGATTCATCCATGTTTATTATCTCCCATTTTCCGTTTTTTACAAACATTAAATGAAAAGTTGAATGTGGGCTTAATATCCCAAATCTATACGAGACTAAAATTTCTTTTGAAGATATATCGTAATGAGGATTTTTTATAGGATCATTTTCTTCAAATATATAATATGGTAAGATTGTTTTATCTTTCTGAGGAATAGGATAAATATTTACATCTTTAGGCAAATCCTCTATACTTTGGAGATAATTGCCTACTATAAACCAAATATTATTTGTTTGTGCTTGTACTTGAAATAATCCTATATACATACATATTAACACAAAAAATCGTTGTCGCATTTTATTTCTCTTTTTTAATCAATTCTTCAAGATATTTATTTTGAGCGTTAATAGGGTCTTTTTCTATATCATTAGTTCCATTTTTCTGAATATTGTCATATTGCTGTTGAATATTTTCTTTTGTTGTATGAATTCCTTCATGCACAGCAACTGACCCTATAGCTCCATCAAGAGCGATATTTTCAGGTAAAGATTTTATTAGTGTACTTGTTTTATCAGAAACACCAATCACTCCATTTATTTCAGCTTTAAGCGAGCCTTCAAAAATTGTTATTTTCCCATCTAAAAGCTCAACCTGTCCATTGTCTGAAAGCGCAATATTACCCGGCACCATTTCTCCACGAATTAAAGAACTTCCATCGTCGCTCAGTTTTATCGTTTGACTCAGCTCAATTTGGATATTCGTTGAACTGTTGACTATTGTATCAAAAGTCGCTTGCCCGGTAGGAGTTGCCATCATTGCAATTCCAACCCTCATTGCAGCAGTTCCACTTGCCTCTTTTGTCCATTGCCCGTTTTGATATAAAACCCTCCCTTTTGCATCAACGATTTTCCGGCCATCATGATCAGCAAACTTTATCGGATTCCCCGCACAGTAACAGTATTGTCCGATGGAGTAGTATTTCTCCATGAGCGGATCTTGCTGCAAGAAAAATACACCCTCCGGATAGTAACTGCGAGCCCCGAAATCATAAATCGGAAGGATACTGGAATAGTCGTTTTCCAAACATATGTCGCTCCGTTCTTTGCCGGAGAACATATACCGATTGTCGGAAGCCGGCATATCGGGTTGTCTCCACTCTTTGCCGAAGGGATAGTAGTCCTTGCGGTCGAGGTCTTCGCGGCCTGTCGGCGTTACCTTCGCCACGACACGCGTACTGCCCAGATGATCCGTCAGGAAATAGTGCACCTCCGAACCGTTGTCTGTCCCGACGATACGCCCGCTGCCGAAAGAGGCACTTTCGAACTGTCCATTATTGTATACCAAAGAACCTCTGTATGCATGATTACGTCCATCCCATGCGTCATGTTGCACCTTCGTGCCGTCAGCCAAATACCCGTAATAATTCGAGTAATCGGCATAGGTATCCATGTATGTAGGCAAGTTAAGAAAATTATAGGAGATAACAAAATAATTTGTCCCATCTTGTGTCATATTGCCATTGGCATCGTATTGATAGCTCCGGCCTTCTCCCAACTCTTTATCCCGCAGGTTTCCAACATAAGAGAACTCAAATTCCCGATCATCCTCTTCCGATGAGCTTGTTCTGTTCAGCGTAAGGATATTGCTGTTTTTGTCATAGGTAATTCCGTTTTCGGTATATATATCATCCGCATCTATGGGATCGTTGATAAACAGTTCAGCAGCAGTCAAACGCGAGAGATCGTCATAATGAAAACCGTACTCGTAATCTTCGCTTTTCGTATTGCCGTTAATCTGCCAATGCGACCATTTCCAACTGACGATATTGCCCGTATAGGAAGGTTCGAACCACTCGCGCGGAGCTTGAAAATAGTTCAGATTCATATGGAATAGTTCGCTGGACTTCTCCGTGAGCCACCCCTGCATGTTGTAATCCATTGTTTCGTGGATGGCGTGTGCTCCCGTACCATAAGTCTTGCCAGTAAGCTGTCCGAGCTCGTCGTAGGTATAGGCGACCACGGCCAGCTCTCCGTCATTGAACTGTGCGGTCTCTTTGGTCATACGGTTGCGCGAATCGTATTCAAAGGTGCGGTCGAGTACATCGGTCGTTCCTCCGTGGGTATAGCTTTCGCGCTGGGCGATCACATTGCCCGCAAAATCATATTTATTGGTCGTGCGATGGATATTATTATCCGGATCGCTCACAACAGTCTGAATTATACGTCCTTTATAGTCGTAATAATAGGCGCGATGATAATAGGATTCCGCATAGGCGCCATGTTCAATTTCAGACAATCGCTCATAAGTCAAAAGGCCCTTGGCTCGGTTATCCAATAGCGATTGCTTCTGTCCATCGACAATCTGCGTCGTCATTCCATCTACCGAAAGGAACCGCACCTTTGACGGAAGGTTTCCATATGAGTCGTAATTTTGCTGTTGCAGCAATTGCGTCGAGGGACTATCGTACAACGCCGGAGTCTGCCCTGCATCGAATTGCTCCTGCAATATTTCACGGGAGTTCGCCATAAGAGATGTATCCGTAACAATCGCTTGCTCTGTTTGACGTCCGAAAATGTCGTATTTGTAAATTATCCACTGCGGCTTTTGATCCGAAAATACTCCGGCTCGGAGATTACCGTCTTGCTGCATCGCGAGCCTGTCTGCAGAATCATAAACCGAATATATCGGCTCTCGTCCCGGTATACGTTTTTCTACTGTCCGGCTGAATCCATCATAAACATATACGTAGCAATTCTGTTTTGTAAAATCGTCCGAAAGTCCATACCTCTGTGAGTCGGCAAGCAGGTCCGTTCCTTTTGGCGTCACGACCCACGCCAGACGTCCGCAATCGTCATAGACATAACGTGTGATCAGATGTTCTACCTCATTTCCGTTTCGCAGTTGGCGATCTTCGTATATCATTCGATCCTGTTCATCGTAAAAAATGACCGTAACGGCACCGTCTTCGTTTTCGGTCCGTATTCCCGAAAGCGCATTTGCATCATAATATCCATTTACGACAAGTTCATTAGCCGCACGATCCGCATCAAGCCGTAAAATCGTCATTGCTTCGTTTCCCAAGTAACCATTATCTACGGTACGTTCCTCCGATTGAAACTCCACTCCGGCATTTCTCGATCTCAAAATCCTGTTTAATGGTGAAGAGTCGTATGTGTCTTGAGTGTAAGCATATGCAGATTCATGATTGGTTACATCGTATTTGTCGAGATAATAATCGTTCTGTTTCTCCAGAATATCATTTACATATTGCGCAGCATTGTCTGGCTGCGAATAGGGAAGATATTTACGAGCTTCCCGTGAAAGGGCATCGTAAACGATCGGCTGAACGATATCGTTACAACCGCTACCACAGGCTGCGACTTGGAGTATCTGCGACGGATAACCCAGTCCATCGTAATATGTTAGATCACATAATGCATCCATGTCGTTATAGGTTTGTACACATATCCAGTTCTGGTTTTTGGGCATTTCGGACATTCCCGTAAAAAATTGTTTAGACGCGAGTGTCATCGTTTGATTGTTGTATGAGGCGATCACTTTGTAATATCCAGGAATCATATCGGAGAACAATATCAGGTTTTCACCGCGACCGTTTCGCGTTTCGATTTTTTTGTTATTCCTATATAGGGTATATGTAACTCCTACTTGAGCTTTATCCACCTCGGCACGAATTTTCGAATTTATTTTATCGACCGCATAAGTTACATTGCGGTGACGGTATCCGCCGCCTTTGTTTTGATGTACTTCGAGACGGAGGTCATCGCCGACCAACAAATACATTCGGTTATGAATATGCTCTCCTGTTATATTAGGAGGACAAACGACTTGAATATAGGCTGACTCCAGTTCGTAGTCGTATCCGCAAAAAAGCGTCATATGCGGATTCCAGTATGTTGACGTCCCTGAATTGAACACAGAAAACGCATCATGTAAAAATTCAATATCTTCCTCTCCATAAATATAGGTTATCGGTCCATTTTGCGGAGTATAGCTATTAAAATAAAATGTATATATTCCTCCGTCTGGATCGATTGATACGATTTCTTCACTTATACCATAAGAGTAATTGAACGCATCTTCGTATTTGATTTCGAAAATATCGTCTGGGGTATCAGAGATACTATATTTCCCTGGGTTAAAAATGCTCGTATATTCAACCGTTCCACTATTGCCCTGGAACGTATCAAACACATCGTTTGTACCATCGGAATAATGTTGCAGAATATCATATGTCCGGTTTGCAGCTGTATTGCGAACGGTCAAAGTAAGAGGAACTCCTGGATAAATTACGAATGTGTTTTCATCCGGCATATCTACATATGCTTTATCATTGAGTCCTTTCTGCGTAATGATGAAATACGGCCCGTAGCTGTATCCAAGATGTATAGAGCGTGCAGCGTCGTTATTTGCCTCTAAGTCAAACCATATTTCGTAAGTACCATCTGCTGGGTTTTCGATATAGTCTACTTTTATCCAGGTAATTCCAGCTGATGTGAATTGCTCGTTAAGGGAATCCCCAATGGTTCCTACTCTACCAAATTCTTCGCCATCCGTAACTTCAAACATGTAACTGCGAGTATTCCACTCCAACGAAATAGAACCCGTACGTGGAGACCCTAAATCGGGATGCCAGAACCATTGTGCAGAAGATGACCGTATTCCGATCAAAATAAATGCAAACAAAACAAATATTATCTTTTTCATATCTATGCTTATTTGTCAGTTATAATATTGTAATTGAATGATTTTATCAGCTCATCCTTCTCATCCCAAATCCTTGTCAAACGTCCGTTATCATCATAATCATAATCTGTTGATCGGCCGGATGGATCGACGATTCGCGTTATACCCACTAATGGGGTGTATTGGTAAGTCGTAATCCGAGTATCGGGCAAAGCGCGCAATGACGACTCCTGCTCGGTACTCAACCATTGAGATAAAGGTTTTGTCCCATAACCGGGTAAGCGGGATGCAATCTGATCAATCGTGGTATTTTCAATCTTCGCAACGGGGTACAACCCATTGTAGCCCCATACATAGCATGTTTTCTTACCGGACTTATCCGTTATTTGGAGTGGATGTCCGTAATCATCATGATGATCGACGGTCATCTCCACCCGATATGTCAGATTGGATTCTGTTGTCGTCGGAGTTATTTTAGCCTTTTTTATCGCTACCGGGACATAGAATCCATCCTCTTTCATCAAATAATCATACTGTACTGCCGATACAACTCTGTTCTTATTGAGTAGTATTTGATTCGTCAGATAAGCGGGTACATCAGGATGATAACTGTATTTATATTTAATTTCATCTCCTTTACTATCATTTATAGTTCTTGCGATAAGTTGTCCTTTAGAATTCAACGTATCGTTTTGGAATGAGGATCTTATTAGCTCCGAATTCTCATTATAAATATGGGTTGTTAAACCTGATAAATAAGGTGTGGTAAACCGATACGTGTAATCGCAGGATATAGCATCGTATATAACTGGCACAGTGAGTGATACAAGAGCATCTTTATACAACTTGTAATTATATATTTCCTTGTACAACGGATGTTCGAAATCCTGATTATAGTATATCTTGGACTGTAATTTACCTCCAAGACGATCTAAAGTATATTTATCAGAATCAGTAAATTTAGCATCATATGAATAAGGACATTCATATCTCCATGCCTCGACTTCAATAAAATTTTCGAATATATCATCGTAACTCATACCTGCAGAAGCTGAATGATAGTTATATTCTATAAGATTCTTAATCTGTGCATGTTCGTTGTAAATTGTTTCCACAACTTGCGGATATTCGATATGATTCTGTTTGGCATATACTCTATCATCCGAAGAGGAACAACCACAATATAATTTTTTGAAAATTTCATAAACAGATGTTTGTCCTACTTGCGGATAGTCTTTGCGAATGTAATACGATGAATATTGATACTCTTTATAAAAATTCGGCACCCACAACAGTTGGCCTGTGCTTTTAGTCTCACCAACGTTCTTTTCATACGAATATAGTCGTTTCTGCTTGAGAGAGCTATCCTCATAATAATCACATATTTCTTTGATTCGAAGTCCACCTGTTTTTTTATCAAGCAACCTTATTCGTTCGTCATAACCATCGTGTAAATATGCAATTTCTCCCCAGGTATTGGACTCATATTTATATGTTGTGTAACCTCCTGTAGGATAGGTGATTTTAGCCAACATTCCATACATTGCATGATCGGGGCTGGACTTTCGATAGTTGAACATAAGAGTTTTATTGACTCTAATGTCCGGTAAAATACCTAATGGGATAAAATTATTTAATAGTGAATCACGAAAATTAATAGTTTCCTCCGACCCGTTATAATATCCATACCAATCAATAGCATAAGTATCTATGCCAGGAAACTCATTAGCCTCGTTAATATAATTCATTGAATAAACACCTTCGCCTGAAATTGTTACGGATTTCAAAAGTGTAACCCCATTACTGTTATTATCGGAATTAAGGCGGTATGAACAATTACAAGTCTTTATTTCATGACCATGATCATCACGTATGCTAATCATATTCAATTGATTCATATCAGATTCATAACCGTATAATCCGGGAAATAACTCTAAGCGTTCGTGCGGTTTATCCAAATAATAAAAATCTACAGATAATGTCCCATCTACAGTTATTGATTTAATATATTGTGCTAAAACGAGATTAACAGTAGGTTTGCATTGAGTATACCATGTTTGGGTATCAGGAGCGAGGGTTGGAGAATGATTACTCCCTTTATTTTTAATCAGTGTATATCCTTGTACATAAGTTACAGTAGGAATACAAGTAGAAGTTCTTTCTTGTCCATATTCAAATCTGGCGATACGACCATTGGGTGCTTCAATATACGATAATCGCCAACTGAATGTCGTATAAAGCTGATCATCACTCTCCTTCAGATCGTGTTCGATCGGCTCTCCTGACGTATCTCCACCATTATATTCAAATGTTGTATGCACTCCTTCCAATTCTCGTATTGCCTTGCATTTATCTCCACGCTCGAAATGATATTTTGTTCCGTCTCCCGTTTTTATTGTAAACGATCCAAATTCCTCATTACCTGGGGCGATCTCAAAATTCAAAGAATATTCACCAGAAGGATGACTACACCCATAGAATAAAGCCCTACCTCCCGGTTGCAAAATAAATGACCCACTATGTCCCATAAAATTAAAATGATATATGTCAGGCTCGCTTTCAAAACAACGTGCAGGTGTACTTGATTCGTAATAAACATACATATAATCCTTACCCGGCATATTCACATACTGAAAATGTCTCAAAGATGGAACAGCATTCAATTCTTTGCATAAATATGCGTATCCATATGTTTCTAAAATAGAATGATGTACCCCATGAGTGCATATATCTGTTGGTATATGATGATCGTCAGGAATGCCTCTGACTTCGCGTGTTATGGCGCCTCCGACGTTCAGGTACCAACCTAAGCCTACGACGCCCGTTGGAATATTGGGCTTGTATCCCGACGATGCGTAATCGATTGAAATAGGAATGGTAAAATCATCGTCCTGATAAGTATATATAGGTATTGATGTTCCCACAGTGCCGGAGTAGGGATTCACCTCGGCATTGCCGTACTTTATCATGCTCCACACGTCGGGGGAGACAGGATTCAGAAACCGATCTTTGTACCCGGGGATTTGGTATGCACCGTCCTCCTGTGCTGAAATTGGGCGAGGTACACATGATAATAATATCCCCAAAATAATTTTGGGAAGCAAGTCGATGATGTTTCGAAAAGTTCTCATAGGATTGAATTTTAGATAAGAAGTTAGACAGTGGATCCTTTTTACAAAATTAAACACCCTCTCTTTCGGTAGTTCCAGCCGAAGGGACTTCTTTGTCCATACAATATTTTCATATATGACTGATATGCAGCAATATAAGTATTTAAATTGACTAACAAAAGCGCACAAAGAGCTACGCAACTGATTAACAGTCGATTGAAAATATGTATAAAATATTCGGCGCTTTGTGCAGGCGCCGAATATAATATAAGAATGATTTTTATCAATGAATTACGGAAAAATTACTTCAACACTTGACAATCCATTAAATATTCTATATATTTGTTTGAAATACAAAAATACTTGAAATAGACAGAAAAATATTACATAACACATAAGAACCGTTTCTTGGCTGTTTATTCCATTCCCTAAGTCTCCAAACTTACCATAAACAAATAGGATTAAACAAGTCGAAGGTTGGTGTTGTAAAAAAACAGCACGAACCTGACTTGCTATTTGTTGGGAATTGGAGCTCCTTGGGAATGCGAGTTTTGGTTCGTGCTTTATGATGAAACTATCCAAAAATCATTATGAAGCACTTCTTGTTTATTGTTCCGGGAGGCAGCTTTCTGCCACTGCAAATTGTGGATGCCATACCCATCCTTGCGTCTGAAAATTCATTTTTCAATTATCGAACCGAAACGTCTCTCGCGAGCGGCTTTCCTCTATGGGAAGTCTCCACTACCGTATTGGCGCTATTCTCTTGCTTCTTGCTGTACATATTCTTTCGGCAAAAGAGACGTGCCGTGCTGCAACGATATCGTTCGACCGAACAGCTGCGCCTGATTCGCAGCCTGCTCGATTTGTGTTACACCTATCGGGAATCGCCGGCAGTGTTTCTCGACAAATTCAAAGATAAGGTAAATATTCGGGAGTTGAAATCTTATACGCTGATCGAAGAGCCAAAAGATCGTTTTCAGAGATTGAAGGAAGACGAACGCCTGCTTTGCCTGCTTCTGGAAGCCGGTTTCACGCACCGCGAATTATGCGTGGTATTCAACTTAAAGAAAACCAGTAATTTATATACTAAATATCATCGTATTCAACAGAAATTGACCGACCGTAAACCCTGTGATCCGCCGGCAACGGAAAACTGTTGATACCGTTTGAAGCGTTTTGTCATTCACTTTGTCCAGAATTGTTACTGATAATCAGTAATTTGAAAAGTTATTGTCGTCGTTATTATCCCTGCGATTTTCTGGATTTCGAGCCTTCCGTCGCCTACTTTTGCTACAGTATTTCGATCTAAACTTATTTCGAACCATGAAATCATACCGTCGACGTCTCCGCGGCTTTTCGCTGCCCGAGCTGTTGGTCGTGCTGGTCATCATCGGTATTCTGGTGCTGATCGCGCTGCCGAATCTGATGCCGTTGATTTCGCGAGCCAAGGCCACCGAAGCACAGCAGCAGCTTACCTACCTGCATACGTTGCAGCGGTCGAATTTCTACACGTATTCGCGCTATTCGTCATCGTTGGAGGAGCTGGGCTTCGAGCAGTCGCGACTGGTGACCGACGGCGGTCAGGCCAACTACCTCGTCGAGATCGTCGAGGCTTCGGAGCACGGATTCCGCGCCACGGCGACTGCCGTCGTGGATTTCGACGGCGACGGAGTTTATAATGTCTGGGAGATCGACCAAGACAAGAACCTGCGCGAGACGGTCAAGGATTGACCGGCCGCCGCGGGGCAAGGTATCTGCCTGCACCCGCCTTCATACGCAGCTATCCGTATTGCCGATCTCGAAAAACCGAATTCCGAATACCCTCTAACGACCCTCCGATGTTCCCTGCTCCCTATCCCTACCTTTTGCTGTTTCTGCCTGCCGCTGTACTGGCCCGCGACGATTTCCGCACGCGACGGGTGGACGCGTCGTGGCTGGCGGTGCTGGGGACGGTCTCTGTCGGGGTAAGCTGGCACACGCTCGGTTGGCGGACGATGTTGCTGCAAACGGCAGGCAATGCCGCGCTGCTCCTTTTATCGGGAACGGCTCTCTTCGGCTACCTCCGCCTGCGGCGGCTCGCGGTCAGACACTCCGTCGGCTCCGGCGACGTCCTCTTCCTGCTTGCCGTCGCACCCCTGTTCGCACCGACGGAGTTTCTGCGGTTTCTGATCGCCGCCTGCGTCGTCGCCCTCCTCTGGTGGGTCTGCTGCGGCCGTCGTCGTCGCACGATCCCCTTCGTCGGCGCAGCCGGCATTGTGCTCATCGGCTGGGCCGCCCTTCAATTCCTCCGCTTATGGCTGTAACCCCGACACATATCCCCACGGAGATCCTCCGCCTGCTCACGGCGCAGGAGGCCGCCGAGTACCGCCTCGTGCCGTTCGCACGCGAGGCGGGCAGGATACGCTGCTACGGCGAGACGGGACATGACTACACGGCCGCTGCCGAGGAGCTGGAGGTGCTCTACGGCTGGCAGGTCGAAGTCGTGCCGATCGCCGCCGATGACCTGCAACGGCTTTTGCTGCAACATTACCGCCCCGGAGCACAGACGGCAAGCGCCGCCGCAGGCCGCACGGCCGAGATCGGACAGGGGCGGCAGTTCCTCTTCGCGCTGGTGGGCGAGGCGCTGCGCGACAACGCCAGCGACATCCATCTCGAACCCTACGAACAGCGCTGCCGCATCCGTATGCGCATCGACGGCAAGCTCGCCGAGCGTTACGTCGTCGAGCGGGCGCAGTACATGCCGCTTGTAAACCAGATCAAGATCCTCGCCTCGCTCGACATCTCCGAGAAACGGCTGCCGCAGGACGGGCGCATCGGCTACGACCGCGACGGCGAGAAGTTCGACGTGCGCGTCTCGACGCTGCCGACGATCTACGGCGAGAAGATCGTGCTGCGCCTGCTGACCCGCCGCGTCGAGCTGCTGGAACTGCGCAACCTCGGCTTCTCCGCAAGGCAGTACGAGGACTACTGCCGCGCCATCGCGCGGCCCTTCGGCATGGTGCTGATCTGCGGCCCGACGGGCTCGGGCAAGAGCACGACGCTCTACGCCACGCTGCGGCGGCTGAATGCCCTGACGGACAACATCCTCACGATCGAGGATCCGATCGAGTACACGCTCGAAGGGGTCAACCAAGTGCAGCTCAAGGAGGAGATCGGCCTTACGTTCACCGCCGCACTGCGTACCTTCCTGCGGCAGGACCCCGACATCATCATGCTAGGTGAGATCCGCGACGGGGCGACGGCCGAGATGGCCGTGCGGTCGTCGCTGACGGGACACCTGCTCTTCTCGACGATCCACACCAACACGGCCTGGGGCGCCGTAGCCCGTCTGTCGGATATGGGCGTACACCCGTACCTGGTGGCCGATACGTTGGTAATGACCGTCGCGCAGCGTCTCGCGCGCCTGCTCTGTCCCCACTGCAAACGCCACGCGGAGGCGACCGATGAAGTGCGGCGCCTGCTGCCCGGCATAGCGATCGACCGCTATTGCGAACCCGTGGGTTGCGAACGCTGTTTCTACACAGGCTATGCAGGCCGGCGGGCCGTCTACGAGGTGATCCCGATGGACGACGAGCTGGCAGCTTCCGTACGCTCCGGCCGCACCGACGTCGCACCGCTGCTCTTCGAACGCGGCATACCGTCGCTGCGCGATGCCGTCGTCGACCTCTTCCGACGCGGCCAGACCTCTCTCGACGAAGTGATACCCCTGTTGAACTACTGATCCAAGCCTATGAAACGACGATACACGCTTGCGTTTTTACTTCTTTGCACCCTACCTGTGCTCTGTCCGGCACAGCGGGCCGAAATACCCGCTGGTGTGAACCCGTCTTCGGATTCGCTCCATCGGACGGTTGCACCGAATCCGCCGTCCGACCCCGACTCTTTGCGTCTGTCGCGTATCGACTCGGAATTGTCGGCACTCGTCGGGCGCGACTCGACGTTCCGGCGGGAGGTGGACGTCACGTCGGGTCGGTTGTCGCTGTCGGAGCTGCTGCGCAATATCGCGCGCGCAAGCGGCGTGAACGTGTCGGTGCGCAGCATGGAGAACATCCCCGTGTCGTGCAACTTCCGCCGGGCCCGTGTGGACGATCTGGTACGCTTTCTCTGCCGCGAGTATCGGTTGGACGTGGCCGCGTCGGGCAACATCCTCTCGATCTTTCCGGCGGCAGCGCCGACGGTTCCGGCACCCGATCCCGACGTCGCCTACGCGGCCGCCGACACGACGCTCACGTACGACCTGCGCGGCGAACGTCTGATCGACGTGGCGAAGAAGATCGCACGGCTCTCTGCGCGCAACGTCATCGTCCCCGAACCTTTGTACGACTGCAAGGTCTCGGGCTACGTGCGTCGTATGCCTTTCGACGACGCGCTGCGGACGCTCGCCGCGGTCAACGGCCTGCTTGCCGAACGGGATGCACAGGACGTGTGGACGCTGTGGCGCGAGGAGCCGGCCGCGCAGGGCGGCAAGGCGTCCGCAGGCCCCGCCTATATGCGGCGGCGGCAGTTCACGCCCAACGAACTGCGTGTGGACTCGCTGGGGCGCATCACGGCCCGCATCGCGCGGGGCAACGTGCAGGACGTGATTCTCGACCTGTGCGACGAGTTGGAGCTGAACTACTACTTCCAGTCGCCGGTGAACCTCACGGCGGGCGTCTGGGTGGACGGGACGGATTTCGAGACGCTGCTCTCGGTGCTGCTCAAAGGCTCGCCGTACAGCTATTACACCGAACGGGGCATCTGGATCTTCGGAGCGGCCGCGTCGGACGGTCTCTCGTCGGCGACGGTCCTTCCGCTCGTCTACCGCGCCGTGTCGAAGGTCGAGGAGATCATCCCCGAGGCGCTGAAACAGAACGTCGCGGTGAAGACCTTCCCCGATCTGAACGCCCTGATCCTGTCGGGCGACCGGCGCGACGTGGCGCGTGTGGAGACCTTCCTGCGCTCGGTGGACAAACCCGTTCCGATGGTGACGATGGAGATCCTGATCGCCGACGTCACGAAGAGCAGGATCCACGAGATCGGTCTGGGGGCCGGCGTGGGCGACAAAGCGGTGAAGACCTCCGGAACGCTCTCGCCGGGCGTGGAGATGACTTTCGGAGCGAATGCGGTGAACGATCTGCTCGGACGCATCCGGGGCACGGTGAATCTGGGGCGCGTGACGCCGAACTTCTACCTGAGCCTGCAAGCCTTGGAGGAGGACGGGGTGGTGCGTCTGCTCTCCACGCCGAAGCTCTCGACCCTGAACGGCCACGAGGCGACGCTCACCAGCGGCGAGACGCAGTACTACAAGGAGGTGCAGAACAACTACTACGGCACGCAGAACCCCATCTCGTCGGAGTCCTACCAGTGGAAGTCGGTCGATGCGAACCTCTCGATCAAGGTCACGCCCTACATGTCGGAAGATCGGCAGATCACCCTCGAAATCGAGTTCGAGCAGACGGAGTTCACCGACCGAAACGTCGAGGACGCTCCGCCGGGGACGGCCACGCGGAGCTTCAAGTCGATCGTCAAGGTGCAGAACGAGGAGATGGTACTCCTGGGCGGCCTGGACCGCAACACGATGGAGAACTCCTCGCGCGGTGTGCCGTTCCTGGCGCGCGTGCCCGTCATCAAGTGGTTCTTCGGCAAGGAGAAGCGCAACAAGGTCGAACGTACGCTCAATATCTTCATCAAACCCACGGTCGTAGAATGAGATTAAAATCAATACGATCCCATGATCCGCATTGCACCGGAGACGGACGCAAATCGAACGACGGTTCGAACGCCCGGAGCGGGTGTGCGAAACAGCGCAGTCTTTCGTGCCCGCTCAGTAAGAACCGTCGTTCGATTCCGGCGGAGGTGCCTTGCGGACACTTTTGGCTCCACCTTTTCGTGTGAAAAGGTGGAAAGGATGTCGCCGTACTCGATCTTTTCGTCCTTTTTACCGGAACAAAAGGGACATAAAAGAATAAATAAAAAATGAATCTTTTCCCTTATATCCTCGGCCCCGTCTGGGTGTTGGACGTCACGCTGACATCCGACGGCCATACGATCGCGGCATGGTGCTGCAAGATGGGCGGCGAACCGCAGCAGACGGTGTACGACGCGGCGGCGGTGGCCAAAGGGGTCGCCGTGGTCACGGTCTCGGGCCACGGCACGATCGTAAAGCCCGCCGACTCGCAGCTCGCCGCGCGGGTGCGCGACGACAGGGCGACCTTCCTGTGGAGTGAACACGACGGCCGGATCGCCTTCGTGCGGCGCGAGCGGCTGCAAGGAATGCTGACCGAGTTGTCGGAGGCCGGCATCCATCCGCAGCGGATCGAGGTCTCCGCGCCGCCCGATACTGCGGCCGGGGAGCTTCTCGCAGGACTCGGCTGGCGGCAGCTGCTCCGCCCGACGGCCGAGGGTTCGTCGCTGGCGCAGGCCGTCGTGCGGCGGGCGGCACTGCCGGTGCTGGGACTTTTTCTTTGCCTGCTGGCAGCCAATGCCGCCGTCGCCCCGTCGCTGAACACCCGCCGCCAGACTTTGCAAAAGGAGCTCTCGGCGCGCGAACGCACGGCTTCGACCGCAGCCGATGCTACCGACCGGCAGCGGGCCTTGCTGGCAGAGTTCTCCGCACGTCCCGCAGTATCCCGCGCCGTCGTGTGCGACCGCATTGCGGAGGCCGTGCCGGCGCAGGTCGTACTGACGCGGCTTGCTGTCGAACCGCTCACGAAGCGTTTCGAGGCGGGGAAGCCCTTGCAGCGGCAGGAGCGGACGGCTGTCGTCGCGGGCACGGCTCCGGCGGCGGGCGACGTCTCGACCTTCGTCGAGCGCCTCGCGGGGGCGGCGTGCTGCCGCACGGTACGACTGACGAACGTCGAACGGGAACGCGATGCCGAACGGCTCGTGTTCCGCATCGAGATCGGACTATGAACCTACCGTACAGATACCGGGGTCTCAGCCTCGTGGGGCTGCTGGCCCTCCTCCTGCCGTGGGCGGCGTGGCATTTCGCCCTGAGCGATACCTTCGGCGCGTGGCGGGAGTGCGGCCGGCTGGAACGGCGGCTGGATGCGCTCGCCCCGACGACACCGGCGACCGGAGCGACCGTGCCGGCTGCCGTCGAAGCCCCCGAACTGATCCTCTCGGGCGGGCTGCTCGACTCGGTGCGGCGCTTCGCTCCCGCCGGCGTACGCGCGACGGGCTATGTGCCGGTGACGACGCTGCGGCAGGACGGGATCGAAATTCATACGGCGCAGCTGACGCTCACTGGGCCGTTCACCGAGTTGCTGCGCACGGTCGAGACGCTCGAACGGCGTCTGCCCGCCTGCCGCCTGCGGTCGGCCGGGTGGCAGACCGCGACACGGCCCCGTACCCGCCGCACGCAGCTCACACTGACGCTCTACATACAACAACTGACCTTAATAACCGAATCGAAATGAGAAGATACCTGATCTATTTCCCGCTTCTATTCCTGACCGTCTCCTGCGAAATCATCGAGGAGGATATCTCCGGCCGTGCGGTGACGACGATCGCCCCGGCGGACGACGCGGAGGTTCCTGCGGGCGAGACGCTCTTCCGCTGGCGGGCCGTCGACCGTGCGACGGGTTACGAATTGTGCGTCGCTACCGAGGGGCGGATCGTCGCCGACACGCTCCTTGCGGCCGATACGCTGGGCCTTGCACGCAGCTACGGCTGCCGGTTACGGCTCGAAGCGGGCCGTTACGAATGGACGGTCGCGGCCTTCAACTCCGGTTACGAGACCTCCTCTCCGGCGTTGCGGCTCACGGTCGCCGAGGAACCCGTACCCGAGGAGCCGGAGAAGTCGGACAATCCCGAATCCGCCGAACCGTGAAATCGCGCTGGACGACCTGTCTGCTGCTCGCAGCCGTCGTGGCGGTCTGGGGCGTCGTGGCGTGGCGGATCCTCGCGCCGGCACGACCCGCCGCGCCGGATGTCCGACCCGCGACCGACACTCCGGCGGTACCGCAGATCGTCGCCGAGACCTTGCGGCTGGACTATCCCGACCCCTTCCTGAAAGGCGTGGCCGCTCCGACACCTGCCGCACGGTCCGTCGTGCGCCGCCTGCCGCCTGCCGGAAAAGCCGAACCGAAACGCCGCGAGCGGGTACAACTCTCGCACTTGGGGACAGTCTCGGCCGGCGGGCAGGCGCTCCACATCCTGACGATCGGCGGCAGACAGTACGAACTGAGCCTGCGCGACACGGCCGCGGGATTCCGCCTGACGGGCGCCGACCGCGACTCGCTCTATCTCGAACGCGAAGGAACGGTCTACGGCGTAAAACGCTGCGACGAATAGATGAAACTGCATACGACATACCTCGAAGGGGCCGTGCTGCCGACGGTCGTAGTCGCGGCGCTGGTGATGCTCACGGCGACGCTGGGGCTGCTGGCGCTGTGGGAGCAGGAGACGCTGCTCTTCACGCGCACGCAGCGGCTGCGGCAGGCGCGCGCCGACGTCGAATCGGCCGCCTTGCTCTACCGCCTGCATCCCGACGAACGGGCACTGACCGCTGCCGGAGGTTATCTGCTCTACGACTCCCTGCCGCAGTCGCGCATCTTCGTGCGCCGCGAGCCGTGGGGCCTCTACGAACTGCTGCACATCACGACGGCCGACTCGCTCGTCGCGAGCAGCCGCATCGTCGGTGCCGAACCCGATCCCGCACGGACGCTCTTCTACGCCGACAACCGCACGGCCGTCACCCTCGCAGGCGACACGCGTCTGCACGGGACGCTCCGCCTGCCGCAGAACGGCCTGACCTACGGTCGCGTGGGAGCGGAGTTTTACCGGGGAGAGGAGGTTCCCCGCACGGCGATCCGGGGCTCGGCGAGGAGGCTTCCCGCACCTTCGGCCGCCGTCGCGGTGCGGATCGACACGCTCTTCGCTTTCGCGCAGCAGCTGCCGGCCGCCGGCGATCTGCCCGACAGCCTCGGCGTATCGTTCCGCGACCCGACCGCCGCCCTGCGCCTCGGCACGGCCGAGATCGGCGGCTGCACGCTGCGCGGGCGGATCGTGCTCGCAGCCGACGAGCTGCGCATCGACTCCGCCTGCCGGCTGGGAAACGTATTGGTCTGCGCACGCAAGATCACGGTCGGCAGCGGAGCCCGCATCGCGGCGCAGCTCTTCGCCCGCGACACGGTCGTCGTAGAGCCGTGCGCCGTGCTGGAATATCCGTCGGGCATCTGCGCCGGCCGGTACGCCGAACTGGGCGACCGTGCGACGGCGGACGGCTACGTCATCGTCCGCGACACCGTGCGGCACAAGAAGATGGCCGCCTCCTACCGCCAGTCGCGCACGGCACGCGTGCGGGGGCTTCTTCATGCGGATGGCGCGGCGCAGGTGCAGGGGATCGTCGCGGGGTGTGCGGAGCTCAGACAGGCCGTCTACTTCTCGCCGCAGGGATACTACAAGGATATGCTCTACGACGTTACGCTGCTCGAAAATTCCGCCACGGCGCAACCGCTGTGGCACGGCGGCGCCGAGACCGTGCGCAGAAAGGAGGCCGTATGCGTCGAGTAAAACGGGCCTCGGGCGGAAGGCTGCGCGCAGCCTCGCTCGTCGAAGCCGTCGTAGCAGCGGTGGTGCTGCTGATCGCTTTCACGGCGGCAATGGAGCTGCTGCCCCGTCTGACGCTGCGCGGGGACGATGCGCTCGCAGTCGCCGAAGCCGAATACCGGGCCATGTGCGCCTTCGACAAATACGGATCAGGCGTATGGCCCGCGGGCACGTACGTCGAGCGGTACGGCGGAGGTGAAGCGACGGTGCGCGTGGAGCCGTATCGGCAATACCGTGACGTGCAACTCATAACGATCGAAGTCCGCATCGACGGCAGCCGCAAACGGGTCGTACACAGACAGCTGGTGGAATGCGCCGAGTGAAACATACGCTGCGCGGCTCGACGCTGGCCGAAACGCTTGTGATGATGCTCGTGGCAGGAATCGTCTTCCTGACCGCCATGGAGGCCCTGACGCTCGTCTCGCGGCTCGTGACCCGACGCACGGCCGTGCTCGTCGAGGCGGGACGGCAGCACGACGGAATCTTCCGCCTCGGGCAGCTGCTCACAACGGCCGACAGCGTCCGCGGCGCAGAGGGCGGAGGCACAGGTGAGCTGCTGTACCTCTATCGTGCAGGAGGCGAGACGACACTGACGACGCGCGACTCCGCGGCAGTATTCGTCGCGGGGGAGTTCCGCGATACGCTCCTGCGTCGTGTCGGGCACATGCAGCTCCTACGCTGCGACGCGGCGGCCGATACCCTCGAAGTCGACGTCGGGGGCCATATGCTCAAACTCCCCGTGCCGCAGCCCGCACGGGAAAGCTACGGACGAAGAATCGCTGAAATCGAAAAGGATCATGGATACGAAGAGCCATAAACTGACGGACGCCCGACGCGAGATGTTCTACGCTGAGCTGCATGCGCTGTTGACGGCCGGTCTCGATTTCTCGGCGGCCTTCCGACTGCTCATCGAGGGCGAGGGCGACCGCCGGACGAAGGCGCTGCTCGAAGAGCTCTACGCCGCCGTCGTGCGCGGACTCTCGCTCGCCGAGGCCATGCGCCGAAGCGGGGCATTCCGCCCCTTGGAGTGCGGCGTGGTGCGCATCGGCGACGAGACGGGACGTCTGGCACGGACACTCGACTTCCTGCGCGACTACTACCGCAAGCGGGCTGCGCAGCGGCGCATGGTCGCCTCGGCCGTGAGCTATCCCGTCGTCATCCTCGCCGTGGCGGCGGCTGTCGTGGCATTCATGCTCTCGGTCGTCGTACCCATGTTCGAGGAGGTATATGCGCGTATGGGAGGAGAGCTGCCCGCGCTCACGAGGGGGATCATCGCACTCTCGAAAGCGTTTCCCGCCTATGCCGCCGTCGCGGTCAGCGCGGGAGGGGGACTTTATCTGCTCTACCGCGCCAACCGACAGCGCGAGGAGGTGCAGCGCTGGCGCGCGGCGATCCTGCTCCGCCTGCCCGTCGCGGGTGAGATCATCCGCAAGAACATGCAGGCGCAGTGCTGCAAACTTCTCGACCTGCTATGCGCCGCGGGCGTGCCCCTGCTCGCCGGCGTCGGAATGCTCCGTGAGGTCATCGGATTCCACCCCTACCGCAAGTCGTTCGACGAGATCGCGCGACGGCTCGAACGGGGCGATGCCTTCGCCGAAACACTGGCCCGATTCCCCGATCTCTACGACCGAAAACTCACGGCGCTCGTCCGCGTCGGAGAGCAGACGAACCTTCTGCCCGAAATGCTCCGCAGGCAGGGTGAAACCCTCACCGAAGAACTCGAATACGCAATCCGCCGCATGGGCGCGATGCTCGAACCCGCACTCATCCTCTGCGTCGGAATTCTCGTCGCCGTGATCCTGATCGCCATGTATATGCCCATGTTCTCCCTCGGAGGAATCATGGGGTAGTAAATACGAATACCAATCCTCTTTATTAACCTGAATCCAATTGCTTATGAAATGAACATTGTAGAGATGATACTCGGCCCCGAGTACATACCGCGATGACAAACCGGAAATCCTCCGCATGCCTAAAACTACCAAACCCAAACATTACGAACCATGAAACGAATTCTCAACTTCTTCATCCTGCTCCATGTTTTCTGGATATCTGCGAGCTATGGACAATCATCCGAAGATGATAATGATCAGTATGTCGTGCGAAACGCCAGCCCTATCGTACCGGCATCCCCCAATGCCTCGTCATTGGGAATTTATGGAAACATTCCGGTCGGTCATTACACCGGAATTCCGGAAATAAAGATTCCCCTCTATGAAATCGAGACACGCGATTTTACCCTGCCGATCACGCTTTCGTATCATGCGTCGGGGATTAAGGTCGCCCAGGAAGCGAGTACCGCAGGCTTGGGATGGGCCTTGATTGCCGGAGGATGTATTGCCCGGGAGATAAGGCATATGGATGATTTCGGATCAGGCGGCTATTATTCCGGTCCCTCTCTCCCGGAATGCACCGAATCCAACGATGCCTCAAACCCGGAAGATATAAGGTATCCCAATTACTTAAACAAGACGTTCGATTCGGAACCGGACATTTTCACCTACAACTTCAACAATATGTCCGGCCGATTTTTCTTCGAGCAGAATAAGGACCGCGAGACGGGTCCGGAATATCGCGCCGAGGCGATTGTCGCCAATAAAAGCACGTGGTTGAAAATCGTTTGTCATAGATATTATGAGGGCGGATATTTCATCCGATTCGAGGTTTTCGACGCATACGGCAATACCTATCTGTTCAAATCCCGGGAGCATACGAGACCTTATATTCGTAATTTAACAGAATTTCCGGGAGAAGAACACATGAATCGATACGATCAACAGGACTTTGATCCGGTAGAAGGCAATGACGGAAATGCAACAACCGCATGGTATCTGGATGAAATCATTACGACGAAGAAAGATACGATCAGATTCGAGTATGAAACGGAGAAACTATTCAGTTCGGTCGGAGTGAACGAGGAGGTCGGCCAAATAATGGCAGTACACAGCGGTCCGAGGCCATTCTTTTCGACACCCCCGCCTTCGTTCAAGCATTATAATTTAACCTATTTGGAGCGCGATCAACTGCTGCTGAAAAAAATCACTTTCAACCGTGGAGAGATAGATATATCGTATACGGATCGAGTGGATATTGCCGCTGCGGACTGGGAACCCAAAGCAAAAAAAATAGATCGGCTGACAGTGAAGAATATCTCCGGCGACAGAGTTCTCGATGTGAGGTTCGGGCATTCGTATTTGGGGACCGTCGTCGGCAATCCGGAACATGCGGACCATCGGGAACGAGAGCAAACGGCCCTGAATTGCCGGCTGCTGCTTGACAAGATATCCATATTCCGGAACAATGGAGAGTTGGATCGGAATTATGTGTTTTCATACAACAGGAACCCCCTGCCGCCAAAGAATTCAAGCAGTACCGATCATTGGGGATATTACAACGTAAATTCCAAGTCGACTTCCGACCAGACCTTTCATTATGCACCGTCATACTACAGAACTTATAGAAATTCCGAAGGACAAATCCAAACCGGAATATGGAGAGGCATTAACAAGAACTCGTGCTCGGACAGAAGTCAATACGGCGTCCTGACTTCGATAAAATTTCCGACCGGTGCAGAAACGCATTTTGAGTATGAGTTGAATGATTTTAGTAACGGCTTCAAGGATTCGGCCGACTCGTTGATCCGATCCGGAGGCGGACTGCGCATTAAAACGATATGCGATCTGTCGGATAAAGGCGATACGATATCGGTAAGAACATTTGCATATACGGATGAAACCGGGAAATCTTCCGGTACTTTGATGTCGGTACCGGAATATCACTACAAGGTTACGGCAGGCGATGCGTCGGATGTGAGCGCGGTCTGGGGGTCATATATATACGGAACTTCGCATTCCTATCGGCCGATCACCGGATCGGCTGCCGGAATGCATGTCGGATACTCCGTTGTCACCGAAAGAAATATCACGAACGGAGTAGATAATGGATATGTAACCTATCGGTTTGAAAACCATGCAGACGGCAACAACGGTTTGGAGGATCTGATCATACCTGATTTTCCGACGATTCCGGCATTGGACAACGGTTTGCCGAAAGAGATCAAATATTATGACAATCAGAATAATCTGGTCAAAGCAATCGTATTCTCTCACCATCAAGTAGAGCAAACCAGTATCAAAAGTGTGATGTGTCACTCGCTTTGCAGGTCGAATAGCCCTCTGAACATCAAATTCTACGACCTGTATTCCGAGAGATGGGAAATGTATGAAAAGACTGAATACCAATATTTTCCGGATAAGGTAGCCATCAAGACGGAATATGATTACAATGACGGGAATTGGCTGCCTAAGGAGGTGTCGCGGAGTGTGATAAGCGGAAACAGCGAGGGTCATTATCTCACCCGCTTCACCTATCCGACGGATCTCGGCGGACAGTTGAAGTATCTGGTCGATGCGAACATGATCGGAGTTCCAGTCGAAGTTACCGAATATAAAAACGGCAATATCGTATCTGGCTCTAAAACAGAATTTACTCAAGTAAATTACTCCTATCAGCCTCGAGTTTATTACAAACTCAATACGAGTTCCGGAGATTATTACACGCAAATCACCATGAATTACAATCATCCGTATGGGAACGTATACCAATCGATGAGAAGCGATGGCGTGCAGACAACGTATCTGTGGTCTTATAACAGGCAATATCCGGTTTTGGAAATTAAGAATGCGAGCTATCAACAGGTTTATGACGCATTGGGTAGATCGGCAGTTAATGCTATCGAGAATTACGACGGGAAAAGTTCCGACGTGCCGGATTTTCAAGCCTATGGCGCCCTTCTTCGCAGTCGCTTGCCGAATTCCCGAGTTTCGGTATACACCTATAAGCCGTTGGTCGGATGTACCAGTATAACAGACCCTTCAGGCCGAACGACGTATTATAAGTATGATTCGGCCAACAGGCTATCCGAAATCCGGGATGATCAAGATACAGGGAATCTTTTGCAAAAATTTGAATATCATCTGAAAAATAATTAGGGGGATCGGTTATGAAGAGAATAATAGTTTTGTTCACGATCTGTTCGTGCTTCTATGGAATGTCGTTCGCACAAACGGCGGCGCTCAATGGCGGTAGGATCGAGCCGCGTCAGCTCACCGTCCAAGATACGACCTCGGTTATTCTGTATAGCACCGAAGCTGCATCGGGAGGCTCTGCACCAATCGTATACTCATGGGAATCGAGTGCAGATGCTCTTGCGTGGTTTTCTGTTCCCGACGCAACCTCGGAATCCTATGAGTCGCGGCCTGTGTCCGGAGGCATTTATTATCGTCGAAAAGCCACTTCCGGGGATCGGATCGCATACTCGAATACGGTGGCACTCTCCGCAAACAACGCAATCGGAGTAACGAATGACACCAATTACATCGTAACCTATACCTACACGGCAAAAAACAATGCGTCCCATGTCGCGGATGTCGATTACTATAACGATACGGGGCATCCGGATCAGAACATACAGGTTGGCGCTGCGCCGGACGGGCGAAGTATCGTCACCCCCTTTTACTACGATGCCAAGATGCGTGAAAGCCGTAAATACCTGCCGTATGCTGCGAACAGCTCTTCGGGGCTTTATCGTTCGGACGCCTTTTCGGAACAGGCCCAATATTACAACAGTCTCTATGGAGAGGGTGCTCATTCCTATATGGAGCATCTGTATGATAACTCACCGCTGAATCGGAAAGTGGGTTCTTACAATGCCGGAACGGTTTTCCGTACAGAAGACAGGAAACAAACGGTCACTTATGATACAAACGCAGAAAACGAGGTAGCGTATTTCACCGTCACGGCGCAAGGGCTGTCGTTTTCGGGCTTTCATCCTCCTCATACGCTGTTCAAGACCACGGAAACGAACGAGGACGGTATCGCAGTAGCGATATACAAAGATTATATGGAGCAGACCATCCTCGAACGTACTGTCGGTATGTCCGATAGTACTACGACGTACGATACCTATTACGTCTATGACGATCGGGGCAACCTCTGCTATGTGTTACCGCCCGAACTGAGCAAGACGATCGAAGGGCGAAGTCCCGGAACGTTGCCGGATACGGCAATCGCTGAACTGGCCTATGTCTATAAATACGACGGTCGCAAGCGGTGTATCGAAAAACGTATGCCCGGCACAGATCCGGTCTATATGATCTACGATAACAATGACAGACTGGTGATGAGCCAGAACGGGAATATGCGCAAACAAAATCAATGGGTTTACACCGAATACGACCGGTTGGATCGTCCCACCCGCCAGAGTATACTCGCGAGTGCAGAGGCCGTCGCACCGTCGACGCTTCAACAAGATTATGACAAGTCTTGGGAAAATTCGTACACTCCGCTGAACTCCGGTTTTACGGAAACCGCCATGCTGTCGGTGACAGTATACGATGCCTATGTCTACGAGGACGAAATGGAAATCATTCCGATGAACCGCGTCCCCGTCGGAACGAATATCCGGGGCTGGACATTCAGAATAACACGTATGGACATGCAGCCGGAATCGCCCGTCGACGTAATTTACAGTATGGACATTAATGGAAAAGAGTGGATGGTCATAACTCATTATGACGGTGATAACGTGGGGGTAAGCTGTAATTCGAGGATCGATGCGACAGCAGAATCTTTGGGCCTATTATGCGACGGCGGTTGGTCGTTACCCGATGACGAATATACATTCACCATCAAGGACGATCAGGACTATATCGTGACGAAGAACGATCTTCCCGAGGGGAATGATCAAGAATGGGGCTTCGAACGAGTCGTAAGAATCCGCCCGCGTTGAAAACATCCCGATCGTACCCCATATTAACCTAACAACGATTACAATCATGAAAAATAAAATATTGACCTGGTTGGCTCTGTCTGTAATTTTCTGTCTGTCGAGTTTCGAAACGAAGGCTCAGAGTGTATATATTCAGGATATCATTGAATATATCGATAAAAACGGACAAGAATTCGATGCTCTGATTGGCGTTCGAGGGATTCGCTATACAGAGAGCCTGAATCTCCCGAAAGTGACGGTACTCGAAGGCGATTACATCGTGATGAAGGCAACGAGTTGCACGTATGTAGAATCCGTAGAAGGGGGACACCTCTACAAGCTGCATCTTGAAATCGCTCCGGCCATGGACTTCGGGGAGAGACTGAGGAGTCATATTGAGTTTACCTTTGATTTGGAATATGACAGATGGTGTTCTGTGGACTTTTGGACGGTACAGCCCGGATTGAGCATAGGTGAGATCACTCCTTCCGAACAAGATATCGCCTACCGACAGTCTCCTCAAATCCTGACCTATTCATCGGATGACCGCCCATCTATTCAATCCGTCCAATGGCAGCAAAAGGACGTCTATACCAGTGACTGGATAAATATTTCCGGAGCAAACAGCTACACCTATTCTCCCAGACCGCTGTCCCAAACGACGGAATTTCGCGTTGTCGCGAGAAGCAAAGGCGCCGATATCGAGCATACGGAGCCTGCAATCGTTCACGTGAGCCCCCAGTTGGTCGGCGGGACCGTATCGGGAGACCAGACGATCTTTCCCGACGGCATCCCGTTGCCCTTCACCAATTCAACAGCGGCTTTCGGGGGCAGTTCGGACATCACCTATCAGTGGCAAGCTAAAACCGAGCAGGGGAATTGGACGGATGTTCCGAATGCGAAGGGGTTGAGTTATGATCCGCCGGCATTGACGACTACGACCAAATTCCGTCGCAAGGCCGTCTCCGGCGAGGAAGCCGCATACTCGAACGTGGTTACCGTATCGGTCAGAGAGCCGATCGCGGAGTACCTTTCGTTCCGACCGATCGCAGGCGTCGTCTCCGAGGAGGATCGGGATATGCGTACCGCGGGGTTAAAAACATACGAAAAGATCGGAATATTGGGGGCCGATACAGACGTCGGGAAATTCATCGAGCGGGCTTTCTATTACGATTATCGGGGGCGAATCATCCAAATCGTAGAGACGAATCATCTGGGAGGTCTCAGCTATTACAGTACCGAATATGATTTTGTCGGAAATATTTTGAAAAGCCATGAACTGCATACATCGGACATGCAATCGGCTTCGCCGGCCAACACTGCCGATCGCAGCGGCAGCCATCGGAAACTCACGGAGTTCACCTACGACCACCGGGGGCGGTTATTGACCGAAAAAACAACCCTCGACGACAACGAGCCGGTAACTGTATCCTATGCATACGACCCGTTGGGAGAACTCCGCAGCAAGAGGATGGGAGCCGATCTGCTCGTCGAGACCTACGAATACAATTTGCAAGGATGGCGCACGAACCATACCGTCAGCGCCGGAGCCGACACACTGTTCGAAACGAAGTTGCACTATTACGAACCGCGATTCGAAGGTACGACGCCGACCTATACCGGCAATATCTCCGAATGGGAGTGGCAGCACGGCACCGATGCCGAAACAAACGCATACGCTTTTGCCTATGATCGGGCGGCCCGGCTGGTCGAGACGAAGCAATATATCGACGGAGTGGGCTCCGACGGCTTCGTCGAAAAGGGAATAACCTACGATTCCAACGGCAATATCCAGACGCTGAGCCGTACTGCCGCCGGTTCCGAGACGGAAAATTACCGGTATACCTATGCGGGCAATCGCATGACGCAACTGCATGACAGTACGACGGGCGCAAGCCATTCGTTTGCCTACGATGCCAACGGAAACATGATTCGTGACGGTGCGAACAATCTCGACATGACCTACAACAGTTCGAACCTGCTAAAAAATGTCGAACAGGGCGGTGCGATTCTGGCAAAATATTCGTATCTTGCAGATGGACGGAAACTCACGGCGACGGAATCCGCCGGCAACGGGTTGTGTTATCTGGGTTCTTTGGTATATCGCACGCAAAACGGAACGTTCGACCTGGAAAGTGCCTCTTTCGGCGGAGGACGGCTCGTAGTCTCGTCGGAGGGTCTGGAAACGCGCTATTTTCTGACGGATCATCTGGGCAGCGTGCGGCAGGTCGTCGCCGCCGACGGTTCGGTGATCGAACAGAACGATTACTATCCGTTCGGCAAACGATGGGCTGCGGTTGCAGCTCCGATTTCCGACAACCGTCATCGGTTCTCCGGAAAGGAGGAGCAGGCATTTCTGAGTCTTCCCTATGTCGATTTCGGGGCGCGCATGTACAATCCCGATTGGGGTCGATGGTTCACGCAGGATCCGCTGCTGGAGAAATACTATCCGATCGGACAATACTGTTACTGTGCGGGGAATCCTATCCGGTTCAGCGACAAAAAAGGGCAATCAATCAAAGATGCTGTCGTAGGATATGCCGTTGGTTTTGTTACCAATATCATTCCGGGCACAACTGGACTGCGAGACAGCTACACTCCGACCGACGCTGTAGACTACAACAATGCTTTGCAAACAACAGATCTCTTTGCTGGCGTTGCAGGTGTTACGTTGTCAGAGTCAGGAGAGGGAATGATGATTACCGGAACGGCCGTAGGATCGTTAGCTGCCAGTACAACCATGGCGACGGCCGGTGCATCCGCAGAAGTTACAGTCCCACTCGCAGCAGTAGGAAAAACCACGGCATTAGTAGGATTAGGGGCAAAAACGCTCGGTGTCACCCTGATGGGAAATTCTGCTAAGAATGTATCGCAAGGATATAATAGGGGTAAAGAAAAGGTAGAATCGTCAAAATCTTCTACAAAAAGTATCAATCAACTAAATAGATCACTAAAGAATAAGAATAAAGGAAATAAAAACATCAAGCGATTTGACAAAGGAAAAATAAAGGGCGAACAGGATCATGTCCATTTTGATGATGGAGCAGCCTTAAATAAAGACGGATCGTGGAAACATGGTCAACGAGAACTTACACAAGAAGAACGAAATTATTTACAGGAAAATGGATGGACGATTGAATGACATTATTGCAGAACTCAATAATTGGGCCTCAAACAAGATAAGTAAAGAAACACAAGTCGACGATATTCATATCGACGAGATAAATTCCATGCCTACAGATAAAAGTGTATGGTTACCGATATGTTTAGCGATATTTCAAATTATGAAAACGACGTCGGATAACTATGAAATATTGTTATCAATACCTTTATGTGACTCTCCCGCATATAACGATATACCAGATTATCTTTCTCCCAATCTGTTGGGGTTGACACCTATCTCTTTCTATTTCGCATTGAAAGGAAATTCAGCTTTCAAAGAAACTATTAAAGATTTGTTGCAAATAAGAATAAAAAAAGTGCCTTTTGACACGTATTTTTTGCAGGAAGAATATATAGACATTAATGAAAAATTATACGAAAGGACGATAATGATATATTAACATCTGCTTAGGGAATTTTATACCCTTTGAGGCTTGAAATAAATCGAGTTGAAGAGATAAACTAATAGAATCATGGAGCCGGATGGCTCCATGATTCTATTATTCTATTTTGATATTACATATAATCTTCCTAACTTGCCTACACGGGTATTCTGTTGAGCCCGTTATTCCCATTTCTTAAATATCTTACGGATGGAACTGCAAGCGGGCACGAGGATTATGATAGTCAACAGACACTCTATATTAGTTCTTTGATATATTCGACGAATGATGGAGCCATAAACGCATTCAAGAGCGCCTCGTTCAACGACGGCTGGATCGTCGGCACGAACAACGGCAGGAGGTCGGAAGTACACAATTTCCTGACGGATCATCTGGGCAGCGTGCGGCAGGTTGTCGCCGCCGACGGTTCAGTGATCGAACAGAACGATTATTATCCCTTCGGCAAACGATGGGCTGCGGTTGCGGCTCCGATTTCCGACAACCGTCATCGGTTCTCCGGAAAGGAGGAGCAGGCATTTCTGAGTCTTCCCTATGTCGATTTCGGGGCGCGCATGTACAATCCCGATTGGGGTCGATGGTTCACGCAGGATCCGTTGGCGGAGAAGTACTATTCGTGGGCGCCATATTGTTATTGCATAAATAATCCTGTAAAATATGTTGATCCGAATGGGTTGGACATATGGGAAATTAGCCCAACCGGAAATATTACAATGATAAAGGATGATAAAATAACTAAAATTAGTTTTGTTAACCAAAAAGGAGAAGAGACGAAAGGCTATGAATTCAGCAAAAATGATATTTCGTATCGAGAAGACAAAGATCAGGAGGGGAACTCAATATATCTTTTTGAAATCAAAGGAGATGATAAAGCAGAACAAATTTATAATCGAAGTTTAGTCCATACACAAAATAAGCAAGAGTTTGAATTAGTAAGAATTGGAGATGATACCTCTGAACGAAATATTGTAGGTACATCGCAAAGTCACGCACAATCAGGAGTTGGAACTACTCTACTTAATAGAAATTATACTATTAGAGAGCATTATCATAACCATCCAAGTGGGAACAATAGACCATCAAATGCAGATAAAACGTTTGCTAAAGATGTAAGAAAATATAATCCCAAAGCATCTTTTTACATAAATGTCTTCCAGAGAGTTAATGGTAGAACACGTCTAACTAAGAATGCATATTAATATGAAGTATGTCTATTTGATAGGATTACTAATTCCATCTCTTCTATGGGCAACCCCAGAAAAAGAACGAAATAAGAACGTTACGTTATACGAAATAAAAGACAAGCGTTTTGAAAAAGTTCTTGATGAGGTTATGTCAGATGTTCATGTACATTTGAGTGAAATGCAATATAGGGATAAATTTTCTATTATATTTATACCGCCTCATATTGATACAACTACATATTTTGACGTTAATCCTGATAATTTTGAAGTTGCTTCTGAGGAACAAATGCAAATTGAGAAGATTGATTATACCGAAATATTAATCTATTGCACACATAAAAGATATAATTCAGGTGACAATAACAACCTTTTGATTTATAATGAAACAGAATTCGTCGTATCAACTCCGGTTAATTCAGAAATATTACAAACTACCGACCGAAAAAAAACGATTCGAATTTTGCCTTATGTTACAAGTTTAGATGACTATTATGTTTGGAGTTACCGTTATGATTCCATATCAGGCTTTCAAATGCTACATTCACCATTTAAATAAATTAATAATTTTTTGTGGCCGACTATGTAACATAGTCGGCTGTCTTTTATATGTTATAATTTTTTCTTAACTTGCCTACGGTGATTTATACCGAAGGAGATATGGGCTTGTACTGCACCTATCTTTCGACGGGACGAAGATTGAGGTGCGTGGACACGACGACAACGAATCCATTCGTTATGCAGGTTCTTTGGTAGATAATGACCGAATATTCTAAAGTACGGGTTTCGGTAGCAGGCGCATAGTGGCCACGTCGGGCGGAATGGAAACGCGCTATTTCCTGACGGATCATCTGGGCAGCGTGCGGCAGGTTGTCGCCGCCGACGGTTCAGTGATCGAACAGAACGATTATTATCCCTTCGGCAAACGATGGGCTGCGGTTGCGGCTCCGATTTCCGACAACCGTCATCGGTTCTCCGGAAAGGAGGAGCAGGCATTTCTGAGTCTTCCCTATGTCGATTTCGGGGCGCGCATGTACAATCCCGATTGGGGTCGATGGTTCACGCAGGATCCGCTACTGGAGAAATACTATCCGATCGGACAATATGTCTATTGCGCGGGGAATCCGATTAACCAAATTGATTTTGATGGTAATTTAATCATTTTTATTAATGGATTTACAGCCAATAAAGCGCAGCAAGGAACTGCTGCTTATTGGAGAAAAACATATAAAACATATAGTGTTGATTTTGCGAGTTCAGTTCAAGCGCAATTGGATGATAACAATGTAATGTATCGCCATGGAGGTACGGGACTAAAAGTGGAAACCAGAATGCTTCAGGGAGAGCTTCAAGCCGCAGAAGATTATGATATTATTTTACAAGCCGTTTTAGGTATTGACGGTATTCCGAAAGAAACTATAAAAATCATTACCCATAGCATGGGTGCTGCATTTGGAAAAGGGTATGTAAAAAAATTAAAGGAATTATTAGCAAAATATGGGCATTCAGACATATTAATATCGCTTGTTGCTGATTTTGATCCATATCAAGCATCTCAATTGTCAGCAGATCCTAATATTCATACTTTACAGTTTACACATAAAGGAATCATTGCAGACCAACGACAAAAAAACCTCCCTGATGACAATTATAGGGAAGACTCCAAACAAGACAGACATAGTATATATAGTTTTTTCAATGATATTTCACAGTTACAAGAAGGCACCTATGTCTATGATGGACACAATTGGATTTTACAAAATTAATTTATAATTCCATAAATTATGAAACAGAAAACCCATGCAATAATAGCATTGATGTCGGTAATATTATATTTTATATTTATC
>ENA-ORUF01000831-ORUF01000831.1-human-gut-metagenome-genome-assembly--contig:-NODE-831-length-38200-cov-4.099882_pt1 | contig 38200 bp, 30 predicted proteins | sample MGYA00242077_ERZ509203 | MGnify/ENA primary metagenome ERZ509203 (study PRJEB26280, sample SAMEA2338834) | human gut metagenome | biome: human gut; feature: human-associated habitat; material: faeces... | reverse complement strand
CAATATTCAAGACTGTTAGGCGAACGGTTAGGCAAAAGCGGACGAAAGGCGGCAAACGCATGGACGACACGCACGCAAATACCCCTGTGGTCGACGCCACTCTTGCGTCCGATAGCGCGGCAAAGCGCTTGACGGGCGACGAACGCCGTCGCGAGATCCTCGCCGCCGTGCGCACCGTGAGTTCCGAGCTGGGTGTATCCCATCTTTCGGTCTCTGCCGTGACCAAACGAGCCGGCTGCACGCGCTCGCTGTTCTACCACTATTTTGCCGATATGGACGCCGCTGTCACTGCCGTTATGGACGAGGCGATCGACGGCTTTATCTCCGAGCTCGAGCAGTGGAATGCCAACCGCATCGTCGGTGATATCGAGGGAGCACTCGACACCGTCGCCCCGCTCTTTAAGCGCCTGGTCGCCAGCGGCCACGAACTGCCGAGTACGCTCACCTCAAGCAGCGGCGCGCTCTACGGCGGCTTTTTGCACAACGTGGTCCAGCGCGTGGCGCAGTATATCTGCGACACCACCGTGGTGGATTTTGTCGCCCATCATGAGCTACGCATCGACCATGTCTACGAGACGTTCTACACCCTCATCATGGGGTTGTTGATGTATATCCGCACGCACCCCGATGTGCCCGACGAGACGGTCAAGGAAATCATCGCCTCGACACTCCACATCGAGGGCTATACCGCCAAGTATCCGGAGCGCAAGCCCCAGAACTGACGACATTTGGCCAAACTGCCCGCGATCAGAAGAGGGGCCGCGGGCGTGTGAAAGGAGAGCAGCATGCTGTTCGATGTTTGGGGTAGCGATACCCTTATCCACTGGGCCGGCTGGGCCATGGTCTTTATTGGCCTGATCGTGCTCAACGAGGTCGGCCGCCGCACCAAGCTGGGCGCGGCAATCATCTTTGGTGTGGCTCCGCTGGCCATGACCATCTACTGCGTCGCCATCGCCATCGGCGTCTCGCAGGGCGCCGAGTGGGCGCTCACCAACCCCACCCATGTGTACCAGAACAGCTGGTTCCACTACGCCAAGGTATACGCGGCGCTGGCGGGTTGCTGGGGCTTCATTGCCATTAAGTACCAGTGGGGCAAGATCGGCAAGGCGCACTGGTTCCGCGCATGGCCGTTTGTGATCGTCGCCATCAACATCATGATCGCCGTCGTGTCCGACTTCGAGAGCGCCTATCACTTCTTTGTTCTGGGCGAGTCCACCTGGGTCACCTCCGAAGGTGCTACGCAGCTGGCCGGCTGGAACAACGTGTTCAACGGCATCGCCGGTATCATCAACATCTTCTGCATGACCGGTTGGTGGAGCGTCTACGCCTCCGAGGATCAGACCGACATGCTGTGGCCCGACATGACTTGGGTCTACATCATCGCCTACGATATCTGGAACTTCTGCTACACCTACAACTGCCTGCCCACCCACTCCTGGTTCTGCGGCTTTGCGCTGCTTCTGGCGCCCACCGTCGCCGCCTTTATCTGGAACAAGGGCGGCTGGATCCAGAACCGCGCCTTTACGCTGGCCATTTGGTGCATGTTTGCCCAGGTGTTCCCGTACTTCCAGGAGGAGTCCATCTTTGTGACCCACTCCACGCTCGACCCCGGCGCCGCCACCGCGGTCTCGATCGCCGCACTGGTCGCCAACGTCGCCGCGATCATCTACATCGCCTACCGTGCCAAGAAGCTCGGCCGCAATCCCTACAAGCAGGATGTCTTTGAGGGCACCAGCGATTGGGAGAAGGCTACTGCTCGCCGCGCCAAGGTTGATTACGCGCACGCCGAGTAACATACCCGGCGCAAACGCCGCTTAAATGTGAAGCCGCCTGGCCGGCTCCGCGCAATGCAACGTATTGCATGCCCCCGGAAAGCGATTTGTCCGCTTTCCGGGGGCTTTTTGCTGTTGCGAGGATGCGGCCGAACGATGCGCTCAGGTTAAATCGGATCTTATATTTCGTATGCGCTTTATATGGCTCCATTTTTGGGTACAGTGTTGAGCCGATATTGCATTGGGGGATATATGAGCGATGAGACGTATGGCCGCGAGGATGCGGCCCAGGATGCGGAAGCATGTGCCGAAGCCCTGGAGAGCCTTGACCGGATCGCGCTAGACGAGCTCTCGTTTAGCGATTCGGCCGTCGACGCGCAGGACGAGGTGCACGAAGACACTGAGGACGAAGGCAGCGACGCCAAAGACGCTCCTGACGAAGCCGAAGAGGACGAAAGCGAGGCCGGCAATCAGCCCGAATCCGACACGGGCGAGGAAACCGTCTTGCTCGACAGCTTGCCGGCCGAGGATTCGCTGACCCGCGAGCTTCCTGGCCTGGGTTCCGCACCAGCCGTGGATGAGACCATCGCCATGGGCGATATTCCCCTGCCGTCCGTTCCCTCGGCACACGAAGCCGAGGTCCGCCATCGCAAGATGTCGCCCAAGCGCCGCAATCTGATGGTTGCCGGTGTCGTGGCCGTCGCGCTGGTCGCCGGCGGTGCAGGCTATGCTGCCTGGAACGGATATCAGCAAGAGCAGGCTGCCGCTGTCGCCGCCAATGCCCACACGATGATGTCAGTGCAGATTGGCGTGCATGCCGCGGGCCTCGACTGTTCCACCGGCTCCAAGATTCCCGTACAGGTGAGCGGTCAGGATTCTGACGGCTCCTCCGTGAGCGAAACGCTCTATGTTGACGAGCACGGCCGCGGCATCAAACTGCTGCCCGGCGATTACACGCTCTCCATCGCTGCCTCCCCCATCGCGGCCGACGGCACCATCTATACCGTCCCGACCACCAAGACGCAGGTCACCGTTAAGAGCGATGGACAGGATTTGAGTGCCCAGGCCACCTTTAAGCTCAAGGTGCCTTCGGCCGACACGGTAACTGACGACCAGATCGATGCCGCCGCCAAGTATGCCGAGGAGGGCGGTGCGAGCTCCGCCGCGGCTGCCAAAGTGCTCCAGCAGGCAGCAACCGCGCGGCGCGACGCCGCCGTCAATGCCGTGAGCGCGCAAAAGGCACAGGCGTCCCGTGATGCTGACGCTCGCCACAAGGCAACCGACCTCTACCAGCTCGATATTCCCGTCGAGTGGTACGGCAAGGTCGCAACTTGGCAAAACGGCAGCACGCTATGCATCTATCTTGCCGGCGACAGCAATACGCCGATCGTGACGCTCGTCGCGGTGCGCGAGGGCGAGAGCTTTACGCCCGATGAGGGCGATGCGGTTTTGGGTGCGGCCAACCTAGGCAACGGTTATACCGTCTACGTCAGCGGCCCCGTCTATCCGTACGTGGTGCCCCAGACTATCAACGGGCGCACCCAGGATCCAGTGTCGACCTACCCCATGGACACGGCCATTGAGCTTGTCGAGCTGACGACCGGCAACCGCTATACGTATAGCCAGATCAAGAACGACCTGGTGGGTAAAGACGGCAAGGCCGATGGTGCCACTAAGCTCGAAACCGACTACCTCGCGCAGATCCTGCTGCCGAGCATCAAAGCCCAGGACTAGCCTGGCGCAGCAAGGTGCTCCCCAACTGTGATGAAGGATCCAGGAGGTCCTGACCCCACAAGTCCATAGATGATTAGGCAAGGAGCCACTTCCATGCGGGCACAACGTGTACCGCACCGTGCTCGCATGGAATATCGGCCTGCTCATCCATGGCAACGATTGCCGACTCGCCAAGATCGAACTGGGCCATCGAGGCATCAAGCGCGGCAATTTCGCGCTCGCGCGTTTTCTCACTTGCCATATCCACACTCACCTGAATCAGGCTATAAGCCCGCATGAGAAGTGCGTCCCCAGCCACAAAGTCCACCTCATGGCTTTTGCTCTTCTCTTTGATCAGCAGGCGGCAGACCGATCCGACCCTCACCGCGGGAGTCCTTCTTCTTAGCGCGTTGAACACTGCGGTCTCGAGCCTCTGACCCTGGTCCAATGCCGATGCGGGAGAGAATGCTCCAAACATCGCAGGATCGACAGCGTAGACCTTAGAAGCAGACCGCATGTTATTTGCCAGTGAACGCGTGAACTCCGGCACGGAGAACAGCAGGTAGGCATCCTCATAATACTCAAGTAAGTCGCTGAGCGAATTACGACTGACGGGTATCTGCCTGCTCTTGAACTCGTTGTACACTTTGTTCACCGACAGCTCTCGTCCCGAAGATGCCATACACCGCGTTAGGAACAGCGATGCCAGGCGAGGGTTCTTGACGTCGTAACGCTCAACGACGTCCATAGCGACCGTTCGCGAAGCATATTCCTGTAGCAGCTGAATCGCGTCTGCGGGCGTCTGCTCAAGCGTCGCGATGAATCCCCCTCGTTCAAGATATCCGATCAGATGATGTCGAAGCAGCGCTGCATCGCTTGGGGAAAAGGTCGCATCTGGCTCGAAAACGCTCCCCGTCTTATATCGAACGTATTCCGAAAAACTCAACGGAAAAAGCTCCCGTATAAGAGAACGACCCCTGAACTCGCTCTTAAGCTCTGAGGACAGCATCTTAGAAGAAGATCCCGTCACATAGACGGTCGCTTTCTCCGTATCGACTACACGCCGCAGAAACGCACCCCATTCGGGAATTTCCTGAATCTCGTCAAAGAAAATGTAAGCGCCCTCGGTTCGAGCAGCAGGATACAGCGCATAGAACGTGTCGAGCACGTCCGCCAGCAGCGATGACTCATACGGGCGCAAGCGCTCGTCCTCAAAATTAAAGTAAAGCATCCGGTCAAGCTCGACGCCCCGGCCCTGAAGCCGCTGCATCTCCTGATACAGGCGATACGTCTTTCCACAACGGCGGGCCCCCACAATCACATTTACGATGTTGTCGCGCTTTGGCTCCGGTGGGTTTCCTAGATCAAGGTCTCGCTCAAAGACCTGCGGAACCCCCTGCTGTTCAAAGTCCTTTATTTTCTGGGCGATCAAGTCGTTGAATGCCATGATTCTCCAATCTTGCTCTCTAGCTAATCAAAATTATACCTATTCTTGATTAATCAGAGAGCAAGATTTTGTCTGACTTGATTAACACTTACGCAAGTTTTTTCACTATTACTGCTCGAAGGATGCCGAGTGGCTGAGAGGACAACCAAGCTCGAATGCGACTCCCCGAGCAGTCGATTTGGGACGGGGATATTATGACCACCCTACAAAAGTTAGCGCCACGGGTCGGCTTCGAACAGCGGCTCGCGCTCGGGGCGGCGATCGCTGTAGGGATCGTAGCCGTCATCGTCCTCGTTCTCGGCACGGATGTAGGGGTCGCGCGGCTTGGGCGCCGGCTTAGGCACAGGCTTGGGTGCGGCGGGTGCGACATCGGTCGCCGGCGTGTTCGTCTTGTTCTTGTCTATCATCTGCATATCTCCTTGCCATGTACTCATGCTCAACATCATCGATTGTCGCACGAAAAAGGGCGGCGGACCCAATTGGATCCGCCGCCCTTGGCGTTTAGAGACGACTGGTAGATTTTAAGGCATGTCCCAAAAATCTACTCGGCGTCGGGGACCTCGTAGGTGGCCGCCGGCGTGTTGTCGCACACGACGGTAAAGCCGCCGTCCTTGTCGACATCGACCGTCACCTGATCGCCCTCGCGCACCGTGCCGTCGATGATGGCGGCGGCGATGGCGTCCACGACCTCGCGCTGGACCAGACGCTTGAGCGGACGGGCACCGAACACGGGGTCCAGGCCGCCCACGGCGAGCATCTGCTTGGCCGCCGGGGTGATGGCAAGCGTCATGCGCTCCTTGGCCAGGCGTGCGCGGACGTCGGCAAGCTGGATGTCGACGATTTTCTCGATCTGCGCCATGCCGAGCGGATGGAATACCACGATATCGTCGATACGGTTGAGGAACTCGGGGCGGAAGGTCTGAGCCATGGCCGCGTCAACCTGATGGCGCATCTCCTCCTCGTCTTTACCCGAAAGCTCGGCGATAGCCTTGGAGCCCACGTTGGACGTCATGATGATAATCGTGTTCTTGAAGGACACCTGGCGACCCTGGCCATCGGTCAGACGGCCGTCGTCAAGCACCTGCAACAGCACGTTAAAGACATCCGGATGGGCCTTCTCCATCTCGTCGAGCAAGATTACGGAGTACGGACGACGGCGCACGGCCTCGGTGAGCTGGCCGCCCTCGTCGTAGCCCACGTATCCCGGGGGCGCACCGATCAGACGCTGGACGCTGAACTTCTCCATGTACTCGGACATGTCGATACGCACGAGCGCGCGCTCGTCATCGAACAGGCACTCGGCAAGCGCCTTGGCGAGCTCGGTCTTGCCCACGCCGGTGGGGCCCAGGAAGAAGAAGCTGCCGATGGGCTTGTCCGGATCGGAGAGGCCCGCACGGCTGCGACGCACGGCCGCGGCGACGGCGGAGACCGCCTCGTCCTGGCCGATGACGCGCTTATGCAGCTCACCCTCCAAGCCCTTCAGCTTGTCGAGCTCGCCCTGCATCATCTTGGACACGGGCACGCCGGTCCAGGCGCTCACGACCTCGGCGATCTCATCGGAGGTCACCTGTTCGTTGAGGCCCTCGCCGTCCTGCTGCTTTTGTGCCTCGAGCGCAGCCTCGGAATCCTGAATCTGCTGCTGCAGACCCGGGATCACGGAGTAGCGCAGCTCGGACGCGCGGCCCAGATCGCCGTTGCGCGTCGCGCGCTCCTCCTCGCTCTTGGCCTCGTCGAGCTGCCCCTTGAGCTCCTGCACGTGGTCGATGGCGTTCTTCTGGTTGAGCCAGCCGGCCTTTTGCACGTTGAGCTTTTCCTGGACCTCGGCAATCTCTTGGCGCAGGGCCTCCAGACGCTCCTTGGAGGCGTCGTCGGTCTCCTTCATGAGCGCCTGCTCCTCAATCTGCAGCTGGGTGAGTTGACGTGTGGTGGCGTCGATCTCGACCGGCATGCTGTCGAGCTCCATGCGCAGGCGGCTTGCGGCCTCATCGACCAGGTCGATGGCCTTGTCGGGCAGGAAGCGGTCGGCAATGTAGCGGTCGGAGAGGTCGGCGGCAGCCACGAGCGCGCTATCGGTGATGTGTACGCCGTGGAAGATCTCGTACTTCTCCTTCAGGCCACGCAGGATCGAGATGGTGTCCTCGACGGTAGGCTCGCTGACCATCACGGTCTGGAAACGACGGGCGAGCGCCGCGTCCTTCTCGATGTACTTGCGGTACTCGTCGAGCGTGGTCGCGCCGATCGCGTGCAGGTCGCCACGAGCGAGCGCCGGTTTAAGGATGTTGCCGGCGTCCATGGAGCCCTCGGTGGCACCCGCGCCCACGATGGTGTGGAGCTCATCGATGAACAGGATGACCTTGCCCTCGGACTTCTGCACTTCCTTGAGCACGGCCTTTAAGCGGTCCTCGAACTCGCCGCGGTACTTGGCGCCGGCGACCAGCGCGCTCATGTCGAGCTCGATAAGGTCGCGGTCGCGCAGGGTGCTCGGCACGTCGCCGGCCACGATACGCTGGGCGATGCCCTCGACGATAGCCGTTTTACCGACGCCCGGCTCACCGATGAGCACGGGGTTGTTCTTGGTGCGACGGGACAGGACCTGAATGGTACGACGGATCTCGTCGGTACGGCCGATGACCGGGTCGAGCTTGCCGGCGCGGGCGAGGTCGCAGATGTTGCGTCCGTACTGCTCCAGCGCCTCAAACTGGGTCTTGTCCTCGGCAGACGTCACGCGGTCATCGCCACGCAGCTCCTCGTAGACCTGCTCGATGCGCTCCTTGGTCACGCCGGCGTCGCGCAGCACGCGGCCCGCCTCGCCCTTATCCTCGGCAAGTGCCATCAGCAGATGCTCGGTCACCACAAAGCTGTCGCCCATCTTGGTGGCCTTCTTCTCGGCCTTCTCGATGACGCGGACGAGCTCATTGGAAAGGCCCATCTGCTGGCCCTCGCCCGAAACCTTGGGCGCGTGGTCGATGGCGTCTTGCGTGGAACGCGCAAGCTGTGCCGGGTCGGCACCGATGCGCTCGATGATCACGGAGATATTGCGCTCGCCGGCACCGAGCAGGGCAGACAGCAGGTGAATCGGCTCCACCGCGCCGGCCTGCGCGTCAGCGGCCGTGCTCATGGCGGTCTGCAGCGCCTCGCGCGACGTCATTGCTAGCTTATCGATTCTCATGGAATCACCTCTCTTGGGGCGGCCGCCCTACGGGGCGGCTTCACGTTGTTCGAGAAGTATTGTTGCCAGCTTTGTACGATCTTATACACAAATCTAAGTCTCTATATATAAGATTTTCTGAGTGATTGAGAGATAGGGGATAGAGATGTCGGCCCGCTGTGGCCCCGGCGCGCTACCGTCTCGATCTGTAACATCTAGCGACTGTTTATGGCTCCAAATGTTACAAATCAAGATGAAATGACCAACGGCGCCCGTTTGTCTCAATCTGTAACATCTACTCGGCAAATAGAGCTCTATCTGTTACAAATCGAGACGAACAGAAGACACCTGAATCGAAAATCTAAATCTGTAACACCAAGCCCACTTTGAGCGGCCAAGATGTTACAGATCGAGACAAACCAAGAACCACCACAAAGGGGACAGGCACCTTCGTGGTGGTCCAACAAAGAAACCGCCCCAATAAAAAGAGGAGGCATCAAGCCCAGTTTACGTTTGGCGATCCCCAGACCCAACGAGAACGCAGCGATGGAATCGAGAACCGACAATAGCCCGTTCGCACAGATAGAGGCAGAGATTCAAGGTCAGAGTCCGGCTTAAACGGCTTAGCTATCGCACGCCACATTGTTCTCGTCGTCCTCCCTATCGTATTTATAGTGCTTATAGTGAAAATAGCGAGTTTAGTGAGAATAGTATCGCTCAAGACTCGTGGACTCAATTATTGACCTCCCGCCCAGAATGAGTGGGGCAATTATTTCTATTAGAGGTCAAATCGAAGCCCAATAGGGCCTTTTAGCCCTCTCATTCCGGGCGGTCGCTTTCTTTTGAATATTGTCGTAAGCTTGTATCATTTATCTTAATGATTGCATATTGCATGAGAGGTGCCCCACCGTGAAACGCTCCACCTATATCGGCCTGCTCGTCTTAGCGTTTGCAATTACCGCAGTCGGCGTGGGCATTATCTATCTCGCATTTCTCCCTGCCTCGGCAACGCAGGCGGCGGTTGAAACCGTAAGCTACCCCATCGAAATCCTCACCGATATCGTCAAACCCGATTCAATCACCGTCGATTTCGACGGTACGCCCGCAGCGCTTGGGGTCAGTAACTATCCCCGAATCGAACTTGGAGCCACGCGCTATACCCAAGATGAGCAGCTTATCGGCAAGGCAACCAGCTTACTCAAAGGCAAGACGTTTAAGCGATGGTACGGCGCCGCAATATATCGAGCCAAGAAAGGCCAAATGAATGGCGGGTATTATTCGACCCTTGAACTCGATGCGGCAAACGGGAGCAGACTGTGCAACGTTTCATACGACCCCGGCTACGTGGACAACGAAGGGCCGGGAGTCTATATCTCGGATGGCAACGTGATCTACGTCATGGAAGGCGACCAGACGGCAGTCGTCGATTTTATGGATCGGTGTACCGAGGATGCCTACGAACAAACTTGCGAGCCCGATCCACAGACAGCGCGCGACAGTGGCTCAGCACGCACTTGGCTATTTGACGATGAAATAACCTGGACCCCATCGAAATAAGGACCCGCCGGGCAGGCACCTTTGTGGTGGTTTTCGACAAAAAGAAACCGCCCCAATAAAAAGAGGCGGCATCAAGCAAGCCTATTTATTAGCGTCCCTCAAGACCCAACGAGAACGCAGAAATGTAGCCCGGGGCTTACCCTTTCCCGAACGCGACCCTCGCGAAGCGCGTGAGCGGGCGGGAAAGGGTAAGCCCCGGGCGGACAATTAAGTGCGTTACTCGGCAGCGGCCTTGAACTTGTTGTAGTTGATCAGACAGCCGGCCTTGACGATGGCACGCTCCTCTGCCGTCATATCGGCAATGTAGAGCTCAATCTGCTCAACCGCACCGTCGGCGCGCACCACGTAGGCGGCGATGTCCTTTAGGTCGCCATCGAGCGCAGTGCGAATCCCCGGCACAAAGACGTAGTCGCCCACCTCAAAGTTGGGCTCGGCCTCCATCTGGAAGGGCACCATGCCCCAGTTCATCACGTTGGAGCGATAGCGCTTGGTGGCGTACTCGTGGACGATGTTGGCCAGGCCACCGATCACGCGCTGGCAGCTCGCAGCCTGCTCACGGGCAGAACCGTCACCGGGCTTCTTGGCATAGAGCATGGAGCCGTACTCAGTCGCCTTGGCATCGACCGCGACACCCGCGCCGGTCAGTGCCTCAAACACGCTGGCAAGCTCGGCATCGAGTGCCGCCAGGTCGCCCGCGGCCTCGCCGGCCACGCGGCGCTTTTCCACTGCGTCGACCTCCTTGGAGCGGCCCACGTAGGCCGGGTCGCGACGGCTGAGCGTAAACTCGGCCAGACCCAGCGGGTTGGAGCGGAAGGAGCTCGTCTCGCCCGAAGGAATGAGCTCGTCGGTCGTGGTGACCGGGTCCATGATCTTGGAGCACACCTTGAGCAGGATATCGTCGCCGAGAGGCTCCATCGCGGGCCACGGCTTGATGTTGGGACCCTCGACCAGCTCGTCGGCAGGCTCCGCCTTGCCAAAGCCCCAGTACACGCGCTTTTTGTACGGCGCGTCGTCAAAGGTGTACTCGCAGGCCTCGTCCCAAGTCTCCTCGGGCAGATCGGTCGCCGGCGTCAGGACGCCGCCGTTGGCAGCCGTCGCCGCAATGGAGCGGGCGTCCATCAGGGCCACGGCGCTCAGCTGGCCATTACCCGGCTTGGAACCCTCGCGGTTGGGGAAGTTGCGCGTGGTGTGACGGATGGACAGGCCATTGTTGGCAGGCGTGTCGCCGGCACCGAAACACGGGCCGCAGAACGCCGTGCGCACGATCGCGCCAGCCTCCATAAGGTCGTAGATATAGCCGCGGCGTGTAAGCTCGAGTGCCACGGGCTGGCTCGTGGGATAGACCGACAGCGAGAACTCGCCGCAGCCGGTGTTGGCGCCCTTGAGCACGCGGGCGGCCTGGACCACGGAATCGTAGTTGCCGCCCGAGCAGCCGGCGATAACGCCCTGCTGCACGCGCAGCTTGCCGTCGACGATCTTGTCGAGCAGCCTAAAGTGCGTCTTGCCCTCGCCGATCTTGGCGGCCTCAAGCTCCACCTCATGCAGGATGTCCTCGAGGTTCTCGTTGAGCTCGTCGATCTCAAAGCCGTTGGAAGGATGGAACGGCAGCGCAATCATGGGCTTGATGCTGGACAGATCGACCTCGACGCAGCCGTCGTAGTAGGCAACATCGGCGGGCTTGAGCTCACGATAGTCGTCGCCGCGGCCGTGCATGGTCAAAAACGCTTGCGTGTCCTCGTCGGTGGCCCAGATGCTCGACAGGCAGGTGGTCTCGGTGGTCATGACATCGACGCCGTTGCGGTAATCGGTCGTCATGCTCGCGATGCCGGGGCCCACGAACTCCATGACCTTGTTCTTAACGTAACCCTTGGCAAAGACGGCACGGATGATGGCGAGCGCCACATCGTGCGGGCCGACGCCGGGGCGCGGGGCGCCCGTGAGGTAGATGGCGACAACGCCGGGATAGGCGACATCGTAGGTGTCGCGCAGCAGCTGCTTTGCCAACTCGCCGCCGCCCTCGCCCACGGCCATGGTGCCCAGGGCGCCGTAGCGGGTGTGCGAGTCGGAACCCAGGATCATCTTGCCGCAGCCGGCGAAGTTCTCGCGCATAAAGGAGTGGATGACCGCGATGTGCGGCGGGACGAAGATGCCGCCGTACTTCTTGGCAGCCGAAAGGCCGAAGACATGGTCGTCCTCGTTGATGGTGCCGCCCACGGCGCACAGCGAGTTGTGGCAGTTGGTGAGCACGTAGGGCAGCGGGAATTGCTCCATGCCCGAGGCGCGCGCCGTCTGGATAATGCCGACGAAGGTGATATCGTGGCTCGCCATGGCGTCGAAGCGAATCTTGAGCGCCTCGGGGTTGCCAGACGTATTGTGTGCCTGAAGGATCGAATACGCGATGGTGCCGCGCTTGGCATCCTCGGGCGTCTGCGTAATGCCGCGCTCGGCGGCCTCGGCCGCAGGCACAACCTCGCTGCCGCCACGCAGGTAGATGCCGTCCTCGTACAGCTTGACCATACTGTCTCCCACTCTGCCCAAGAGATTTGGGCGCATAGCATACATTCGTTCAATATCGTGCCATAGAACAGTTGCAAGTGAGTTACGAATCTACACGTTCACTTTATCTCGGTAAAGCATAGAACGAGCCTAGTGTGAGCCGGAAGATTTTGCGCAAGAGTGCCCCTTTCAACTAGTCATTTAAGAACGTTCCCAATGACTACCCAACGACTACCGCATCCGGAGCAAGGCAACGCCGCAGGTAGAGGACGGACAGCGAGCGACGTCCAGAGCGAACAAGTTGGCATGAAAAAGGCAAGGCATAGACCTTCTGGTCATGCCTTGCCTTTTGAATGACAAATTGTCGCTCTGGACGTCGCACAGCGTCGAGCCGTTACGCCGTTCGGCAGAACGGCGTAACCTACAGATCCCCGCCTGCGCCCAGCAGCTTGCGCATGACCTGTTCGGGGTTAACCGAGCCGTCGCGCGGGGCCAGAGCGGTAATCTTCTTCTGCATCTTGTACTCGTGCAGCTCGTCCTCGAGCTGGCGCACGCGAGCACGGAGCTTTTCATTCTCGCGCTCGCGCTCCTCGGCACGCTCCTTCATATCGAGAATGCGCACCACACCGGCAAGGTTGATGCCCTCGTCGGTCAGCTGGTTGATGAGCTCCAAGCGCTCGATATCGGCACGCGAATACAGGCGCGTGTTACCGCCCGAGCGCTGGGGGTTCACCAGGCCCTTGGACTCGTAGACGCGCAGAGTCTGCGGATGCATGCCGGTCAGCTCGGCCGCCACGCTGATCATGTACAGCGGTTTGTTCCTATTGTCCTCGGCCATGCTACCTGACCCCTTTCCGTCTCGTTATCGTCCATCATAAGCCTGCGGGCGTGGGCGTGCGCCGCGACCGCCCTAGTACGTCGCCTTGTAACGGTTGACCTTCTCGCGATAGTCGCGCGTGTCGGCCTCGCGCAGCTTGGTCATGGCATCGCGCTCGTCGTCCGACAGGTTCGTGGGAACCTGCACCTTGATCTCGACGAGCAGCGCACCGGTGCGGCCACGGTGCTTAACGTCGGGCGCCCCCATCTCCTTAAAGCGGAACTTCTTGCCCGTCTGGGTACCCGCGGGCACTTTCAAACGGACCGTCGCACCGCCGGGCGTGGGCACGTCCACCGTGCAGCCGAGCGCCGCCTCGTAGACCGAGACCGGTACCTCCATGGTCACATCGGCGCCCTTGCGCTTAAACAGCGGGTGCTCCTCCACATGCGTGGTCACGACCAGGTCGCCGCGCTCACCACCCGCAACGCCATACTCGCCGCGACGCTTGTAGCGTAGCTTGCCGCCGTCGACCGCACCCGCAGGCACCGAGACCGTGATGGTCTGCTGCTCGCCCGTCGAGGGAATGCGATAGGTGACCTTGTGCGTCACGCCGCGAAACGCGTCCTCGGCCGTCACATCGACGGTCAGCGACAGGTCGCCGCCCTTGCGAGCGCGGCTGCGACCTGCACCGGCGCCGGCAGCGCCCGCAGCCCCGGCAAAGCCCGAGCCCCAATCGCTGCCCCAGGCGCCGTTGCCGCTAAAGATGCTGTCGAAGATGTCGCCCCAGCCGCTGGCACCCGCGCCGGCACCGTAGCCGCCGCCATACGCGCCGCCCGCGCCCGGCATGCCGCCAAACATGAGCATCTGGTCGTACTCTTTGCGCTTCTTCTCGTCCGAAAGCGTCTCGTAGGCCTCGCTGATCTCCTTGAACTTGGCCTCGTCGCCGCCGGCATCGGGGTGATATTTTTGCGCGAGCTTGCGAAACGCGCTCTTGATCTCTTTGTCGGAGGCGCTCTTGGATACGCCCAGGATGTCATAGAAGGTTTTGCCTGCAGCCATCGTAGCTCCTCTCCTGTTTCATCCGCCGCCCAGCGGGCGGCGGCTCATGCTTTCATATGGCACTAGGCCAGAAAGGGCCCCGGGTGTTGCCCCGGGGCCCTTCTCAATTACTCCTCGGTGCTCTCGGCCGTATCGGCCGCAGCATCCTCGGGCGCCGCTTCGGGCTCCGGTGCGGGGCGCTTCTCGCCACCGTAGGTCACCGTCACCATCGCGGAACGCAGGATGCGATCCGCCATGCGGTAGCCCTTCTGGTATACATCGTTGACGGTCTCGTCGTACTGCGATGCGTCCTCGACGCGACCCACGGCCTGATGCTCGAGCGGATCGAACGCCTCGCCCTTGGGGTCGATGGGCTCAACGCCCTCGTGCGCAAACACATCGAGCAGCTTGGCATGTACCGCGTCAACGCCATCGACGAACTGCTTAAAGTCGTCGGCAAGCTCTTGACTGCGGGCATGGTCGATCGCGCGCTCGATATCGTCGATCACCGGCAACAGCGCGGTAACAAGCTTCTCGGTCGCGCGCTCGCGCTCGGCGATACGCTCATTGGCGGTGCGGCGACGGAAGTTCTCCCAGTCGGCCTGCAGACGGGCGGTACGCTCGGTGGCGTCCTTCGCCTTGTCCTCGGCGGCCTTCTGGGCCTCTGCCGCAGCATCGAGCTCGTTGCGCACGTCGGCAAGCTCCTTCTGGGCCTGCTCGAACTTGAGCTTAAAGTCGTTGTCGGCGGCTTCTTCACCGGCGCGGATAGCGGCTTCCACCATCTCGTCCTCGGTCATCGTCGCCTCCTTGTTGGAATCCTCTACCTGGTTCTCGGCAGCCTCGGCGGCCGGGGCCTCGTTGGCCTCGGTATCGTCAACGGCCTCTACGGGAATCTTCACGTCCTTCTCCTCAGAGTCAACGGGGGCGGCATCAACGGCGGCCGCCTCCGTGCGAGCTTTACGGGCGGACATGATTACTTGTCCTCGTCGTCCACAACCTCGTAGTCGGCGTCGACGACGTCATCGTCGGCAGGCTGGGCGCCGGCGGCACCGTCGGTCTGCTGCTGAGCATCGGCGTAGACAACCTGAGCCAGCTCGTAGGCCACGGACTGCAGGGACTCGCCAGCGGCCTTGATGGCCTCGACGTCAGAGCCCTCGAGCGCCTTCTTGGCGTCGGCGATAGCGGCCTCGGCCTTGGACTTCACGTCGGCGGAAACCTTGTCACCGAGCTCGTTGAGGGTCTGCTCGGTGGAGTAGCACAGGCTGTCGGTCTGGTTGCGGACCTCGACCTCTTCCTTCTGCTTCTTGTCCTCCTCGGCATGAGCCTCGGCGTCCTTGACCATGCGATCGACTTCGTCGTCGGACAGAGCGGTGGAGCCGGAAATGGTGATCTGCTGCTCCTTGCCGGTGCCCTTGTCCTTAGCGGAGACCTTGACGATGCCGTTGGCGTCGATGTCGAAGGTGACCTCGATCTGCGGCACGCCGCGGCGGGCAGCCGGGATACCGGTCAGCTGGAACTTACCGAGCGACTTGTTGTCGCGAGCAAGCTCGCGCTCGCCCTGGAGCACGTTGATCTCGACGCTGGTCTGGTTGTCGGCAGCGGTGGAGTAAACCTCGGTCTTGGAGGTCGGGATCGTGGTGTTGCGGTCGATCATCTTGGTCATGATGCCGCCCATGGTCTCGACACCCAGCGACAGCGGGGTAACGTCGAGCAGCAGGATGCCCTCGACGTCGCCGGTAAGCACGCCGCCCTGGACGGCAGCGCCGTCGGCAACGACCTCGTCGGGGTTCACGGACATGTTGGGCTGCTTGCCGGTCATGGTCTTGACGAGCTCCTGGACGGCGGGCATACGGGTGGAGCCGCCGACGAGGATGACCTCGGTCAGATCGGAGAGCTTAAGCTTGGCGTCGCGCAGGGCGTTGGTAACAGGCTGCTTGCAGCGCTCGAGCAGGTCGCGGGTAATCTTCTCGAACTCGGCGCGGGTCAGCGTGTAGTTGAGGTGCAGCGGGCCGGACTGGTTCATGGTAATGAACGGCAGGTTGATGGTGGTCTGCTGGGCGGCGGAGAGCTCCTTCTTGGCGTTCTCGGCGGCCTCCTTCAGACGCTGCAGGGCCATGGGGTCCTGACGCAGGTCGACACCGTTCTCCTGCTGGAACTTATCGGCCATCCAATCGATGACGCGCTGATCCCAGTCATCGCCGCCCAGGTGGTTGTCGCCCGAGGTGGACAGAACCTCAAACACGCCGTCGGCGAGGTCGAGGATGGAGACGTCGAAGGTACCGCCGCCCAGGTCAAAGACCAGGATGCGCTGGTCGGTGCCCTGCTTGTCCAGGCCATAGGCCAGAGCAGCAGCGGTCGGCTCGTTGACGATACGCTTGACGTTGAGGCCGGCGATCTTACCGGCGTCCTTGGTGGCCTGACGCTGGGCGTCGTTGAAGTAGGCCGGGACGGTGATGACGGCGTCGGTGACGGTCTCGCCCAGATACTTCTCGGCGTCGGCCTTCATCTTGGCGAGCGTCATGGCGCTCACCTGCTCGGCGGTGTAATCCTTGCCCTCGATGTCGACGACGGCACGGCCACCCTGGCCCTCCTTGACCTCATACGGCACGGTCTTGATCTCGGAGGTGCACTCGGAATACTTGCGGCCCATGAAGCGCTTGATGGAGAACACGGTGTTCTTGGGGTTGGTGACAGCCTGGTTCTTAGCGGCCTTGCCCACGACGCGGTCGCCGTCGGCACGGAAGCCCACGACAGACGGGGTGGTGCGGTCGCCCTCGGCGTTCACGATGATGGTCGGAGAACCGCCCTCGAGGACGGCCATAGCGGAGTTGGTAGTACCAAGGTCGATACCAAGAATCTTGCCCATTAGAAATTCCCTCTCTCTTGTGCGTTTGCACCGACTCGGCGGTCTGCCGAGCGGTGTTTCGGCTTGTCTTTCAGGATGTAGTGTATCCCCTTATGGGCCGGAATATACAAAATCTAAGTCAATTCATATAAGATTTCTTATTGCTGAGAGTTTAGGTTCTTAAATGTGCAGGTAGATGCGCTGATTGAGTTCTCGGCAAATCTATCGAGATCTATGTAGAGATGGCTGAGGTGCGGGTCTGAAGCCGTGTCCCGTTTTGGACGTGGATTACGGGATGCGGTTTCCGCAAGCACGCTCAATCGCCCTATATTTCAAGTCACCTATAGCTAACATTTGCGCAGCCCAACGGCCTCACCTGCATGTTTTTTAGTAAGCCGCAGCATACTCGGCGAACGGTATGAAGATGCCGGTCAGAGGGTATTGCAAACGGTCGCTCCCGTGGTATGTTTTTGCCCGAATCAAACCGACGCACATCGCCTGTAGCGTCGGTCAACAGAGAGGAAACTACCATGGCTCATCCCGTAATTGATGCCGACGAGTGCATCGCTTGTGGCGTTTGCGTCGACTCCTGCCCCGCTGGCGTTCTGGAGCTCCAGGACGTCGCTACCGTCGCTGACGAGGACTCCTGCGTCGCCTGTGGCGCTTGCCAGGACGCTTGCCCCGCCGGCGCGATCACCGAGATCGTCGAGGAGTAACAACTCCCCCACTTGCACACTCACAAGTACACCGTGCACAAAAAAGGAGGCCTCCGCATCGCCGCGGAGGCCTCCTTTTGCATGTGTGGGCAGCTAATTTGGAGCGGGACCCTTGGCAGTTGCGGTGGAATAGTTCCTGTTTTATGGCTTGGATGCCGATTTTAGGAACTATTTCACCGCAACTTATAGATGCGGCGTCGGCTACGATAGATCGTCCTCGTAGGGCATCAGGTCTGCTAGGTAGCCTTTCTCCTTGAGTATGGCCTCGATCTCGTCGAGGGTCTGTTCGTCCTCCGCCGCAATGCGATGGAAGTGATAGCCGCTCGTCACCGTTAGCAGCGGAAAGCTCTTGCCGCTCTCGATATCGCGCAGATAGCGCTCGACATCGCGGCGGTTGCGGATGTCCAGGTCGGCCGTGATCTTGCCGTACACACGATGGTTGACGATCACGTTGAGCACGGCGCCACCCGCGTCGACGATACTCGTAAGCTCGTCGCCCGCCTGCTCCACACTGTGGCGCACTTTAACAAGACGCGTGGGCACGGCGGGGCTACTCGCGGCTTCCTGCAGCACGTAGCCGCGATTGGTCGCCACGATATCGTGCCCATCGGCGCGCAGCAAGGCGATGTCTTGCACGACAATCTGGCGGCTCACACCCACCTCACGAGCAAGTGCGCTGCCGGAGACGGGGCTCTTGGCTCGCTCGAGCACGCCCATGATGGCACGGCGACGCTCGCGGGCGTCCATTATTTACCGTCCAGCAGACGCAGGTGCTTAAGCGAGAGGTCGAGAATCGGCGCAGAGTGCGTCAGCGCCCCCGAGCTAATAAAGTCGACGCCCAGGTCGGCGAGTGCACGGATATTGCTGGCGTCCACATTGCCCGAGCACTCGGTCTTGGCGCGGCCGGCGATAAGTTCAATCGCGGCGGCCATGTCGTCGTGGGTCATGTTGTCGAGCATGATGATGTCGGCACCGGCCTCCACGGCCTCGCGCACCATGCCCAGGTTCTCGCACTCGATCTCGACCGTCGTGGTAAACGACGCATGAGCGCGCGCCATCTCGATCGCGCGTGCCACGCCACCGGCGGCGTCGATGTGGTTGTCCTTGAGCATGACAGCCGTCGACAGGTTATAGCGGTGGTTGCTGCCACCGCCGATCTCGACTGCCGCCTTTTCAAACACACGCATGCCCGGTGTGGTCTTGCGCGTGTCGACGAGCACGGTCTTGGTGCCCTCGAGCGCAGCCGCCATCCGATGCGTGTAAGTAGCGATGCCGCTCATGCGCTGCAGGTAGTTGAGTGCCACGCGCTCGCCCGAAAGCAACACGCGCGCGTCGCCGCGCACCTGGCCCACGTGATCGCCGGCATGCACCTCGTCGCCATCGGCAACGTCGAGCAGCACCGAGCTCTGCGAATCCAGCAGCTCAAAGGTGCGGGCAAACACATCCAAGCCGGCGATGATGCCATCGGCCTTGGCGATAAGCTCAACGGTAGCGGGACGCGCCGTGGGGCACACGCTCGCCGTGCTCACGTCCTCAAACGTAATGTCCTCGCGCAGAGCCTGCAGAATCAGATCATCAACGACGAGCTTCATGGTAATGGGATTCATGGTCTACTCCTCCACGGCCTGCGCGCCGGCGGCACGGGCCAAATCATCGATTGCCAGGGTGTCGGCACTCAGGGCGCGGTGACGCCCGTCGAGCGCGGGCTCGCCCGCCTGCTCCACGGCAAGCGACTCGCCGGTACGCATGTACCACGCGGCGCGACGACCCCAGACCAGCGCCTCGAGCAGGCTGTTTGATGCAAGGCGATTCTTGCCGTGCACGCCGTTGCAGGCCGTCTCACCGGCTGCGTAGAGCTCGGGCATCGAGGTGCGGCCGTCCTTGTCGACCCACACGCCGCCCATAAAGTAGTGCTGCGTGGGCGTAACGGGGATGGGCTCGTCCAAGATGTCGCGGCCGTCCTCCAGGCAGCGTGCGCGAATGTTGGCAAAGTGCCCGGTCACCACGTCGCGTTCGACGGGGACAAAGCTCAGCCACTCGTGCTCGGTACCGTCCTGCTTCATCTGCTCGCGAATAGCGGCGGCGACCACATCGCGCGGCTGAAGCTCGTCGGTAAAGCGCTCGCCGGCAGCGTTGAGCAAAATCGCGCCCTCGCCGCGGCAGCTCTCGCTGATCAGGAAGGTGCGGCCCGGCTGCGGCGAGAACAGTCCCGTGGGGTGAATCTGCACGTAGTCCAGATGCTCCATCTTAATGCCATGCTCCTGAGCAATGTAGCAGGCATCGCCCGTGAGCTGCGGGTAGTTGGTCGAATGGTCGTATACGCCGCCGATACCGCCCGTCGCCCACAGCGTGTGGCGGGCATGGATCTTAAACGGCTCGCCGGCATGCACGCCCCCGGCGGCATTTGTCAGCTCGTCGGCGGGACGAACCGAGTTGTCCTCGTCCACGGGAACGGCGACGACGCCGGTACACACCGTGGCGCCGTCACGCTCGCCCGTCAGGATGTCGGTCATGGCCACGTGCTCCAAAATCTGCACGTTATCCAGCTTGCGAACGGCCTGGAGCAGCTTGGTCGTAATCTCCTTGCCGGTAATATCGGCATGGAAGGCGATGCGCGGACGGCTGTGCGCGCCCTCGCGGGTAAAGTCGAGGCTGCCGTCGGCCTTGCGCTCAAAATCCACGCCCATCGCTAGCAAGTCGTTGATGACCGAGCGGCTCGAGCGAATCATGATATCGACGCTCTCGCGGCGGTTCTCGTAGTGACCGGCGTGCATGGTGTCCTCAAAGAAGGCATCGTAGTCCGAGCCCTCGGGCAGCACGCAGATGCCGCCCTGTGCGAGCATCGAATCGCACTCGTCGACAGCGCCCTTGGAGAGCATGATCACGCGCGTGCTCGTCGGCAGGTTGAGAGCCGCGTACAGGCCCGCTACGCCGCAGCCGGCAATGACGACGTCGCACTCCATGTCGGGGTATTGCTTGGTTTCCATAGGAATCCTCTCCCTTGAATGTGACATAAGGAACCATCCCTCATGCCACATTGTTCTAGCGCGCTGCGTACTCGAGCATGCGGTCGAGCGTAAGTTTGGCCTGGTCGGCAGCCTCATCCGACACGCCGATCTGCACCTCGCCCTCACCCGTCTCCAGGCAGCGCACGAGCTTTTCGAGCGTGATGAGATCCATGTTGACGCAGGTGGGCTGCACCGCAGGGAAATAGAACTTTTTGCCGGCGCCCTCGCAGCGGCGCTCGAGCTCGTAGAGCACGCCGCGGACCGTCACGATGATGAACTCGCTCGCGTCCGACTCCTCGGCGTACTTGATGATGCCGGCGGTGGAGCCGATGTAGTCGGCCTCGGCCAGAACGTCGGCCTTGCACTCAGGATGCGCCAGCACGAGCGCGTCGGGGTGCGCCTCCTGCGCGTCGACGATCTGCTCGACGGTGATGATGTGGTGGCGCGGGCAGTAGCCCTTGTTGAGGATGACGTGCTTTTGCGGCACCTGTTCGGCTACGAAGCGACCCAGGTTTTGGTCGGGAATGAACAGGACATGCTGCTGCGGCAGCTCGGACACAATCTTGACGGCGTTGGAGCTGGTGACACACACATCACTCCAGCTCTTGATCTCGACCGTGGAGTTGACGTAGCAGACCACGGCAAGGTCGTCACCGTACTCGGCGCGCGCCGCGTCGACCGTCTCACGCTTGACCATGTGCGCCATGGGGCAGTCCGCGCCCGGCTCGGGCAGCAGCACGGTCTTGGTGGGGTTGAGCAGCTTGGCGCTCTCGCCCATAAACTCCACGCCGCACAGCACGATGGTCTGCTGCGGCAGGCTCTTGGCAAGCTTTGCCAGGTAAAAGCTGTCGCCGACGTAATCAGCCACGGCCTGTACCTCGGGCGCCACGTAATAGTGCGCTAGGATCACCGCGTCACGTTGGGTTTTTAGTTGCTGAATGGCCTCGGCGAGCTCTGCGGGCACCAGTGCCGCGCGCTCCGTTGCCGTCGTTGCCGATGCTAGGCCGGCCGCGATATCGCGTGCGAGCTCCGACGCATCCATGTTCGCGCTCTGTGCCATCAAGGCCCCTCTCTTTTGGCGAATCTTGGGGCTTTAGTATGACACCTAGGTTTACAGCTGACAAGACAGCTGTAAACCTAGGTGTAAAGTTGAAATAAAGATTCAATCATGTGGCAGGTCCATTTTCGAACTGGCAAGCTGAGGATAGCCGAGCTCTCGATAGCGCAGGAGGCATCTTTCGCCACCGCAATACCGCTCGGCGCGAGTTGCGCGACGTGGGGCGCAAATGGGACACGCCTCCGCGAGCGGTCCGCACCCAATGTGGCAAAATCGAACTACTAAGGGGGGCTCAGAATGCTCAAGATTATTGCCTGCGACGACGACGTCGCTTTTCTAGATAGACTGCACCGGATGATCGACCGTTGGTCGACCGAGACGGGCACGGCGGTCGATGTTGCGCTCGTCACGCGCGGCGAGGACCTGCTGGCCCGCCATGCCGCATCGCGCGCCGACATCATTCTGCTCGACATGATCATGCCGCTCGTCAACGGCATGGACACCGCGCGCGAATTGCGCCAGGCCGATACCGCCGTGCGCCTGGTGTTCCTCACCTCGTCGCCCGAGTTCGCACTGGAGTCCTACGAGGTCCGTGCCTTCGACTATCTGCTCAAGCCCGTGACTTACGAACGCCTGGCGCAGTTGCTCGACGAGCTTTCGAGCATGCGCCCGGCGGCAACCGACGAGCTCGTGATCAAAACTTCCTTTGGCTACCACGCCCTGCGCCTGTCCGACATCGAATATGCCGAGGCGCGCAACAAGCACGTGGTCTTTCACCTGCGCGACGGACGCGATATCGAGGCACTCGAGTCGTTCCGCAGCGTCGAGGACCGCTTGGAGCAAAACGCAGTCTTCTTTAAATGCCACCGCAGCTACCAGGTCAACCTGCGCAATATCGATCACTTTGACCGCACGGACATCGTCATGCGCTCGGGTGCGTGCATCCCGCTTTCGCGCAGCTGCAAGCAGGGATTCCAAGACGCCTACTTTGCGGTTCGCTTTGAGGGTGGGAGACACTGATGGTCTCCTCGGTCGAAATGGTCCTTTGGGCAATCCACCACGCCACGACGCTGCTCTTTGGCGTCTTTGCCTCGGCGGCGCTGTGCGGTATCGAGATCAATCGACGCCATGCACTCGAGTTGGTGGGGGTCGGAGCCGCAACCGGCGCTGCCTTTTCGATCGCCAATGCCGTCGGCGGCGAGCTTTTCGCCCGCCAGGTATATCCGCTCGTCGTGCATCTGCCGCTCGTCATCTATTTGTGCGCGCGCTACCGCCTGAGCCCGCTGCTTGCCGTGCTCGGCATTACGAGTGCCTATCTGAGCTGCCAGTTCAGCAATTGGATGGGCATCGCCGCATTTGCCGCAACCGATTCTCAGATCGCGTACTATCTGGCGCGCATCGCGACCACACTCGCCGTCTTTGCCGTCCTGTTGCATTGGGCCGGCGACATCGGTCCGCGCTTGGCGATTAAAAGTACCACCGAGCTGGGCATCCTTTTAATCCTGCCGCTCGTCTATTATGTCTTTGACTATGCCACCAACGTCTACACCACGCTGTTCCACTCGGGCTCGGTGGTAACGGTTGAGTTTTTGGCATTTGCGCTCTGTGCCTTCTATCTTATGTTTCTTGCCGTTTACCTGCGCGAATACGAAGAAAAGGAAACCGCCGAGCGAGAGCGCTGGATGCTTGAAACCCGCGACAGCGCCGCCATTAAAGAGCTCGAGGCCTGGCGTCAATCTGGGCGCGAGCTGTCGATTCTTCGCCACGATATGCGCCACTTCCTACGCGGCCTGGCCGCTTTAATTGAGGAGGGCCACACCGACGAGGCGCTCAAACGCATCGACGAACTCTGCGAAGCCGGCGACCGCACCGCCGTACGCCGCTTCTGCGCCAACGAGACCGTAAACATCGCGCTTTCGTCATTTAACTCGGATATCAATAGAAACGGCATTACCGCCAACCTGCGCGCCGCCGTACCCGAAACCGTCCACGTAGGTGACGCCGACCTGTTTAGCGTGCTCTCAAATGCCTTGGAAAACGCTATCACCGCCGCAAGCACCGCACCCCAAGGAAAGCGATTCGTCGACTTTGACCTGCGATTAGAGGACGGCCAGCTGCTGCTGTTAGTTTCCAACACGTTTGACCGCGCGCCGCGCATGGTCGACGGCATGCCCGTAGCCGGGCACACCGGACACGGCTTTGGAACCAAGAGCATTAAGCTTGCCGTCGAACGCATGAATGGTAACTGCCAGTTCCGCATTAACGGCGATCGGTTTGAGCTGCGCGCTGTGATGTAGAAGTGCGGCGCCGATCTCGAGGCGCGCCTTGCCCGCCAGGCAATCGCTCGCCGGCGCCAATCCGCTACAGCGGAGCGGTCGCCGGAGTCAGCTGCTTGATATAGGCCCACATGCGCTGCTTAGCGGCCTTGTCGGTGAGTGCCGCCTCAAAGCCGTCGAGCGCGAGCACGCGGCGGCCCTGCACATGGGCGACCAGGCCGGGCTTGAGCATGGCGGTGTCGAAGTCATCGATCGCCACGAGCATATCGGCGTAGGTCTCGCGCATGGCATCGGCCGCGTTGTTGTCGAGCAGTAGCACCGCCTCGGGGTCCAAGGCCTCGAGCGCCTCGCGGAACAGCTCGCACGGCAGAGTCTCGCCCACCGCGACCGCTCCGTCACCCACGCCGGCGACGCTTGCCAGCACGCAAAAATCCTCGGGCGCGTAGCCGATGGCCCCAAGCGCCTTGCGCAACGCCGCGCCATCCGGGCCGGCGGCAAGCTCGCCACCCGAACGCTCGGCCTCGTCCAAATCGCCTTTGACCAGCACGATCGGCGAGCACGCGTTGCCCGCGATACGCACGCCACGGACCGCAAGCGATGTGAGCTCCTGCTCGGCCGCCTGGGCGATGGCTTCTTTTTTCTGGCTTTGTGACATGGACATGCGCTCTCCAATCGTTTGCGTGCCCACCATTATATAAAAGAGCTGCCCGCGAGTGGTTGCTTTGCGGGCGGCTGGGTATAAGCACGGTCGTACTGAGTTTTACGCGGCTGAGCCGCGTCACATTATGGAGGTCACCATGGCTGACATTAAGCAGATTACCCCCGAGAACTTCGATTCCGTCGTTAACGACAGCCTGCCCGTGCTGGTCGATTTTTGGGCACCGTGGTGCGGTCCCTGCCGCTCCCTCTCGCCCATCGTTGACGAGGTTACCGATGAGCTGGCGGGCAAGCTTGCCGTTGCCAAATGCAACGTCGACGACAACCAGGACCTGGCCATGAAGTATGGCGTCATGAGCATCCCCACGCTGATTGTGTTTAAGAACGGCGAGGAGATTGACCGCTCGGTTGGCGCTCTGCCCAAGGCGAGGCTGCAGGCGCTGCTGGAAAAGCATCTGTAATACGCTTGTTACTTACCCGCCGTCTATGAGCGCTTTTGCACCGCTCGCCGGACTTCTGGATGCACCGAGTGCAACCACGGATAGTATGGTAGTCACAAACAGCCCCCAGTGAACGGGTGCGGGTCGCACAGACTCGTACCCGTTTTCTTATGCAGCTGCACGCAGAGCGGGCGTAGTAAAATCTGAACCACTGAACTGCCCCATACAAAAGGAGATTTCCCATGCATGATGTTGGAATGAACATGAGCCAGCTTGCCATGAGCGTCAAGCAGGTCGACGACACCATCGAGCTCGCTCACGAATGGAGCCATCAGTTGCTGCATGCGACCGAGAATTTTGACATGGAGCGCATCGGCGCCAAGCTCGAGGCCGCCATGGCCGCGCTGCACGAGGCCCACGACGCACTCGAGGGCTACGAAGAGGCCATCGAGGCCGACCACAACTCCGTCGGATCCGTGAAGCTGGTGTAAGGTGGCCGAACACGAGCACGGCTGCGGGTACGAGCACGAGCATCCGCACGGGGCGGACGGTGACGCGGGCTGCCACTGTAGTGGCTCCGGCTCCGAGCTGGTCCGTTTTTCGGTTACCGCACCCGACGACCTGCTGCGCCGTTTTGACGAGCAGATCGCACGCCGCGGCGACGTGGCCAACCGATCCGAGGCCGTGCGCGACCTGATTCGCGCCTCGATCGCCAAGGAGCAGATGCGCACGCCAGATGAGCATGTTATCGGGTCGCTCACCATGATCTACGACCACCATACCGGCGACCTGACACGCCGCCTGGACGAGGTGCAGCACGACTACACCGACGAGATCGTATCGACCATGCACGTGCATCTGGATCACCACAACTGCTTGGAGATTCTGGCGCTCAAGGGTCGCGGCGAGCGCGTCTACGAACTAGCCGACCGCCTGCTGGGCCTGCGCGGCGTTAAGCACGGCGAGCTCACCTGCGCCGCCACCAAGCAAAGCCTGGGGCTATAGCGGGATTTCCCGCAGCGCACCTGCCAAAAAGGGACAGGTTTGTTTTGGCAGGTTTAGCGTTTTACCTACCAAAATAAACCTGTCCCTTTTTGGTCGGTTTTGATGAGGAGTGTCGCATGCGGCATGTGCATATTCATGTAACGGGCATTGTGCAGGGCGTTGGCATGCGACCATTTGTGTATCGCGAGGCCATGGCGCATGGCATTTGCGGATGGGTGCTCAACGCGGGCGACGGCGTGCACATCGAGGCGCACGCTCCGGCCGATGCGCTCGATGCTTTTGCTGCCGCGCTTTCTGAGCATGCGCCTGTGGCAGCTCGCGTTGAGCGAGTCGATATTGCGGATTTGGAGCCTGGCGGCTGGAGCGCTGCCGATGAGCAGGGCTTTCACATTGTGGCATCGCAGGACCAGACCGCGCACACGACGCTCGTCTCGCCCGATATCGCCACCTGTGACGATTGCCTGCGCGAGTTGTTCGATCCCGCCGACCGACGCTATCACTACCCCTTTATCAACTGCACTAACTGCGGCCCGCGCTTTACCATCATCCGGTCGCTGCCGTATGACCGGGCGGCAACCTCGATGGACCGTTTCCCCATGTGCCCCGCCTGCGCCGCAGAGTATGCCGATCCACTCGACCGTCGCTTTCACGCACAGCCCGATGCCTGCTTTGATTGCGGGCCGCATATTACGTGGCGCGAGGCTGTAAACGGCAATGCGTGCGGAAATTCGTCCGCGACACCAGCCGTCGGCACCACACGCGAGGCCAGCGACGCTATCATCGAGCGCTGCGTTGAGCTGCTGGCCAGCGGTGGCATCGTCGCCATCAAGGGCCTGGGCGGATTCCATCTATCCTGTGACGCTGCCAACGAGCAGGCGGTGGCCGAGCTGCGCCGTCGCAAGCGTCGCAGCAATAAGCCGCTTGCCGTCATGGTGCGCAGTCTTGCCGATGCCGGGCGCCTGTGCCATATCGATGACGCTGAGCGCGAGCTTCTCGCCGGCAGTATCCGCCCCATTGTGCTGCTGCGCCGGCGTGCTGTTTGCGGGAGCGACGGCTCCCCCGACGCCCTCGCGCTCGCGCCGTCCGTCGCGCACGACCTGCCCGAGCTTGGCGTTATGCTCCCCTACACCCCGCTTCAGCATCTGTTGCTTGCCACGGCAGAAGCCCGCGGTATGTACGCGCTCGTCATGACCAGCGGAAACCTGAGCGAAGAACCCATCGAGACCGACGACGACCTTGCCTGGGAACACCTCGTTGCCGCCGGCATCGCCGACGCGTTGCTCGGTAACGACCGCGCGATCCTCTCGCGCTACGACGACTCCGTGGTACGCGTGGTCGACGGCATCGTTATGCCCGTTCGCCGCGCTCGCGGATATGCACCCCAGCCGCTGCCGTTGCCGGCGCTCGACGGCGCTCCGTCCTGCGTGCTTGCCTGCGGGCCACAACAAAAGGCCACGATTGCGCTTACGCGTGAAGGGACGAACGGCGAGGCAACCTGTTTTGTGTCGCAGCATATCGGCGATGTTGAAAACGGCGGGACCTTCGATGCCTGGAACGCCGCGCGCACGCGCTTGGAAGATCTCTTTGACTTGGCGCCCGCCGCCTTGGCCTGCGATTTACACCCCAGCTATCTATCGGGCCAGTGGGCGCGCGAGCAGGCACAAAAATGCAATCTGCCGCTCGGCGAAGTGCAGCACCATCATGCGCATATCGCGAGCGTAATGGCCGAGGCCATCGCCGCGGGCCAGCTTACAACCGACGCGCGCGTCCTTGGCATCGCCTTTGACGGCACCGGCGCCGGCACCGATGGGACCATTTGGGGCGGCGAGTTTCTTATCTCCCGTCTCGCCGATTTTGAGCGCGTCGCGCATCTGCGCACCTGGGCGCTTCCCGGTGGCGCCGCATCCGTACACGATGCCCGCCGCAACGCCTTTGCCCTGCTCAGCGAGCTCGACCTGCTCGAGCACCCAGGTGCCGCTCGGCTTTTGGACAGCCTCGACGAGCAAACGCGCAGCGTGACAACCACCATGATCGAGCGCGGCATCAACAGCCCGCATACCAGCAGCATGGGACGTCTCTTTGATGTCGCGGCAGCGATTCTGGGCATCTGCGACAAGGCAACCTACGAGGGCGAACCCGCCATCGAGCTTGAGGCCGCCGCCTGGCGTGCGCTCGACGGCGAAATCGCCCATTTTCCCGACGACAACGCCGGCTATTTCACATCTGGCCCATCGTGGTTGGACGGTCCCTATGTTCTGGACCAGAAAGCACTCTTTAAGGCACTTTTGGAAGGAATTGAAGCCGGGGCGCCCGCCGGCAGGCTCGCGCTCGACTTCCATATCGCCGTCGTGCGTTCTTCGGCACGAATCGCACGCGAAATCTGCGCGCACGAAGGCATCGATACCGTCGCGCTCTCGGGCGGCGTGTTCATGAACCGACTTTTGCTCCAGCTCCTCACCCGCGAGCTCAAAAGCACGGGCCTTGCTGTCTTGGTCCCCCGCACCGTACCCGTCAATGACGGCTGCATCGCCTACGGTCAGGCGGCGGTCGCGCGCGCTCGTCTTGCGCAGATTGCATCGCAGTAGCTCGCTCTTGCACACCGCCGCGCTCAACCGTCTCACAGGCGTAACGCGTTTGCCCGCGAACCCCGCGAGCGCTACCATCAACTGATGGATTATTAAGCGCCCATCCAGCGCAAAGCGTATAAAAGGGGAACAATATGTGCCTTGCCGTTCCCGGCAAAGTAGTCAAACGCGACGCCGACCTCAAGGCCACCGTCGACATGATGGGCATCGAGCGCCCCGTGTCGCTGCGACTCGTGCCGACGGCGCAGGTTGGCGACTATATTCTCGTACACGCCGGCTTTGGCATCCAGATCGTCGACGAACAGGAAGCGCAAGAGACACTCGAGCTCGTTAACGCCATGACCGAGCTGGTTGAAGAAGACCAACTTGTCACCAACCCGGCGGAGGTTTACTAGTGGCGCCCGAACAGCCGGCTCGCTCCGGTATCGATTTCTCGGCATTCCGCGATCCCAAGCTGGCTCGCGAGCTCATCGAGCGCATTCATGAGCTTGTCGGCGACCGCGCCATCAACCTTATGGAAGTCTGCGGCACGCACACCGTGAGCATCGGGCGCTATGGCTTTCGCTCCATTATGCCGGCCGGGCTCAAGCTACTGAGCGGCCCGGGCTGCCCCGTCTGCGTCACCGCCAACCGCGACATCGACCACGCAATCGCGCTCGCCAACATAGACGACGCCATCATCACCACCTTTGGCGACATGATGCGCGTGCCCGGGTCGTCTACCTCGCTCGCCGCGCAAAAGGCGGCAGGGCGTGACATTCGCATCGTCTACTCCCCGCTCGACGCGCTCGACATTGCCGAGCAAAACCCCGATCGTCCGGTCATTTTTATGGGCGTGGGCTTTGAGACCACAACGCCCACCATCGCCGCCGCCATTTTGGAGGCCGATGCACGCGGACTCCAAAACTTCTCGGTCTATTGCGCCCACAAGACCACGCCGCCGGCGTTGCGCGCCATCGCCAACGACCCCGAGACCGCCATCGACGGCTTTATCCTGCCGGGCCACGTCGCCACCATCACGGGCTTGGCGCCCTTTAGCTTTTTGGTCGACGAGTTTAAGACTCCAGGCGTGGTAACGGGATTTGAGCCGGTCGACATCTTGCAGGGTATCTGCATGCTGGTCCAGATGGTTGTTGAGGGGCAACCCGCGATCGACAACGCCTACCGTCGCGGCGTCAATGCCGACGGCAATCCCGTGGCGCGCCAGCTGGTCGAGCAGGTATTTGAGCCGTGCGATACCACATGGCGCGGGCTGGGATCGATTGCGGCTTCGGGACTCGCCATTCGTCCCGAGTTTTCGCACTTTGATGCCAGCATGCGCTTTGACGTGCCCATCGAGCCGACGGTCGAGCCACGCGGGTGCCGCTGCGGCGACGTGCTGCGCGGGGCCATTACGCCGAGCGACTGCCCCCTGTTCGGCCACGCTTGTACGCCCGAGCATCCCGTCGGCCCCTGCATGGTGAGCTCCGAGGGCAGCTGCGCAGCATATTTCCGCTACCGAGGCTAATAGGTTCCGCCGTTCTAACGAACGGCGGACCAGTCGACGGTGCGCCTCACCCATATAATTCCACCCACGATTGGAGTTTTCGATATGTCCCATAGTGTCTCCGATAGCACTGTCTTGCTGGGCCACGGCTCCGGCGGACAGATGATGAAACGCATCATCGATGAGGTCTTTTTGGATGCCTTTGGGTCGCCCGAGTTGCTCGAGGGCAACGATGCCGGCGTCGCCGCGCTGCCCACGAGCGGGCACATTGCCATGTCGACCGACAGCTTTGTAGTCTCGCCGCAGTTCTTCCCCGGTGGCAACATCGGACGCCTTGCCGTGTGCGGAACCGTCAACGACGTCGCGACCTCGGGCGCCAACGTACGCTACCTATCGTGCGGCTTTATCCTCGAAGAGGGCTATCCCATGGATAAGCTCCACCAGATTGTGCAGACGATGGCCGAAACGGCGCGCGAGGCGGGCGTGTCCATAATCACGGGCGATACTAAGGTGGTCGAGTGCGGCGGGGCCGACGGCGTCTACATCAATACCGCCGGCGTGGGCGAGGTTCCTACGGGCGTGGCGCTCAGCGGCGCCAACTGCCGCCCCGGCGATGTCATTCTGGTATCGGGAACGCTGGGCGACCACGGCATCGCCATCATGAGCCAACGCGAGGGCTTGGCGTTTTCGAGCACGATCGAAAGCGATGCCGCACCGCTCAACCACCTGATTGCCGACGTTCTGGCCGCAGCACCCGACACACGCTGCTTCCGCGACCCCACGCGCGGCGGCCTGGCATCCACGCTCAACGAGTTTGCCCAGGCCAGCGATGTTGCCATGGAGATCGACGAGGATGCCGTGCCCGTACGCCCCGACGTGCAGGCAGCATGTGAGATGCTCGGCTACGACGTTCTGCAGGTGGCAAACGAGGGCAAGATGGTCGCCGTGGTGCCGGCTGAGCAGGCCGATGCCGCGCTGGCGGCCATGCGCGCCGCCCACTACGGCGAGAACGCCGCCATCATCGGTCGCGTGCTGCCGCTTGCCGAGGGCGCCCGTCCCGCCGTGCGCGTACGCACCGGCTGGGGATCGACCCGCATCCTCGACATGCTCGTAGGAGAGCAGCTGCCGAGAATTTGCTGACGGCGGCATCCGCGCGCCACCGCGCTCTGAACAATGAGCTTTTAACCGGCTCAGCACAAGAGACCACCGCGACCGAATCGAATCGGTCGCGGGGGTCCTTGCATTTGCGAGCTTTGCCGTTATCTACGCTCGGAACTTTGGATACGTCAGTAGCACGAGCGCGACGCTCACGCCCAGCTGTATGAGAATCTGGCGCACGTCGCCGACGCCTCCAAGCGCCACGGCGCGAACCAGGTTGGCGATGCCGAGCGGCATGCCGCCGACAAACCAGAGCGAGAGGCCCAGCAGCACCTTGTCGCCCATACCGGGTTCAAAGGGCACCGAGGCCACCACCGCCCGATATGCCCGCACCTCAGAGAAGATCAACGCCACGATAAGCAGCAAGGTAACGAACATCGACGCGATCGAAGCAGAGGACGCCGCAGAGCCCGTAAGCCCGCCCACGGTCGCGTCCATAAGCAGAACGCCGCCCGCATAGACCAGCGACATGACCCCCAGAGCCGTGAGAGCCGAGCGTGCCCCGGCGCGTCCCGTGCCCCTAACACCGACGTTTCTTGCCCCCATCGTTAACCTCCCTAAAGCAAGGGGCCCACCGGCACGCACCGGCGGGCCCGTCTATCTGGGGCCAACCCACTCCGGATGACCCCAAAAAAACATCGACGCGGCTTTTGCCCGCCTACTCCCCGCAGCCGCTCTCGATAAGCGCCACGAGGGCATCGACGGCGGCCGCCTCGTCGGCGCCGTCGGCTGCGATCTCAATCTCGCAACCACAGGCCATTCCCAGGCTCATGACCATCAGGATTGACTTGGCGTCTTTGGCGTCTCCGCCCACCTTGCCAACGGTAATCGAGCTCTCGTACTTGCTCGCCTCCTGCACAAACAGCGATGCAGGGCGCGCGTGGATGCCGCTCGGATTCTTGACGACCGTCGTCTTGGAAACCATCTCTACTCCTTACTCCACCACAATGTTATCAGTTGCGGTGTCGGCGCCGTTGCTGGCGATGAGCTTCTTGTAGTAGAAGAAGCTCTTCTTCTTGCCGCGCTTACCGGTGCCGTTGCCGTGGTCGTCCTGGTCGACCGAGATCTGGCCGTAACGCTTGGTCATCTCGGAGGTGCCGGAGCTGATCAGGTCGATGGGGCCCCACCAGGCATAACCAAAGACGTCGACACCGTCGAGAATCGCCTGGTGCATTTGCTCGACATGCTCTTTCATGTACTCGATATGCGCGTCGTCGTCGCAGTAGCCGTTCTCGTCGCGGTTCTCGGTCATGCCGTTGCCGTTCTCGGCGATGAAGATCGGCAGGTGGTAGCGATCGTAGATGTGGTTGAGCGTGATGCGGAAGCCCACGGGGTCGATCGGCCAGCCCCACTCGGTCATCTCGAGGTACTGGTTCTTGATCTCGGTAAGCAGCTTACCGCTCGGCTCGGGGGAGATCTTGCCCTTATAGCGCATGATGTAGGTCATGTAGTAGCTGATGGAGATGTAGTCCACCACGCCGGCCTTGAGGGTCTCGAGATCGCCGTCCTCCATCTTGATGTCGACACCGTAGTCGCGGAAGAAGCGCTTTACGTAGTAGGGGTACTCGCCCTTGGCCTGGATATCGGTGAAGAACCAGTTGAAGTGGTCCTCAAAGAGCACCTGGAGCTGGTCTTCCGGCTTGGAGGTCTCGGCATAGTTCTCAAGACGGCAGAGCATGTTGCCGATGTGGGCCTCGGGATCGATCTCGCGCAGCTTGATAACGGCCTTGGCGGAAGCCACGAGCTGGTTGTGAGCGACCTGGAACTTCTCGGGCCAGCGGCCGGCATAGGGGTTGGAGCCGTCTTCCTTCTCATCCCAGATCACGCCGCAGCAGGTACAGGGGTTGGCGTAGACATGGTTGATCTCGTTGAAGGTCATCCAATACTTGACCTTGCCCTTGTAGCGGCGGAAAAGTGTCTCGGCATAACGCTCAAAGGCGTCGACCACGTGACGGCTCGCAAAGCCGTTGTACTCCTCTGCCAGGTGAAGCGGCATGTCAAAGTGGTTGAGGGTAACCATGGGCTCGATACCGTGCTTATGGCACTCGTCAAAGACCTTGTCGTAGAAGGCCAGGCCTTCCTCGTTGGGCAGGGCGTCGTCGCCGTTGGGGAAGATACGGCTCCAAGAGATGCTCATGCGAAAGACGCCAAAGCCCATCTCACCCAAAAGCGCGATGTCCTCCTTGTAGGTGTGGTAGAAGTCGATGCCGCGGCGCTTGGGGAAATCGTAGGCCATCTCGTCTGCCTTGCGGGCTGCGAGCGACTGGCGCGTGACGGAGTTGAGCGGACCGCCCTCGACGATGCCCTCGCGGGCGCAGGTCTCACGGTCGAGCAGGATCACGTAGTCGGAGACCGCCGGGCCGCGGCCGCCCTCGTTCCATGCACCCTCAATCTGGTTGGCAGCGGTAGCGCCGCCCCAGAGAAAGCCCTTGGGAAAAGCCTCGTCAAAGTCATAGGTAGAAAGGTCAATCATGGTATGTCCTCATCTCTCTTGGTTGGGTTGGGATGCGGGCCGCAGGGGCACGGCCCATGATCGGGGGACGTATTAGCGGGCGGCCAGTGCGCGCACCACGGGCATCATTTTTTTGGCCATGTGCAGCTCGGCACTAATGGTCATAAGCGTATCCTGGGCGTGCACGAATAGCAGGGAGTACTCGACCTCCTCGCCGCCCGCCTGGCGCTGGATCATCTCGGTCTGCGCCTTGTGCGCATCGATGATCTTGACGTCGGCCTCGGCAAGGTGCGCGTCCGCCGCTTCGAAATCGAACTCCGCCAGAGCGTCCATCGCCTTGTCGATACAGGCGCGACCGTCACCGGCGTTGATGATGACGTTCATCGCGACTGCGGGAACGTTGATTGCCTCATCAGCCATCATGGCCTCCTTCTCTTGGGTGCCAGCCGCCTTCGCGGCCGGCACCGAATCATTTGGTAGCAACTAGGCGACGGACTCTGGGTCGCCCGTAGGGGTTTACTCGGCAGCGGCAGCGGCCTTGGCGGCCTTCTTGGCAGCCTTCTTTGCAGCCTTTTCGGCTGCTTTCTCTTCCTCAACCTTGCATTGATAGTTGTCGGCCGCCTTGAAGAACGGGAACCAGAGAATCGCGGCGATCAGCAGGTTCACGCAGACCAGGGCAACGTTGCGAATGTCGCCACCGGACATAAAGAACGCCGAGACAGCATTGGGCAGGAAGTTCATGTCGAAATTCTCAACGTGAAGGCTCGCCCAGCCCATGCTCATCCACAAATAGGCGTTGGCCGGCAGGATGATGGCTTGAAGCACCATGGGGATGAACATGAAGGGGTTGGCAACGATCGTGGAAAACACGAGCGGCTCGTTGATATTGAACAGGGACGGGACGATCGTGGCACGACCGAGTGTTTTGTTCTTCTTAGACTTGGCGAAAAGCATGTAGAAAGCCAGCGGGAGCGTGGCGCCCTCGCCGCCGATCATGATGTAGCGAGTGATGCCGTAGGCGTTGATGTTCGTCGGAGTGAGACCGGCGGCATATGCAGCCATATTCTCGGCAAGGGCGGACTTTTGGATGGACTGCTGGATGGGCGAGAAGACCCAGCCGGAGATGCCGAAGAAATAGAAGGTGTCCATGACGAGTGGAATCGCGATAGTGCCGGGGAGCGTCTGGGCAAAACCGGTAACGGGCGACAGGATGATCGCAACGGCGCCAAAGACGTCAACCTGAAGCATGTTGGTGAAAAGCCACGCAACGAAGAGCGACAGCAAGACGGCGATGATGTTATCGAACCAGTTCTTGACAAAGTGGGGACCATGCTGTCCTCCGAGAAGAACGTCATACGAGCCATGCGCTTGTAGATGAAGCCCACGACAAAGCCCACAACCATGGCGGTGAACATACCGCCTGCGCCGAACTTGGCCATCTGAAAAACGTAACCGTCTTCAGTGATCGTAGGATTCATACACAGCATGAAGGCGCCTATACCGGTGAAACCGGCAATCATGCTGCGGTCCTTGCGATCTTCCTTAACCGCGACGTTGTGCGGAATGATAAACGCCATGAACAGGCCAACGAGACCGAAGCTGAACGTCGTGAGCGGCGACAGATCGGGGAGCGTCGGGACAAAACGACGGATGATGTTCCAAAGGCTCGGGATTGCCGAAACCATAGAGAAGGGAACGATGTAGAGGACCGCGTCTGAGATGACGCCGAACCAATAAGTTGAGGTAAGCTTGTTCATCACGGGGACGACATGCTCGGTGATCCACGCCTGGACCGCTTCCATGAACTTTTGCAGCATGTTGTCCCCTCCTAGTCTTCGTCAAGCAGGTCGTAAGCATCCTCGAGGATGTTCTCGCCGTCGAGTGCCGCATAGTAATCCGGGTCGATGGCCATGACCTTCACGCCATGAGACGCCACCTGTGCCTGGATCTCGGGCACCTCGGAGGCGAAGTGCGGACCAAGCAGAAGAACGTCAATCTTGTCGGCGTAATCCATAATCTCGGACTTGCTGACTGCCTTAATGGTGCAGTCAAGGCCCTTGGACTTTGCGACCTTGCGCATGCCCGCCGCCATAAAGCCGGTCGAGGCACCGATGCCGCAAGCGAGAAGAATACGGACGGTGCCGTTCTCGTCTGCCATGGGGTACTCCTTTCCCAATAAGCGGGCCCAAGGCGGCTCCGATGCCGCCGCGGTCCCCGCCATGTTCTTGGGCGTCCGTGTCGACCCGGCCGCCCTTGACCGTGACTGCACTATACGCGGCAGAGGGTTCTTGCCGCCAACCGTCTTTTTGCCGCATGGCGGCAAGGCGGCAGATATTCCGCTTGCACGGCAAGCCGGGCGGTTTTCCGCTTGGGCGGCAAATTGAAAAAGACGCCCCGCCTTTCCCTGAGATACCATGGGGCGGTACACCCTATCTGCCGATCATCTCTGGGAGAAAAACCATGGCGAGCGCTAAGCAGAACCGCATCAACCGCATGATCAATGTGCTCGAAAACAGCAGCTCCTGGGTATCCTCATCTATGCTCGCCAGCTTATTGGGCGCAAGCGAGCGCAGCATCCGCAACTATGTTGCCGAGGTCAACGAGACCGGCGCACGACATATCGAATCATCTAAAGAGGGATATCGCCTCGCTGCAACAGCGTCGGCCGCCGACAATGCCCCGACCTCCCTCCCCGGCAACACTGATATCGCCCCCGCCGGCACCGATACGCGACGCGACTTTACCATCTCGCGCCTCGTCAACGCACGCGGTGGACTCTCCGTCTTTGATATCGCCGATGAACTCTTTATCAGCGAGAGCACGTTTCAGAGCTCCGTGATGCCGCAGGTGCGTGCGCTCGTGCGACAGTTTGGCCTCAATGTCGAGACGCACGACTACCGCATGACGCTCACGGGGCGCGAGGCCGACAAGCGCAAACTTCTCGGCCACATAGCCACCCACAACTCCTATGGCTACTTCACCTCGACCAAGACGCTCGAGAACATGTTTCCCAGCTTTGACGTGCAGGCGACCCTCTCGAGCCTGGTCGAGATCTGCCAGCGCTCGGACCTGTTTATCAACGACTACGCGTTCTCCAACCTGCTTATGCACCTGCTGGTGATCATCATCAGGCTCACCTCGAACAACGAGCTCAGCGAGGTGGACGGCCCCATCGACGGAGACGGCCTGGTGGCGCAGCTTGGGCAACGCGAGCAGATTGTGCACTGCGCCCAGCGCATCGCCGCCTACTTTGAGAAGGAGTTTGGCTGTGCCATCCCGCGTGCCGATTTTCAGCAGATCCTGCTGCTTTTGGCGCTTTCCGTCGAGCGCTGTGATTTTGGCGACCTCAACCGCGAGAAGCTCGCGAGCATCATCGACCGCGATTTTGTTGACATGGTCCTGGGGATTCTCGACGAGTGCGGCGAGCGCTACAACCTGCCGCGCTTTATCGACGAGCCTATGCGCCTGCAGCTCGTCCTGCATATGTTTAACGCCTACCAGCGCGCCGTCTACCACGTAAGCTACCCCAACCCGCTCGCCGCGCAGATCAAAAGCGAACACGCACCGGTCTACGACATGGCGGTCTATATCGCCCACCGTTTCTCGACCGCCATGAATGTTGAGGTAGGCGAGAATGAAATCGCGTTTATCGCCTTTCACATCGGCGCCTATTTTGAGAAGTTCTCCGCACCTGACGGTGCCATCACCTGCACGGTGATTATCGAGGAGTATCACGATTTTGCACGCAGACTCGTCGACGACCTCAAGGCCGAGTTTGGCGACGCCATAAGTGTTGTTGCCGTGATGAGCTGTGATGGCTACCTGGCCGATCCCCCCGAGAGCGACGTGGTGGTCACCACGATCGACGTGCCGGTTTGCGGCGGCAGCACCAAGATCTTGATCGGGCCAATCCTCACTAAGCAAAACGTGCGAAAGATCCGCGATCGGCTTTGCGCCATCCAAGAGCGACGGCGGCGTCTCTATGCCCAGGGCCTTTTGGGACGCCTGCTGCAGCCGGGGCTGTTTATGCGCAACGTAGACGCAAACGACGCCACAAGCTGCATCGACCGAATGGGAGAGCTTTTGGCCGCTCAGGGACTCGCAACGCCCGAGTATATCGCTGACGTGCATCTGCGCGAGAGCGTCTCGTCGACGGCGTTTACCGACAGCCTTGCCATGCCCCACGCGATCTCGATATATCCCGAGCGTTCGTTTATCGCCGTGGCCCACAATGACGCCCCGATTCCCTGGGGACGCCACAACGTGCGGTTTGCGCTGCTTATAGGCATCGCACAGGAGGACATGGGGCTCTTTAGAGATGTGCTCGACCTGATTATCGAGGTGTTCTCCTCGGTAGAGACAACGATGAGGCTCATGCAGACCGACACGTTCGAGGAGTTTCTGGCTGCGTTTACCGACGGTATCGGGTAGAGGGCTCGACCTGCATCCTCGACATGCTCGTAGGAGAGCAGCTGCCGAGAATTTGCTAGGGCGGAATTGCACGGCTGGCGCGATGTGGCTTGATAT
>ENA-ORUF01000811-ORUF01000811.1-human-gut-metagenome-genome-assembly--contig:-NODE-811-length-38788-cov-3.961790_pt1 | contig 38788 bp, 27 predicted proteins | sample MGYA00242077_ERZ509203 | MGnify/ENA primary metagenome ERZ509203 (study PRJEB26280, sample SAMEA2338834) | human gut metagenome | biome: human gut; feature: human-associated habitat; material: faeces... | reverse complement strand
AAAGAGGTAGACCACGTAAGAATAAAAAAATAACAAATGGTGAAAGAAGGAAATTAAGAATGATAAAAAAAGAAGGCATCAAAGTAAGTGGACGCAATGAGGCATCACAGATCAAACACCTTAATACGGCTATAAAAAAACAAGCTCAAAAAAATGATTCATTGAAAACTTCTTTTTTCATGCTTTCATCAAATGATTTCATACATCCGTATGCACACTTAAAAAATGCTGATGAAGCCATTAAGCAATTCTGTGATAATTGTAGAAAAAAATTAACCTTCATAAACAAGACTGAGGGCGTACAAGACTGTAATCTGGAATGGTGCAGCTTATACGCAAGGCGTTGGGGAAAGGCGTTCGTGAGGCAACTCCCTGAACTCCACACAGTGAGAAACAACAGTACAGGAAAGTTGCTCCTCGAGTATAAGGGAATACAAGGTATACATTCCGTACAGCTACCCCAAATGTGTATTGAACTGAAATGTTCAATGTGTATACAATCTTCTCCTATAGATGGTCAGCAAACAAAACGATATAATAAAAACATGAGGGAGGAGTGTCTTTCATGCCCTCTATTCCCTTTCAGACCAGAACAGAAAGAATAAAATATTCTTTATGACGGACAGAACATACCCCTTGTCCAATGGAAGCCCCCTTAACGTACTGTACATACGTTAAGGGGGCTTCCATTTTTTGAACACGCCATAAGGGGAATGTTCAATCCATATAACGGCGTCAAAGGGTATCACTACTAATGACAACCTTTAAAAAAGGGGATTTCACCATGTCCAACAATTCCGTCACCACCGCCGCCTCTGCCTTGTCTTCCACTTCCATCACGCCTTGCATCGTCAGCCGCTGTGGGGAGTTTTCCATTCCTCTGGTCAGGGCTGGTCTTGATGAAGGAGGCAACAGCAATTGGCGATCTTTCATCCCCCAAGGCTTCATCACTCTTTCCCATGCCCGGAAGCTGTACGGGTGCGGTATGAGCCTTCAACGGCTGAGATATATTCTGACCGCCCTTGATGTGGAGAACCAGTCAATCCACATCCTCAAGGTCGACAGCGGACAAAAGGCCCTGATTGACGCCTATGAAGAAAAATACGTCAATATCCCTGAATACTGGCGTCTTTCCGGGCCCCTCGCGGAGTTCCTTGATATAGACAGGGACGGCATGACCTTGACCTTTGAAGACGAAACCAAGGGAGACGACGGCATTGTCACCTTTGACGGTCTGGCACCAATTACGGTTACGGTCGTCAATCAGGAAGACACTGCCAATGCAATGGCATGTTTCGTTGCTGGCGTAAGAGAACGCGAAGGGCACCCGTACCAATTCGTTCACCCCTTGTTCAAGGGCAACGGGCGGGGCGGGCGTATTCAGGGCTTCAACCCCGTCAAGGCGTATGAACAACACATGATTGACGTATTGCGGCGTAATGGCGGGGAAAAACACTCGTAAAAAAGAATGGGAGGAGGAAATAATCAGCCCCCTCCCCTCTTTACTTTTCCCCGCCCCTTCCTTTCCCCACTCAACCGCCATCTTGAAAAGGAATAGCCTACCATGCCCCCTGTCAAACAATCCTCACAGCCCACCATACGCAAGCAACTTGAATCCGTTGTTCAATTCCGCCCCACCATCAACTCCGGTTCCCTGTCTTCCTTTACAGGGGCCTACCCCGGAAAGGTTGAACGCCCCGTAGGTACGGGAGCACAGCTTAAAAACATCGCTAACTCTCTATCCGTATTTGATAAAAGCCTGTCAGGGTATCTCGAAAAACGCCTTGACAAACAAGTTGAGGAAGAAGCCGCGCAAGGATTTAACATCTTCAATGAAAACGCCTCACCTACAAAGAATCAAATGGATTGGAAACAGCACATTGAAGCATACCCCGAACACGCGGGCCTCAGCCCCTATGTACAGCGCGGCTACGAAAAAGCCCGCCTGAACACCCTTGCGCTAGACTTCCAAAATAGAGCGGCAGAGTACGCCTACACATCCGGCCTTATCAACGAAAAAGACCCCGGAAAGCGTTCACAGGCCCTTGATAAGTTCGAGGCGGAATACAGGAAACAGGCAGGTCTTGACGGTTATGAAAACAACCTTTTCCTTGCCGAACACTACAGCGCACACATTGGACAGGCGAAACAGGCTATCCTTGGAGGCCTGAGCAAGGTTCAGGTCGAACAGAACCAAGCCCTTTTAAAGCAGAACTCTCTTGCCCTCATGACCAAGGAAGCCCAAACGCTGTTCCACCCTCTCGTTGGCGGGCGGTCTTTCGACAATCCCGACACATGCGCGGCGGTACGGGCGGAACTTGGCTCCAAGCTGATGAACGTAGCGAGGGATGCCAGCAACAACGGCCTTATGGATTCGGACGTGAGAGGCCTTCTTTTGGATGCGCTTTATAACATTACAGACTCTTTTGACGAAAAGGGGGACTACGATTCAGGGGATGAGATGATAGCACTTGCCGATGAACTCACCATCAATGGGGTTCCCCTGTCCGCGTCTTTGGGTTTCGCAAAAAAGAAAGAAACACGGGAAATGCATATCCATGCGAAGATGCAACAGAAACTCCAAGAAGACTACCAAAAGGAAGCCCGCAGGATGCAGCATGAAGCCCGCATTGCCCCTTCCCTTGGAATCGAATTTGCCAAGTCCGACTATGACAAGACGTCAGCGGGGCTTGCCTCCTTCCTCAAGGCTAAAGGCGTAAGCAACTATGCTTTCCAGTCCGCATGGTCTACCGCGCAGTTCTACAAGGCCAATGAACATCAAAATCCCCTTATGGATGAAACAAGCTCCTCTGAGTGGATGGATTTTCTTGCCAAACATCATGGCGGAAAAATGGAAAAAGCAGACTATGAAGCCGCCGTTAAAAGGTTCGGTTCCACAGCCGCCCTCCCCTACTATGAAGCCCACGTACAGGGAAAGGCAAAGGAAGACAACACCGAATCCAAGTTGATCATGGCGGGCATGGAACATCTTCAATCTTCTTTGTTCTACGCAAAAGACTTTGACCCCGCGTCCATCTACAACCCCGCAAACCTCCAAGGTGTAGACGTGGAGAAAGAACGTACCGACGATTACAACATGACTGCCCTGAACTTTAAAAACCTGTTCACGGAAGGGAAAGCGGAATGGTTGCAGAAGCATGACGGGGCAAAGAGCGTTCCCCCGGAAGACGAAGTTCTCATCTACAACAACGCTCTCCAACAGACGAAAAGCCAAACCCTCAAGCGTTGGTCTGAAATAGAGCAGATGAACCAATTTCGCGTTCATGCCGGAAAGCTCCAACCCGTCAAAGGCCATAGCAGCAATGAGGGGCTTTCCCAAGGCACTAAATTTATGCCCTTCCCTTCTCCCGCCAAAGAAGCGCAAGACCGCCGCAACACCTACTTCAAAAAGCTGTATCCCGCCGCCTCAATGTCGGGCAAGGTCAATACCCTTGAATACATGATGATCTATGATCTCCAACAGCGTATTTCCCGTAAGGAAGAACCCACATGGGAAAACGTCTTTGCCATTGCCACAGGCGGCATAGACCCCGCATCCGTCAATGTCCACAGCTTGGAAGATGCACAATGCTACCTGAACGAACACAAAGAAATCTGGACGCCGCAGAAGTAGCAAGGCCTAGAAGGAGGAAATAGAATGATACCATCACAGGTGGCTGGAAAACTACTCCGGTCAGGTGCTGCAAGCGGCGGTAACAACGGTGACAACGGTAACGGCGAAGACCTTAACGTCCTTGAACAGTTCCAACCAAACGCCCACAACGGCGGCATGACTCCACCACACATCACCGCAACCATTACCCCCTCGCCTTCCTACCACCAACAGACAGAGGAAGGGGAAACGGAATCCCCCTCTTCTGTCCTTGACTATGTGGGGGATGCGTTGGGCGGTCTTGTTTCTTCACCTACCGCCGCCATCAATGACACCCTGAACCTTGCCCAATGGATAGTGAAAGGCGGAGAAGAGCCTACAAACCCTGACGACAAATGGGGGCAACTTTGGGAGTACACGCCAAAGACCGCCGCAGGTGAATTTACAAAGGAGGTCGGAACATTCCTTGCCGGATTTGGGGCAGGGGGGGCGCTCCTCAAAGGCGGTAAGATTCTCCAAGGCACTACCAAGCTCGCAAAGATTGGACGGGGCATGGCACAGGGGGCTTTCTCTGACTTCATGACCAGAGACGGGCACGAAGAACGCCTTTCCAATCTCCTGAGCGATCACCCCAACCTTCTCCAACCCGTCGCGGCCTATCTCGCCGCTAAAGAGGATGACAGCGAACTGTTGGGCCGTGTTAAAAATGCGGCTGAGGGCCTTGTGATTGGGGGCGTTCTCGACATGTTCCTTGCGGGCGTCAAGGCCGTCAAAGGTATGCACTCCGCAAAGACGGCGGCGGAACGTGAGGCAGTACATGTGGCGTATGACTCGGAACTCAAGGCGATTGCAGAACGAACGGGAACGGACGGAAAAGAAGCCTTGGCGGGCATCCCCTCCACACAGGAGATTGCTAGGCAGCTTGATAACTCCTTTACCATGAAGGAGGCGGCGCAATCTGGCGGCATTCTGCAAACATCGCCACCACACACGGCGGGGGCTGTTGATTCCGTGCCTTCCTCTGTGAAGGCGACAACGACAGAAACATCCCCCCCTTCCTCCTCTCCCCATATCAACCCTGCTACATCCGGGAAAATCAAGGCCGTGATGCAGGAAGGCGCCAACAGAGGAACCACAGCGGAACAGTCGTTTCGTGATGTGTTCGACAGCGTGAACCTGAAACGCCACAAGTACACTGAGGAGTCCCGGTACAAGACCCACAAGCTGATTGCCGACTCCTACTATGACGCCACACTCAAAGGGCAAGGCGTAGAGCGGCACAAGTCTGTCATTGCGGAAGGGGTACGGGACTTTCAAGACATGGGCTATGATTGTCTTGATGCTTTCCTTGCTACGGGGGCTGAAAAACTCTCTGTGCTACGGGATGCCTCCAAGTTCATCACACAGTTTCGCACTGTTGTTCATGGTCTGGTGAATGAAGGGAGCGAACTAGGCGCGGCGGTAAAAGCTGGAACGGCTACCGATGCGGAGAAGTACATGCTTTCCCGCCTTGCCGACCTGAACCAAGAGTTCGGACGCCTCACCAAGGACATGCAGACCAGTGCCGCCCGTGCCACATCGTCAGGGCAGATCACCATCAAGGACAGCCTCGTTGACTGGATGTTCGGCAAGAACGGCCTCAGAAACAAGCTGGATGAGGAAGCCCGCACCATGACCACACATGAGATGTGGGCGGATATGGCAAAACGCGGCTGGAATGAAGACACACTCAAGAAATACGCGGCTGACATGGAGATGATGAAGGGTGACGTAAAGCAGGCGGCGCGCCACATGAACACCTTCAACACGGCTTCTTACCTTGGCGTCCTGAATGAATCCCGCATCAACGGTATCCTCTTCTCTCCCGTTTCATGGGTAGCCGATGCTGTAGGCTCCGCCATCAAGACCGCATGGTTGCCGATTGACCAGATGGTTGGGGGTGCCGTTTCTTTGGACATGCACCAAGTCAGACAGGGGGCAAGGACATTTGGGGCATTGTTCAGCTACCTTAGCGATTCCTTCCGTATGGCGGGGAAGGCTTTCAAGACGGGGGACAACCTTCTCGACCGTGGGGGCAACTTCATGGCGGGTGAAGGGATGCGCCACCAGATTACCTATGAAAACCTCAAGGCCCTCCGAAACAAAACGCTCGGCAAGGCCCCTGATGCGGAACTGTCCGCTGTTGAAGAACTCCTGTGCCGTCAAGCTGGTTGGGTAGGCACTGTGTTGCGCTTCCCCTCCCGCGTCCTCCTGACGACTGAGGAGTTCTTCAAGCAAGTCAACTTCCGGGCCTCGCTTCATGCTCAGTTGTATGATATGGCCTTTGAACAGGGCATGAAGGACGACAAGAACATAGCCGCATTCATCGCCAACGGGTTGAAGGAGTGCCTTGACGCACAGACAGGGGCGGCGGTCGTCACACCGAACAGCATAGCGGAAAAGGCCCTTGAATACGCCCGGAAAGCCACATGGACACAGCCCTTGGAGCAAGGAAGCTATGCGGCTGACTTCCAGACCTTTGCCAACAAACACCCCGGAATGAGACTTGTGGTGCCGTTCATCAAGACCCCTGCCAACATCTTGCGGGACTTCACGGCGCACACCCCCGGCCTCAATCTGGTATCTTCCCGCTACCGTGAAGCCCTCGCTAAAGGCGGGGAAGAGGCGGCACGGGCAACAGGCCAAATGGCTACCGGGTGCCTCCTGTGGGCATCGGCTGGAATGCTGGCCTACAATGGCATCATCACCGGCAGCGCACCTAAAGACCCCAAGCTGAGAAAGGCTCTTGAGGCAACAGGCTGGCAACCCTACAGCATCAAGGTAGGCAACTCCTATGTCTCCTATCGTCGCTATGACCCCATCGGTATGTTCCTTGGCATGGCGGCAGACTTCAACGTCATTGCTTCCGAATCCAACGAACGCGACGCGGGGCAAATCGCCTCAGCAATGGCGGCAGCGTTGACGAACAACCTTTCAAGCAAGACCTACCTACAGGGCCTTGCCGAAACGCTGGAAGTTCTTCAAGACCCCTCAAGGCATGGGGAACGCTATGCCGGGAATATGCTGTCCTCTTTTATCCCCATGACCTCCCTGTTGCGCTTCACCCGCCAGAACATGACGGATGACGCCATGAGGGAAACGCGGGACATTATGGACTATGTGATGAACGGTCTTCCCGGTTTTTCGGATACCCTCCCCGCCCGCCATAGCTGGATTACCGGGGAAGCCGTGAACTACCAGATGTTCCCCAAGGCGTCGGACAACATGGTCTTACGGGAACTCGCAAACATGGCGGACAGAGGCGTCATTGGCACACCTTCCAAGAACATGCGGGGGGTCGAACTGACTACCACCCAACTGTCCCGCCTGAATGAGATCCACGGTACGGTAAGGGTTCAGGGAAAGACCATGCAGGAAGCCCTTGAACGCCTTTTCTTGAGCCCTTCCTATGACCTCAGTAGAAAGGCATACCTTGACCCTCCCAAGGGTGGAGATCTCACCGGGGAAAATATCTCCCCCCTTCAAGGCAAGCGGGCGTATGAAATCAATAAGGTCATTCGGAAGTACCGAAAGGCCGCACAAAACCAGCTTATGAAGGAGGATACCGAATTGTCCCGCATGGTCGCCTTACGGAATCGTAACGTGAAGCTGGCACGGGATGGAAAGACTGACGGCGAAGATGGTGGAGGCGGTGGAGAAAGGTCGCCGTTCAGGAGCCTGTTGGAATACTACTAGCCTCATCCAATCGTAACACGGCTTGAAAACCAAAACCGGACATACGGGAATGTGTGTGCATACATGGCAAAAAGGTGCCTCGTACAAGCATGTTCCCGCATGTCCGTTTTTTTTCGCTTATTGCAAATGAATTCGCAATAATTTGTTACTTATTGGTAACTATATCTATTGGGTGTTTTATTTTTCTATAGTTATTTTCATTTGCGGATTCTTTTCATTTTCTTTGATTTCAACAGAATATTGAATTTTACCCTTTGTATTGGTTGCTATGTCCTTTTTAAGGACTTCAATCAAAATTGGTAAAACATTCCTAAAATCGCTAGAAGTTCCACGACTTGTTATTTGTGTTTCCCATACTTGTTTACCTAGCTTTTTACTTTTATGGTCAACACTAAATGCTTTTAATATAACCCATCTATTATAAGTTGTCCAATACTCTGTCCTTTGAGAGTATCCAGTTACCCCATAAATTGGATTATGATATGTAGATCCTGAAAACTGACCAGTCATAGAATTATATGTTCCATACGTATTAGATGATGAATATCCGGTAACTCCAAATTGTGGAATATCGTAATCTACCGAGTGTTCTTTTTCATCGCCAATACCATAATTTATAAACACAACATAATCTGACTTATATATATCATCAACAAGTATCATTTTATTTTCAGCAAATGCTTTTCCAATCTCAGCTACAACCTCTTGAAAGTATAAGTTATCAGATTTTATATTTTTATCGTCAGGAAGTATAAAATATTTTTTATATTCTTCATTTGAAAAACCATTTGTACAGATCGAGTCTACATTAACATTATAGCTTAATGTATTTGCACAACCAGACAATAATAACAACATAATGATATGAATAGAGAATAAAATTCTATTCATGTATTTCCCCCTTTCCATGATATTTGAAAACTGATAGCAAAGAACGGCCACCAAGGGAAGAGGGAGTTTCTCTATCCAATCAAAATAGGGGGAAATCTACATGAAAAAAATGTATTTTTTTACAAAAAATGCCCCTGCTTATCAATATATTACATTAGGCATGGTTTTATCGTGCACTATTCTAATTGAGGTTATAGCATTACCGTTTTCATATAGCGTATCATATAAATATCAAAATATCATTAGCATACTATCTTCAATCTCAACAGGATATATTATAACATATTTCTATTTCATCATTATAACTTACGCAGAAAAAAAGGAAAAAGAAAGAATAGTTATTTCGTATTTTATCTCTTTACTTCAAAACATTTACAATCAAAACGAAGGAATAAAGAAAATAAAAGAAGAAAAAATATTAGCTATACGCAAAAACATACTCCAAGACATTCATCTATCAACAATACATTGCATAGAATCAATAAAAACAATATCTATGTATTACGATATTCTTTATTATATTCATGAAGAGATAACACAAACAGAGCAAGAAATAACCAACATACATAATAAAGCAATGGCAGAAGCAAACTTTGACATATGCATTACACTTATTATATCAAATTCTGAACGTATAAAATTTATGTATGAAAAAATTATATCCTTATTTAGCGACAGAGACGAGCTTTCAAAATCAATCATTCTTCCTGTATGGACATCTATAACAGCATCTAGTTTTATAAAAGCTCTTATGGAATACAAAAGATAATCTAAATACTAAAGGACTACACCAGCTATGGACTTTACTATTTCGGAAGAAATATTGAAAATAGCCTTCCCTGCCCTTTGTGGTATCGGGGGCGTAGTCGTCGGGGCAGTGCTGAAAAGCTGGTTTGATTGGAAATTGGAAAGCAAGAAAGCTGAACAGCAAAGAAAGCTATATTTATATGAAAAAAGAAGGGAAGCAGCCCAAGAGATATTTTCTGTAGTTCTAGAATGCCTACATATTTGTATTATATTAAAAAACACAGAAATTTGCCCAGAGAAAGAAAAACAGTTATCTTTGCTTAATGATGTAACAAACAAAATGGTTACCTGCATACAGAATAATTCTTTATACCTGCCTAGCAATATAAAACATTTATGTTCTTCATATTATCAAGAGGTACAGTGTAAAGGTTTGCTGTCCTGTAGTGGAATTGAAGTTAAAAAATCTCTATTGAAAATTGCCGATATAAATATAGACGAAGAATTATCTAAAATAAATATTGCTGAAATGAGAAAAAAACTTTTTGAAATTGAAAAAGCACTATCCATCCTTATTGGATGGGAAGAAAAAGATTTATAATCTTCCCCCTTGACTTCCGGGTGGGGTTTCGGCAATTCTGACGTCCCCTAACAACACAAGGCGTAACCGTCGCCTTCCCCGTGCCCCACACGATGGAAAAGATCGGTCATGTTTGTTTCGTCAGCAATCCCGCCACAGGTGCATCCTGTGGATGGTGCTACATATTGACGGAACACGTCCTGATGTTCGTGAGACTCAGGCGGCCTTGTGTTGGCCGGGGAGCGTGTTCCGTCTTTTTTTGTGCCCAATCCCAAAACAACACAGGTGTCCCATGTTCTTCCGTTTCTTCCTTTCCAGCCGTTGGCTAAGGCTCCGCTACCGTCTCCTTTCTTTGCTGGCCCTTCATGTTGGACATGCCGCCGCAACGCTGGCCCTCGGAGCGTTGTTGTCGCTTCCCTTTGTCATGATGGCCTGTGGCAATGCGAGGTGATGCAATGACGCTCTCCCGCCACCACACACCCGCAGCCGCCGCAACATCCGGCGGGGGGTCTACGGCAACCTTCCGCACTATACGCCGGACGTTCTGGACAGATCCCTACATCGAATCCATGCCGCCCGCCCGGAAGCTCCTGTACATCTACCTGTTCACGTCTCCGCACACGAACAACCTTGGAGTCCTGAACACGACCACCCGCCGCATCGCCTTTGAAACGGGCATGACTGAGGATGAGGTCAAGGAACACCTAAACGTCCTTGAACAGCAAGACGGCAAGGTTGCCCTTGATGATGGTAGCTGTGGCGGCGGCCTCTCCATCCTCGTGGTCAACTTCATCAAGCACCAGTGCACGACCTCCCCCAAGCTGGTCATGTCCCTCCGCGCCTTGTTCAGGGGCGTTGAATCCGAAAAAATCAGGGCGGTCTTGATAGCCAAGAATCCCCACCTGTTAGACGGTATGGATACGGTATCCGGTACCCTATCCATACGTTCCGGGGAAATAGATCAAGATCAAATACAAGAGAATAAGAAAAGAGAAGAGATCAGATCTTTTCCTTGCAGTGGTGGTGATGAAGAGAGGGGGAAGAGGGGAAGACAGGGAAAGGGGGACGATATTGTCGCACCCCTTCTGCCGCCGCAGCTCCTCAACACGGACACCCCGAAGCAGGACAGGAAAGGGTACGTACAGTATACGCCCCCTTCCGCCTCCCCCTTCCCCCTTGCCGTTGCGGTGGAGGTTGACGACCGCCTCCAAGACATCCCTCTCGACCTCTTGGAAGCCTTGCAACGGGACTATCCAACCATCGACGTTTCAAAGGAGATTGATAGGGCTAGGGAATGGGCTAGGAACCATACGTCACCCGAGAAGCCTTTACGCAACGCATGGCGTTTCATCACGGCATGGCTGAGGAATGCCGTTGCAGCGGCGGCGGTGGTGACGAAAGGAGCGGCGACAGCGACGACAGCCCCCGCGAACACCTGCCCTGTCCCTACCACCAGCGGAAAAGAAAGGGGGCGGCGGCCTCTACTTCAAACATGCTCCAAAACTGCCCACAGGCTGGACGACTGGACGTCTGAAAAGAAAAACATGACCCACGGTAAGGGGCAGGTCACAGACACCCCTGAAAGGGCATGTTCATGGGCACAGCCACAGAAGGAGACGGTCGTGGTGGCGGGGTCGCTATTCCCTACCCCTGAACAGCTTGAAGAAAACGCACAACGCGGGCTTGCTTTCCTTGCGCGCTGGAAGAAGGAGCACGGCTATGCATTCGCGTAACGATGCCCCCCATCACCACAACAGCGGCGACGGCTGCGGTGTGGAAGGACGCTATGTTCCTTTTTCCTCCTCTGGTGGAGCAAGACCCCTGCCTTATCCTTTCGGGCTATGTGGAAAGGTACGCCTCCATCATGAAAAAAAAGAAAAAGTAGGAGTAGCAGAAGAGGCTACCCCTCCTCCTGTTATCGCCGTTGCTCCTGATGCATCCCATCCTTTCCCGACAGAACGACAGATTGTCGAGGAGCTTACACAACGTAAACGTGGGGAACGGCGGCGACGGCGCACAGGAGGATGCAACGGGCGTAAATCTCTTGACATCCTTATGGAAGTTCTTGGGGATACAAAGGCCGTCTTGTCACTGATTCAAATGAAAGGAGGAACTGGTTTCGACGTCCCCCTTGGGGTAACGCCACAGGGCCGCCGGAACATACGCCAGCTTGAGGAAACGCTAGGGAAGGAACCTACGCGAAAACTCATTGCTTTTGCAGGAGGGGCACGCCTTTACATCCCTAAAGTGACCTACCTTGGAACGGACACGCGAAGCCGGGAGATATGCCTTGAACGGGATAGAATGGCAAAAAAGAACACCCTGACATGTCCGAACGGAAACTTACCGATATTTTAGCCTTGAAGTACCGCGTAACGAGCAGACACATCTGGAGGGTACTAAAGCAGTATTATGAATTTGTTGAGCCGGACAATACCGACAACGGCGGTAGTGAATAGTGCGTAGGGAGAATCAGGAGGCACCCCAAGCCGCTCAAAAGTGGTGGCGTCCTACCATCTTTTAATGCTTCCGTGCGGTTAGTGTGGGTTCGGTTCCCTTTTTGCAAAGGAGGGGGGGCGTCGGGGATGGTATCCACACTCTGAATCAATCAGCTTGGTTACTGGAGGGGTGTGGGGAGGAGGGGGTCTACAATGTGGACGCCCTTTCCTCTGACTACCCAATTGGTAGGGTGGGTGAATTTATTGGAAAAATGTGAAGGGGCTTACGTTATCATGATGATACGCAGTTCCCCCCATGCCCTCCCCGCCGCTCTCATGGTGGCAGACTGTGGACGCTCTAAAGAATCGGGCGCGTGCGGTTCATTATATAAGGGCAAAAATACGCACAGACGGCACGGGGAACAAGTACGAGGAAAAGGAAGAGGGGGAGACGTTAACCGCTTCTTCCTCCTCCTGTACACCAAACCCATCCTTGACCAACGACACCGTAGCCCCCTGCAAAAACAAAAGTGCCGTCAGACAGTCGGAAGCTGTGACGGCACATTTGCAGGTTGTCTGCTTAGATGCATAAACCGAGCGGTCAGGGACAAGGCACAACAAGCACCATGCCCAAGCCGGGGGAGTGTTCGCACACTTCCTCGGCTCCTTTGCGGTACTCTTGCCTTGAGTAGTGAGACTGTGTAGGCTGCGTTCTTGTGGGGCGCGCCTCCCGAAAAGGGGGGTACCCCATGAAACACTTCCTGCGGGACGTTGCGGCGCTTGCGCTGGCTGACGTCATAGCGGCTGTGGTGGTTCGCATCTTGCTGAACCTCTAACGCAGTTGCCCCGGTAGGAAGTGAGGTTCCTAGCCGGGGCGCAAACACTGATGTTCTGAACATCGGGGGACGTGTCCCACATCGGGACGGTAGGCGTTGGCTCGCTTGCCGTCCCACTTGTTTTTAGGGTAGTTGGAGTTTTGAAAAAGTCAACAATTTTTTCAAACATCCTTGCTATGTCCTACATCTCCTATGCGCTTCAAATGCTCATAGACCGTCTGCCTTGATACCCCATACTCACGCGCCAGCCTAGCCACCTTTTCGCCGTTCTCTTCAACACGCTTGCGTAGTTCCGCCGCTTGTTCAGGGGTGAGGCTAGGCTTGCGGCCTTTATATTTCCCTGCGGCCTTGGCAATAGCGATTCCTTCCCTCTGCCTCTCTCGAATCATGGCGCGTTCAAACTCCGCTACTGAGCCGATAAGTTGAAGCTGTAGGCGTTGGAAAGGGTTTTCCTTGTCGGGGGTGAAGGTCAAATTTTCCTTGTGGAACTTCACAGACACGCCCCGCCCCGTGAGGTCTGAAAGAAGAGAAAGCAAGTCCTGCATGTTCCGCGCAAGGCGGTCTATGCTGTGGACATGAAGGGTATCGCCGTCCCTCAGCACTTCAAGGCAACGCTCCAAGGCGGGGCGGTGTACGTCCTTCCCACTGGCCTTGTCCTCAAACACCTTGTTGAGGTTCAAACCGTCAAAGGCTGATTCCTGCCGTACCGTGTTCTGGTCAACCCCGCTGACTCGGATATAGCCTATGTCCATTCCCTTGCCTCCTTTCCGTCAAACTTTCAAAGTGTCAGGATAGAGTCTATAACCTCTAGAAAGAAGTGTCAAGAAATACTAAAAAGAATCCTATTCTGACATAAAAAGTGTCAACCCATTTTGTCAGATTGGTGTATACTCTATATTGACATTTCAAATAACGCTTGACGAAAAGAGGAAGACCGGAAAGAGTCTTTCAACAAACTGTTACACAGCTAACACCTTATTGATAAGAACGCTTATATTTTCAGTGAGTTGTGGAGAATCATTTTTTCTCCCGCCCTCGGCACCACATCGAAGTTAGGTAAAGCCCGTTAAGGTTCATAAGACCTTAGCGGGCTTTACTTTTATCCTGTTTGCATGTTCATACACGTTCGCTGGAGTCCGTGTACATCCGCCCTTTTTGCTGGTATTCTCGCTGGCATCTTTCCATACCAGCAAAAGCCGCAAAAACGGATACCAAGCTCAGAGCGTTGAAGCCCTCCGGCAAGGTTCAAAAGCTCTCGGACTGTGACGGGCTGTACATCCATGTCTCACCTGCCGGGGGAAAGCTCTGGAGGCTCTTCTACCGTTTTGACGGCAAACAGAAGACTCTTGCCCTTGGCAAGTACCCAGAAGTCAGCCTTGCCGAAGCCAGAAAAAGGCGTGACTAAGCACGGGCTCTGAATGAGTCCTGCCCCTAGCTCCTCCTCTTCCGCTGTTCTCTATCTCCACAAATAAAAAAGAGTTGCGGCCTCATTCCACAACTCTTTTTTCAATCCCATTCCGGATGCCGCAGGCATTGACGGAGCAATACCGCCACATCACGGCCGGTTTCCTTTATCATGTTCCAGCCAGTAGTGCAGTGCCGCGCAAATGGAATCCATATCCACAGGCTTGTTAAAATGCGTGTTCATGCCGCACTGCAGGGATCGCTGGATGTCGTCTGCAAAGGCGTTCGCGGACAGTGCGAAAATCGGAATACGCCGCGCGTCTTCCCTTGTCATGCCGCGTATGTGCCGTGTGGCTTCAAGGCCGTCCATAACCGGCATACGGACATCCATCAGGATAGCGGCGTATTCCCCCGGTTCGGATTCCGCAAAGCGCTCCACCGCAACCTTGCCGTTCTCGGCCCAGACGACGGAGAGATTCCTTGACTCCAGAAGCGTTTTGAGGATCTCGGCATTCAGATCGTTATCTTCGGCAATCAGGATCTTTTCACGGTTAAAACGGACGTCCTCCGGCATGGCCGGAACATCAAAGGCGTGCCTGTGATGGGTCACCACCAAAAGCATATCACGCAGATGCTCCCGCAATACGGGCTTGTTGATAAAATAATCCACGCCGGCGGTACGGGCAGGGGCTTCCATCCCCCTCCAATCACAGGCCGACATGGCGATGGGGGTCGTGGCCTTTCCAACGATTTCCCTGATATGCCGGACCGTTTCCATATCGTCCATGCCCGGCTTTTTCCAATCGATCAGGATCATGCCGTAATCCCGCCGCCTCTCCCTGGCTTGCCGAACACAGACGACGCCCTCTTCGCCGGAAAGCACGAAGGACGCTTCAACCGCCATACGGCGCAGCAGTACCGCCGTATGCTCACAGGCAGCCCTGTCATCGCCTATGACCAGCACTCGCACGCTCTCGGATTGTTCCAAGGCGTCCTTATCCCATCCGTACAGCGCCCCCTCGAACAGCCCGAGCGGTATGTCCACGGAAAAAGACGACCCCTTTCCTTGCTCGCTCTCCACGCGAATGGTCCCGTCCATCAGCTGGACGAAGCTCCTGACAATGGCCAGGCCAAGCCCTGATCCCGAAAGGCCCCGCTGATCCGTCATCTCCTGCTCGAACGGCTGGAACATCCTTTCCTGAAAGCTCTTGCTCATGCCGATCCCATTATCGGAAATGACGAACCGTACGAGTTCCCGATGCCCGACTTTTTGGACTGGCGTGATGTTGAATTCGATCCTGCCCTTTTCGGGCGCAAACTTCAGGGCGTTGGACAGCAAGTTCATCAAGACTTGCTTGATGCGCAGGGGATCGCCGACATAGATCTTCTCAAGGAGCGGAGAGGCAAACAGGTTGAATATTATGCCCTTCGCCACCGCGCTGCCGTATGTGAACGAGCTGACGGAGCTGACGAGTTCATCAAAATCAAACGGTTCGGAAGCCAAGCTCATCTTGCCGCTTTCGATCTTGGCGACGTCCAAGACGTCATTGATGAGCGACAGCAGGAAACGGGACGACAAGGCGATATTGTTCAGGCACTCGCTGAGCCGTTCGGGGTTGCCCACGTTCATGCCCGCAATGGCCGCCATGCCGATGATCGCGTTCATCGGCGTTCTGATGTCGTGCGACATCCGGGAAAGGAACTCGCTTTTGGCATGGTTGGCCTGTTCGGCGGCAACGAGCGCCATACGCAACGTAGCCTTCTGGCGCTCCTCTTCCTCAACGTCTTTGGCGCAAAAGAGGAGCATCCGCCTTACGGGGTCAAAAAGATACGCCCGTAAGCAATGCCACCGGGCTTGCCCGTTGCCCATGAGCACACGATACTTGAGCTCATGGGACAGCCCCGGCGTGCCATTTTCCCAGGCAAGGCGTTCCGGTTTGAAAAAGGCCCGGTAAGCCTCCACATCATCAGGATGGACGACCGTTTCGCTCCGGAGCCGCACCAGCTCGCTGAAAACGCCCTGCATCCCGCTTCCGATCATGCTGTTCCGACCCGAAAAAAAGTACTCGTACCTGTCCGCCGGGATGTCGACCAACAAGATCCATTCGTAGTCGTGGTTGACCGTGAACCTGCAAACATCCTGGACGGTTTTGGTCTTTTCCTCCATGTTTTTCAGGTCGGTGCAGTCCGAGACGTAGCCGTACACGATGGTCCCGTCCACCGTTTTGACAAACGAACACTGCGTGAGGAGCCAGCGGACCTTGCCGTCCCGCCTGATGACTTTCATCTCGAAGCCGACGGAGGACTTTCCGTCTTCATAGGCCGTCCTGATCAAGTCGTTAAAGCGTTGGAGGTGGTCGGGGTGAATAAGCTCGCTCCCCCTGATATCCGGAGCCGTTTTCATCTGGTCCTGCGTATACCCGTGCATCGCGCAAAACCCTTCCGAAACGTAAAAAAACGAGAAGTGCTCGTCCATGACGAACTGGAAAATACCTATGGGCGCGTTACTTTTCAGGAATTCGAGCATTTCCTTGTCCCGGTACGTGGACGTCACGTCATGAATCCGGGACAACTCGAGCATACCCGATTTGGTATGAAACCGGCTGATCCCATCGACTTCATAAAAACGCCCTTCCCGCGTGAACAGCACAGGGGCCTTGCCGCTCCTGTTGAACCGTGGGCGCCGGGAAACGGATAGGAGGGACGCGAGTGGTTTACCTATGCAGGCATCTTCGGCTTTCCCTACAATATCCAGCGTGTGCCCGTTCGCAAACACGAAACGCCCGTCCTCGTCCGTGATCACCATCGGGACATCGGCCATATCCACAACGAACTTGAGAGCATCCAGCGAGGAATCATGCGGCGAAAGCTTCATTTGCCCACCCACTCCGACAGGAGGATCCGCTCCCCTCATAGGGACAGCGCTGCATCAATATAAAAGGGACAGCCAGCCTTTTGTCCCTTCTCAGTTCCCTTTTCCCCACACCTCATTTTTCCTTGCGGAAGGAAACCCCATCACCCTTCGCACAAGAAGGCATTCAACCCGCCGGGCCGTCATCCCCTTTTCTTATAGCAGGACGCCGCGATCATGGCGTACAGCTTGTCCGGGTCGAACGGCTTCGAAATATGCCCGTTCATTCCCGATGCCTCGGCCTTGATGACGTCGTCCGAGAACACGTTGGCGGTCATCGCCAGAATGATGGCAGTCTTCGCATCATCCCTGCGCAAGGAACGGAGCGCGGCAGTCGCCGTGTATCCGTCCATGACGGGCATCTGGATATCCATCAGGACAAGCTGATAATACCCTTCCTCCGACCGGGCAAAGATGTTGAGCGCTTGTTCCCCGTTGTCGGCGACGTCAACGGACGCCCCTTCCATCAGGAGGAGTTCTTTAGCTATTTCTTGATTGATTTCATTGTCTTCCACAAGTAAGACATGCAATCCGTCCAAGCGTTGACCTTCGGGCCTGGGCACAACCGAGGCATGTCCACATCCCCGATCCTCCGCAAAATTTCGCAACAGGTGCACCATGTTGGATTTGAAAAGCGGCTTCATGATGAAGACGTCCACGCCCGCGGCGAGGAAATCCGCCCCCACATCCGAACAGTCATAGCCCGACAGCATGATGATGGGGAGATCCGGCCCGACCCTGCGGCGGATTTCCCGGGCCGTATCGAGCCCGTCCATATCCGGCATTTTCCAGTCCAGGATGACCGCGAAGTAGTCGTCCCTTTCCTCATGGGCGCGCACAATCTCGGCGACGGCTTCTTGCCCGCTCAAGACCCAAAAAGCCCGCATCCCCACTTCCTTGAGCAACAGGCTCGCGTATTCGCAGACATCCCGTTCGTCATCCACCACAAGTACGGGAAGATCGGTCAAAACAGGGGGTTCCCCGTCTTCGGCATCCCGGAATTTCAACGCAACGCTCACCGTAAACCGGCTCCCTTTTCCCAGCGTGCTGTCCACGGTGATCTCGCCGTTCATCATATGGATGATGTTCTGGCTGATCGCCATGCCAAGGCCCGTTCCCTGGATTTTGCTGATCCGGGAATCCTCGGCCCGGGAAAACGGTTCGAAGATGCGCCCGACGAACTCCTCGGACATGCCGATCCCGTCGTCTTCAAACGTAAAGTAGAAGACACTGGCCCCTTCGGCATGGGTTGGCTTTTCCTCAATGCTGAAATGCAGACGCCCGCCCGCCGGCGTATACTTTACGGCGTTCGACAAGATGTTCACCAAAACCTGCTGGAGGCGGCTCTCATCCCCATACAGGCCCTCGTGCCTCACCTTACTGATGTTCATGGTCAGGTGATGCCCCTTTTCAATGATCATCGGCCTGCACACGTCGAACACGTTCTGCACCAGATTGGAAAGGCTGAAATCGTTCGCCCGCACATCCAAGCGTCCGCTCTCGATTTTGGACATATCCAAAACTTCGTTGATCAGATTGAGCAGATGTTTGCTGGACGTATTGATCTTCTTGAGGCAGTCCCTCACTTTCTGGGTATCCTCAATATGGGCGCCCGCAATCGCCGTCATCCCCACAATGGCGTTCATGGGGGTCCGGATGTCATGGGACATCCGGGAAAGAAATTCCGTCTTTCCCTGGTTGGCGTGCTTCGCCACCCGACAGGCGTCTTCCAGCGCCTGTTGCTGGAGCCGCTGCCGCTCGACCGTTTCCGTCACGTCAATGCCCAGGCTGTAGTAGGACGGTATCCCATCCTCGCTGTCCTTCCCGTCCATATAGCTGAACGTGATGGTCAAGTGACGGATTTTTCCAGACCGGGTCACGATCCGGCCCTGCATGATGCTGCTCCGCCCCGTTTCCTTCGCCTCGTGCATCGCCGCCTCGGCCTGCTCCATATCCTCCGGATGAACATACAGGCACTGGCTCTGCAGCTCTTCTTTAAACTGCTCTTCCGTGTAGCCGATGATCGACAGGAATTCCGAACCATACCACAGGATTGTGCGTTCATCGCGCGCGTCGAGCCGGGCGATGCCTCCCGGAAGGCTCCGCAGCATCGCCGCCTGCTGTTTTCCCTGCTTGTCCAGTTTGTTCTTGTACTTGGAGACAGCAAAAACGAACTCGATTCTGGATTCCCGCCCGTCCCACAGTACCTTCCGATCTTTCAGGAGATACGTTTTCCCCAGCTGCTCGTTATAATGCTCCCACTCATAAAATCCTGAATCTTTCAGGTAGTTGTTGGTACAAAAAGGACAAGGCGTATTTCTTCCGTGGAATATCTTATAGCAAAGGTACTTTTTTCCAGAAAAGAGTTCTTCCCGAGAAAGATGGAACATATCAAGACCTGCTCGGTTCACATACAGCAATTCATAATTGTTCAGATCGCTGACATAAACCATATCGTCATATTCTTCGAGTATCCAGTTCCATTCCATATTTCTCTACCTTCAGGATCATTATAGATCGTATAACGGATCAAAAATGATAATAGAAAACTGGGTTATCGGCTCAAGAGATATTTCTGCAATCTTTTCTAGCGAATCCCGATACGGAAATGCCGTAATACAATATCAGGAAACCATCCCAGCAGAATGGAGAGCCTTTCCAGCATACATTTCGATGGCACATGAGCCTTAACGTTTTACACTAAAATATTTAATATAATATTTTATAGGCTTCATTTAATGTGACACGTATCATAAACCTATTCAAGATGTTTTTACAGCGAAATAAAACTGCATATACCTGTATAAACACATTCAAAACAGAGAAACAAGAAGAAAATATGAAAGGTAACGCGTCATAAAGAACAAAAACCATCATAAAAAACGAAATATCCGTTATGTTACGCGACTCGTGCTTTAAAAAGAGATCAGTGCAGAAAAGAAAAAACGGCGCAGCCTCCCCGGTCCCTTCCATTTGGCCGGGCATTTCCTCCCCGCATGGGAATGGCGTTACCGGAAAAGCGCGTCATCTCGCCGTGAGTGCCGTTCATGAAAAAGGCGAACCAAGAAAAGGTCGCCCCATCGGACATAAAAAAAGGCATCCAAAAGGATGCCTCCGTCTTGGGGCGGACTATTTGGGAAAGGTTGCACCTTTCAAAGCCTCACCCTGCCGAAAATATCGTTTTCGTCAGAATCCACACCGTGTTGCGACACGCAGGGCATACGTTCGGCGTCAGAGCTTTTCAGAATGGATGTGCCTAATACCTGTCGTCTTCAATCGAGACGACGACGTCCATGTTTTGCTCGATCCACTGTTTGATCCGCTCATGGGCCGCTTTCCGGTGGGAACGTTTTTCCTTGAGCATTTCCCGATCGGCTTCCACGAGGATCGCGGAGGCTGGGATATCGGCGGATTCGGCACAAGCCAGCCCAAAAGAAACCAGCGCGGGCATCTGATCGGAACAGGCGTTGTGCCGATCAAAGTTCCGCCGCAACTTGGCAAGAATCTCCTCGCCAGCCTCACGTGGGCATGTGGGCAGCAGGATAACGATCTCGTCCCCGCCCATCCGGGCCACGCAATCCGATGTGCGCACGCTTTCCTTGCACAAGGCCGCCACGGTCTGGAGCAACTTGTCTCCGACAAGATGCCCCATGTAATCGTTCGCCAGCTTCAATCCGTTGACGTCACAAGAGATCACGCACAACGGGCGGATCCCTTTGTTCTCGATGTTCGCCAGCTTGATATCAAAGTAGGTCCGGCTGTGCAGGCCCGTCAGCGCATCGTTCTGGGCGAGCTTTTCGAAATAATCCCTGTCCGCCTGGGAAGCCGTGATATTGGTGTGCAAGCCGACGATGCGGGTGGCCCGCCCCTTTGCGTCGCGGTGCGTCACGTAACCCCGCCCGAGGATCCAGGCATAGCTCCCGTCCAGGCGCTTCAAGCGGTACGTACACTCGAACGTGTCGCCGTATTTCGGGGAATCCGCCAGCTTACGCTGCGGTTCCACGATTTTTTTGAGATCGTCCGGATGGATCTTCTCTTTCCACGTTTCGAGGCGCCCGGGGAACTGTTCCGCCGTGTACCCGAGCATGGAAAGCCAGCGCGGGCTGTAATACACTTCGTCCGTAATGGGGTTCCAGTCCCACAGGCCGTCCCCGGCTGCATTGAGCGCGGAAAGCAGGCTGCCGTTTTCCGGCGTCCGTTGTTCGTGGCGTTCCTCAACAAACCCAAAAGGCTGCCAGGTGCCCGACATGCTGACGGCGTGACCATCCGCATCACGGCTCAGGATGGAGCCCCGCACCCATATTTTGACATACGAGCCGTCTTCCTTGCGGACCCGCAGATCATCCGTAAGCTCGTCTCCGAACAACGGCTGTTCGATGATGAGCTGATAGCGGCAATCGGTGCCTTCTTCGGGGTGGAGACGCTCTTTCCATTCATCAAGGTTGAACACACGCGGTATGGCCTCGGCATACCCGAGCAGGCGGGAGCCGTTGGCATCGACCCACAGCGTCCTCTTTTCCAGCGAACAGTTCCAGAAACAGATCTGCGCCTGCCCTTTGGACACGGTGCTCACCGGAGGCAGATAGGCCATCGTGCCGGGAGCGATCTCAAATTGCCCGGCGATGCGGATCGCCCGGCCTTCGGCGTCCCTTTCCAATACAAACAGCCGTTCTCGGACAAAAAAGTTTTCGACCGGATACGCCGTCTCCAGAAAGCCCCTGTCCCCGCCGATAACGCCTTCACGCAGCTCGCAAAGCGACTGCAGGCAACCTTCCGGGATATGTTCAAAAAATGCCGCCATTGTGGCGGGGCTTTCCCCATCGGACAAGCCAAAGGCCAACCTGGTTCCCTTGCTGAAGAAAAGCCGATCCGAAGGGATATGCCATTCCCAAAGTTTTTCAGTGGAATCGAGAGGAATTGAAGGGGAAAAGGCAATAGGGTCGGTCTGGATCATGTGCGTTCTCTCTAGAATGACAAACTGGACTTGAAAAACACACCGTCAGAGCGTGCCCCTGCGTGATATTCATGCGACATCCCGGGGCTTCTCCCGCAATCAGACGAAACGCCGCAAGCGGAAACAGAGCCGATCAAGACCAGCCTGGAAGGATTTCTCCCGTTTTTCATGTGCCGTCTTGCGGCATCATATAGAAAAGAAGGAAAAGCCGATAGTCCTTTCTTTGAGGCATCTTTTGTTGCTCATGAGAAATCTCCGATCGAGAGGAAGACGCCGCTTTCTCTCTGCGGGCGCATATCGTGCATCACTCCGGCGTTGCCTCCTTGCGTAACGCCTCCTTCTCCCTTCCCGCTTTCACAATACACTCCTGATCCATTCCCTCCATATTCCCGGCCGTTTTGGAGCGCCGCCTTGTACAGCCCCATGCTTCAGGTATCCGCCGGGGCTCTTGCCCAACCCCGGATACCTCCTCGGGGCTTTGCCCCTTTGCGTCACCAAAAGGAAACTGGACGAGCGCCCCACTTTGGGGTAGGAAGTCCCCCCTCAAAAGGAAACGCCCATGCCATTCATTCCATTATTTCAGTCCCCCAAGAGTTTTTACCGGCTCGCCGTGGCAAGCTTCTTTTTCCTGCAAGGGCTGGTCTTCGCCAGCTGGGCCAGCCGTATCCCCGACATCAAGCAGGCCCTCGCTCTCAACGAGGCGCAGCTCGGCGGCGTCCTGTTCGCCATCCCCGTGGGGCAGATGTCGGCGATGGCCCTGTCCGGCTATCTGGTCAGCCGCTTCGGAAGCCATAGGATGCTGCTCCTCGCGGCCCTGCTCTATTCGGGAACCCTCATGGCCCTCGGCTTCATCAGCGAAACGTGGCAGCTTTTCGCCATGCTGGTATTCTTCGGCGTCGCGGCCAACCTGCACAACATCTCGGTGAACACACAGGCCGTCGGCGTCGAACGCCTCTACCGCCGCAGCATCATGGCCGCCTTCCACGGCCTGTGGAGCCTCGCCGGGTTCGTCGGAGGGATCGTCGGCGCGTTGTTCGCGGCGTTCTCCGTCAGTACCCGCGTGCACTTCAGTTTCATCTTCGCCGTCTGCATGGGCATCGTGGCGATCATGTTCCGGTTAACCCTGCCGCGCGACAAGGCACGCGACACGGCGCCCGGACACAAACGCCCCAAGGGAAAAATCGATCCCTATGTCGTCCTGCTCGGGCTGATCGCTTTCGGCTGCATGGCGAGCGAAGGGACCATGTACGACTGGAGCGCCGTATACTACGAAGCGATCATCAAGCCGTCGCCGGAACTGATCCGCCTCGGCTATATCGCATACATGTGCACGATGGTCTGCGGCAGGTTCATGGCGGACGGGCTTGTAACCCGGTTCGGGGTCATCCGTATCCTGCAAGCCAGCGGCGCGCTCATCGCCGCCGGGCTGCTGATCTCCGTTCTCCTGCCCCATGTGGCCACGGCGACGTTCGGCCTCGCGCTGGTGGGCTTCGGCACGGCTTCGGTGGTGCCGGTCTGCTACAGCATGGCCGGGAAATCCCAGATCATGCATCCGAGCGTGGCGCTGGCCGTGGTTTCAACCATCGGGTTCCTCGGCTTCCTGCTCTGCCCGCCGGTCATCGGTTTCATCGCCCACGCGTCGAGCCTCCGCCATTCCTTTGCCCTCATTGCCGTGTTCGGGCTCATGACCGCTGTGCTGGCGCGGTTCCTGCGGCGGAACTGAACCGTCCCGCTTTCCCCGTAAAGGGAAACGCCCCGTTGGAACGACGGTGTTGTTCCCTCTTCCAAACGGCGGCCTTCCCAACAAAAGAGCCTTTTTCCCATCCTCTTGAGGAAAGGACTCTTTTTGTGGACAGTGCCCTGAAAAGGGTTACGGGTTGCCGGAAAGCCTTCATTATGGCAGAACGCTTCTAACACCGTGGGGTGTTCCCGCAGGAACGCCTGACTTGCCGGCCTTGCCCCGGAACAGGGCCTGCCGCGTAAGGGCAAAGGGGTTCCGCCGGACCCGTCCCGCCGTCTCCCCTTCTTTCGATCCTTTAAGAAGCGACCGCATGGCCGCCGACAACAGGACAGACGATGGAACTCACCTCCGAATCTGTACTGGCCCTCGCCCCGGACGCCTCCTCCGTCAAGGCGGCGCAAGCTCTGCTCAAACCCGGCCAGTGGCCGACGCTCGGCTTCAACGAAAACGCCGTATGGGGCGAATGCAAAGGCAGCGGCTCCAAACCCTACCAAGTCGAAGCCGACCTGTCCGGGCCGGTCTTCAAGTGCACCTGCCCGAGCCGGAAATTTCCCTGCAAGCATTCCCTGGCCCTGCTCCTGCTCCGCGTCCAGCAAGAGACCGCCTTTACGCAGGGCGAAGCGCCCGATTGGGTAAAGGAATGGCTTGACGCACGCGAAAAACGCGCCGCGCGTCAGGAGCAAAAGCAGGAAAACAAGGGCCAGCCCGCCGATCCCGCCGCCGCAGCCAAGCGCGAGGCGTCCCGCCTCAAACGCATGGCTGCCGGCCTGGACGATCTGGAGCGCTGGATGTGCGACCTCATACGCCACGGCCTCGGGCAGCTCTCCGGGACTCCCGCCTGGCAGGAGGAAGCCGCCGCGCGCATGGTCGACGCGCAGCTTCCCGGCATCGCCGCGCGGTTGCGGAACCTGCAAGGCGTCACGTCCTCCGGGGAGGACTGGCCCGGCGTGGTGCTGGCCCAGTTTGGGCAGCTGCAGCTCCTCATCGACGCCTTCCGCCACCTTGACGCACTGTCCCCGGAGGAACAGGCGGATGTCCGTGCCGCCCTCGGCCTGTCCCCGGATAAGGACGAAGTGCTCGCCACCGGGGAACGCCTGAGCGATCTCTGGTTGGTGCTCGGCGTGGGCTATGCCGAAGAAAACAGGCTCTGGCGGCGGCGCGTCTGGCTGCGCGGGCAGAACAGCGGGCGCACGGCCCTGCTGATGGATTTCTCGCACGGCGGCAAGCACTTCGAGCAAAGCTTCGTCGTCGGCAGCCTTACGGATATGACGCTGGCCTTCTATCCGGGCGCGGTTCCCCTGCGGGCCATCGCCACGGGCGATCCCGTCCGGGCCAAAACGGCTCCCATCCCTACGGTTTCCCTCCGCGAAGCGCTGGAAGGCATGGCCAAAGCCATCGCCGCACAGCCGTGGCAATGGCCCCTGCCCCTCATGGTCAGCGACGGCGTCCCTTGCCGCTCCGATGATTCGTGGTTCCTGCAGACGGATGCAGGCGACCGCCTCCCGCTCTCCATAACCGACAACGACGGCTGGGAATTGCTCACGCAAGGCGGCGGACGCCCCCTGAGCGTCTGGGGCGAATGGGACGGAGCCCGGTTTCAGCCCCTAAGCGCGTGGGAGCCCGGAACGTCCGGTTCCCCGCTGTGGCGAGAAGGAGCCCGCCCATGAACATGCCCTTCCTGACCATGCAGGCGCTGCTCGGCACGGATAAGCGCCCGCCCGAACTTCCCGCCGACGACAGCGAACCCGGACGGCTCACGCAAGCCATCGCCGCCACGCGGGACGGCTCCGAAAACGCCGAAGCGCTCAGGCTGCTCCGTGCCGCCGGGGTGCAGGCCGTCTGCGGGCTGGCGGGGTACCAGCCGCCCCGCGCCGACTCCGCCCTCCCCGAGCCCTGCCCGCCGGAACCCCGCGCGTCCGTCGACAAGGCCGCCGTCATCGACGTATTGCGCCAAGTCCTTTCCAGCGGCTCCGACCGTATGCGCCTTGAAGCCTTCAGGCTCATGCTCGGCGCGGGGAAAGTGCTCCCTCCGGCGCTGCTCCCGCAGGCGCTGGAGCTTGGGCGCCGCACGCCGTCCCTGCGCGGGCCCATCGCCCTGATCGCCGGGGAACGCGGCCGCTGGCTCGGCGGACGGAACGCCGCATGGAACCTCTTCGCCACCAATGCCGAAAACGAGCTTGCTCCCGAAGTATGGGACAACGGCACGCTCATGCAGCGCGAAGCCTATCTCAAGTCCCTGCGCGCGCAGGATCCCGCCAAGGCCCGTGAACGCTTTGAAACGGCCTCAGCGTCCTTCGATGCCCGCGAACGCGCCGCCTTTACCGGATGCCTCGGCGAAGGCCTGAGCGCGGCGGACGAAGCCTTTCTCGAAACCCTGCTGGAAAAGGATCGCAGCAAGGAAGTGCGTCAAGCCGCCGCCTCCCTGCTCGTCCGCCTGCCGGAAAGCGGCTATGTCCGGCGCATGGGCGAACGCCTTGCCGCCTGCATCGTCGTCCCGGAGGCCAGGGGAGGGCTCATCGGGCGTATCGCCTCAGCCTTCTCCGCGCCGCTCCCGGCCGTCGAGCCCCCGGAATCCTTCGATCCCGAGTGGAAAAAGGACTTGCTGGAAGAAAAAAAGCCGCAGTACGAGGAATTCGGCCCGCGCGCCTGGTGGCTCTATCAGATAGGGCGCTGCGTACCGCTGGCGTGGTGGGAGGCGCATACCGGCCTGTCGCCCGAAGCCCTCATCGACTGGGCGCAGAAAACCGACTGGCGAAACGTGTTGCTCCGCAGCTGGCTGGAGGCCGCCCGCCGTGAGCGCCATGCGGCATGGGCCTCCGCCCTGCTCGCCCATGTGTTCAAGGAACAGATTGAGATTTCCGTGGGCAAGGGCCGGTTCAGCGCCTTCGCATTCATCGGCCTTCTGCCGCCCCCCGAGCGAGAGGCGGCCCTTCTTGAACGCTTCCCCTGCCCCGCTTCCGCGGGCGGCGGGGCCACGTTCGCACAGCAACACTATAAACAGGTGATGCAGTTCGGACAGTTCGCCGCATCCGAATGGGAGGGGGATGCAACCTTTTCCCTTGAAGGCGGACACTCCCTCGTCCGGCGGATCCGCTTCTGGGCGGACCATTCCGACGGCATCGGCCAAATAAGCTACCAGACCTCCATCGCGCTGGGGCACATCATCGAGGCCACCTTTTGGCTGATCCCGGTTTCCTTGCTGGATGATCTGCTTGAGGGCTGGCCCCACGGAGAAAACGGGGCCCCCTTCTGCCGATCCGGGTACGACTTTCTGACCACGGCCATAAGGACCCGCAAGGCCCTTCACCAATACTTTGCCTGAGAGAAAACCATGAGCACGGCTACCAACGAAAACAAGCTGCGGCACCACGCCGAACAACAGTTCGCCGAGGAACTGGAAGAACTCAAAAAATCCGACGCCCGCCAGCGTCCCGCCAACTGGGAGCTTTCCCCGTGGGCCGTCTGCACCTACCTGCTCGGCGGCGAACTGGACAACGGCTTTACGGTGTCCGCCAAGTATATCGGGAACCGCCGCATCATCGAAACGGCGGTCGCTACGCTGGCGACGGATCGGGCGCTCCTGCTGTACGGGGTTCCGGGAACGGCGAAATCGTGGGTGTCCGAGCATTTGGCGGCGGCCATCAGCGGCGACTCCACGCGCATCATCCAAGGTACGGCGGGCACCAGCGAAGAACAGATGCGGTATGGCTGGAACTATGCGGAACTGCTCTCCAAAGGGCCGTCCCGCGCCGCGCTGGTCGAAAGCCCGCTCATGCGCGCCATGTCCGAGGGCCGCATCGCCCGCGTGGAGGAACTGACCCGCATCCCCGCCGACGTACAGGATACGCTGATCACCATCCTGTCCGAAAAGACCCTCCCCATCCCCGAGCTCAACGACGAAGTGCAGGCCGTGCGCGGCTTCAACCTCATCGCCACGGCGAACAACCGCGACAAGGGCGTCAACGAACTGTCCTCCGCGCTCAAACGGCGCTTCAACACGGTCATCCTGCCCGTGCCCGCCACGGAGGAAGAGGAAATCAGCATCGTGTCCAAGCGCGTCTCCGAAATGGGCCGCGCGCTGGAGCTTCCCGCCGAGCCCCCGGCGATGCATGAAGTGCGCCGCGTGGTGCAGATCTTCCGCGAGCTGCGGAACGGGCAGACCGAAGACGGCAAGACCAAGCTCAAGTCGCCCACCGGCACGATGAGCACGGCGGAGGCCATCTCCGTGCTCAACAGCGGCATGGCGCTTGCCGCGCACTTCGGGGACGGCGTGCTGCACGCCCGCGACGTCGCCGCGAGCCTCGTGGGCGCGGTGGTCAAGGATCCCGTGCAGGACGATCTCGTCTGGCGCGAGTACCTCGAAACAGTGGTCAAGGAACGCTCCGACTGGAAGGATCTCTATCGCGCCTGCCGCGAAGTGGATTAGGGAAGGAATCGGGGGAGGGTGCTTTCCCTCCCCCGTACCCCCACCCGCAAAAACTCCGGCCGGTGGGGAGGCGGCGCAAAGGGAGCTGGTGGTGCACGGTGGGGGTGGAAAATCGGCCCATGTCCGCGCCGTTTCCGTTTCAGCCATGCGTATGCCGCCGGAAAACAGGGTTTCCGTATGCCCGGTTTCTCAGGGTGCACCCATCTGGGGGCAAACGGAGCAAACGCCGCCCCACAGTTGTTGCAAGAAGAAGGGCGCACGCCCGCATGTCGATTCGGGGAAAAAGGCTTTCTGGAAAGCCCCCTTCCTTCGGCGGGCACTCTTCCCCAACAGTTTACAAAAGGCTTCGCCATGCCTGATCAGACCGTTCGACTTTTCGGCATCCGCCACCACGGGCCGGGGTGCGCCCGCAGCCTGTTGCGGGCTCTGGAAGCAATGCAGCCCGACTGCCTGTTGATCGAAGGGCCGCCGGATGGGGAATCCGTGCTGCCGTTCGTGCTCGAATCGGGGATGTGCCCCCCGGTGGCCTTGCTCGTGTACGCTCCCGACGATTCCCGCCGCGCCGTCTTCTATCCTTTCGCCGAGTTCTCCCCGGAATGGCGGGCCTTGCGGTACGGCTTGGGCCAATCCCTTCCGGTGCGCTTCATGGATCTGCCCATCGCCCATCAATTCGGGCTGGACAAGGCCTTTGAAGACGAATGCAGGGCTAAGGAGGAAGCGCTGAGAGACGCGGAAGGACGTACAAAAACGGACGCCGCCGAAGGCACGGAAGCCCCCGCTTCAGGCGCGCAGGCACCTGAAAACACCGCCACGAATACGCTTGCCCCCGAACAGCCTGAAGGCGGCGATACGGGCGATACGGACGGAAACGCCGGGGGTGAGGCGTCTGCTCAGGAGGACGTTTACGGCGATCCGCTCGACTGGCTCGGACGCGCCGCCGGATACGGCGACGGCGAGGCGTGGTGGAACCACATGGTCGAGGAGCGCATCGACGGCCTAGAGCTGTTCGACGCCATCCGTGAAGCCATGACCGCGCTGCGGGCCGAAGCGCCCAGACGCGAACGCGGCGAACGGGAGACGCGGCGGGAAGCCCTGCGCGAAGCGTACATGCGCAAAACGCTGCGGCAGGCGAAAAAGGAAGGCTTCCAGCGTATCGCCGTGATCTGCGGCGCGTGGCATGTGCCCGCGCTTGGAGCGGAAACGCCAGCCAAGCAGGACAACGACCTGCTCAAGGGCCTGCCCAAAATGAAGGTCGCGGCGACATGGACGCCGTGGACCTATGCCAATCTGAGCAGCCGGAGCGGTTACGGCGCGGGCGTGACCTCTCCCGCGTGGTATGAGCACCTCTGGCGCAGCGGCAAGGGCGATCGGGCCATAGGCTGGCTGACCCACGCCGCCCGCCTGTTCCGCGAACAGGACATGGACTGCTCGTCCGCCCACATCATCGAAGCCTCGCGTCTCGCCACGTCGTTGGCCGCCCTGCGCGAGCGCCCCCGCCCCGGCTTGCCGGAGCTTTACGAAGCGCTGCAAACCACGGTCTGCATGGGCGACTCCGCGCCGCTGCGCCTCATCGAGCGTCAGCTTATCGTGGGCGACAAACTGGGGACGATTCCCGAAACCACGCCCACCGTCCCGCTCCAGCGGGATCTGGAACAGCAGCAGAAAAGCCTGCGCCTGAAGCCCGAAGCCGCGCGGAAGGTATTGGATCTCGATCTGCGCCAAGCCAACGATCTGGCGCGCAGCCACCTCCTGCACCGCCTGCGGCTGTTGGAAATCGGCTGGGCCACGCCGGGAGGCAGCCGGAACGCCAAAGGGACGTTCCATGAACTTTGGGAAATGCAATGGGTGCCCGAGCTCCCCATTGCGGTGATCGCCGCCAGCCGCTGGGGAAACACCATCCTTGAAGCCGCCACCGCGAAGGCCGTGGAGCTGTCCGGTGAAGCGGACTTGCTCCGATTGGCGGAACTGGTGAACGACATCCTGTTCGCCGATCTGCCGGACGCCGTGGGGCACGCCACCCGTATGCTGGAAGAAAAGGCCGCCATAGCCAACGACGTCGGCCAGCTGCTGGAAGCCATCCCGCCATTGGCGGCCATCGCCCGCTACGGCAACGTGCGCCAAACTGACGCCGGGATGGTCGCCCGCGTCCTTGAAGGCTTGATCCCCCGTGCATCCATCGGGCTGCCGGGGGCCTGCACCTCGCTGGACGACGAAAGCACCGCCGCCATGCGTGCCCGCATCATCGCGGCGCACAACGCGATACGGCTCCTTGGAAACGAAGGGCTTTGGGAAAGCTGGCTGTCCGCCCTGCACCAGACGGCCCTGCGCGACGGGATGGTCCACGAGCTGCTGCGGGGCATGGCCGTCCGCCTGCTGTTCGATGAGCAGCGCCTCCCTGTGGAAGAAGCCGCCCGGCTGATGAGCCTTTCCCTGTCGGCGGCGGCCGCGCCCGCCTCGGCCTCCGCATGGATCGAAGGGTTCCTGAACCAAAGCGCGCTGGTGCTGCTGCACGACGACGCCCTGTGGGGTGTGCTCGCCAACTGGCTGGACAGCCTGAACGATACGCATTTTACCAATATCCTTCCCATGCTGCGCCGGACATTCTCGGGCTTTTCCGCTCCCGAGCGCCGGCAGCTCGGCGAACGCGCCAAACGAGCCGCCGGGAAACCGATGCAGAAACAGGCCGAAACCCGTTGGGATGCGGAACGCGCGGCCCTGCCCGTCCCGTTGCTGCGGCGCGTGCTCGGCCTCACGGCACAGGCATAAACGGATGGAGGGCGTTGGCTTCCGAATGACGCTTCCCCAAAGACATGGAATGTCATAGGACATAAAATCAAAATGATTCAAAGGCTAACACGCTCAACGGATGACGCCGGGCTTACGGCGGCTCCAATGGGCGAGCAGGAGTTGATGATGGATACGGCTGAAGGGGAACGCTTGCGGCGTTGGCGGCTGGTGCTCGGCGAAGAGGCTCAGGCGAGCTGCGGCCTTGCCGGGCTGAGCCCCGAAGACCGGCAGATGGACGAAGCGCTGGCGGCGCTGTACGAAGCGGACAGCAGGCACAGCCTGCGGGGCGGCAGCGGAGCCTCGTCGCCGCGCGTGGCCCGCTGGCTCGGGGACATCCGGCGTTTTTTCCCGTCTTCAGTGGTGCAAGTCATGCAAAAGGACGCCTTCGAGCGCCTCAACCTGCACAGTATGCTGCTCCAGCCGGAAATGCTCGAAAGCGTGCAGCCCGACGTGAACCTCGTGTCCACGCTCATGTCGCTGCGGGGCATCATCCCCGAAAAGACCAAGGAAACGGCCCGGCTGGTCGTCCGCAAGGTTGTGGACGCGCTCATGAAGCAGCTTGAGGAGCCCATGCGCACGGCGGTCAGCGGCGCGCTGAACCGGGCTGTGCGCAACCGGCGCCCCCGCCATGCCGAGATCGACTGGAACCGTACGATCCGGGCGAACCTCAAACATTGGCAGCAGGAATACAAAACCATCGTTCCGGAAACGCTGATCGGCTATGGCCGCAAATCGCAGCGCGTCCAGCGGGAAATCATCCTCTGCATCGACCAGAGCGGCTCGATGGCGTCGTCGGTCGTCTACTCCAGCATCTTCGGCGCGGTCATGGCCTCCATGCCCGCCGTGAAAACCCATCTCGTCGTGTTCGATACCGCCGTGGTGGACATGACCGAGCAGCTTGACGATCCCGTCGATCTCCTGTTCGGCGTCCAGCTCGGCGGCGGCACGGACATCAACCGCGCGGTGGGCTACTGCCAGTCGTTGATCCGCGATCCGCGCAACACCATCCTTGTGCTCATTTCCGACCTCTACGAAGGCGGCGTGGAAAAGAACCTGCTCCAACGCGCCAACGAGCTTGTACAGTCCGGCGTACAGGTCATCACCCTTCTCTCCCTGAGCAATGAAGGCACGCCATTCTACGACAAGGCCCTCGCCGCCAAACTCGCCGGCCTCGGCATCCCGTCCTTCGCCTGTACTCCAGACCTGTTCCCCGGCATGATGGCCGCCGCCATCCGTAAGGAGGACGTCAACCTTTGGGCCGCCAAACAGGGTATCGTCGTTCCCAAGGGGTAACATCCATCCCCCACGCTTTTGGAGGCGGCACCACAGCTTCCCTCCGCGCATCCCCCCCCATAAAACAGCCGCCCGGCTCTTCCGCAACGAAGAACCGGGCGTTTTTTCATCTTGCCTATAGCCGGAACCTTCCCGGCTCACGGCCTTTCAACGATTGGGGATTGCTGCGAGAAAGGAGTCTGGGGGCAATGTCCACCAGACAGAATGGGATGAAAGGCTCCTTGGCCCCTTCCTCTCCGCCTCCTAACGCTTCCTTCCCTCACAGCCGGGAGCAAAGGCCACCCGGTTCAGCCCAAGCCGCTTGGCCTCATGCAGTGCGGCGTCGGCACTCTGAAACACGGTCTCGAAGAGAGTCCCGTCCATTGGATATCGGGCTATGCCGACACTACACGTCGGTTTATAGCGCTCATCGCCACGGGCGGAAAACAGCGTGCCGAGGGCCGTATAAAATTCCTGCGCCTTTTTCTCCGACAGGCGTTCCGGCTCCACATCCCGGAGCAGGACAAGAAATTCATCGTCACCGATCCTGCCGATATAGTCCGAACGCCGGAATATCCGCCGCAGGACAGCCGCGACATCGTTCAGCACAATGTCCCCGAACTCCCGCCCCCACGTATCGTTGACCCTTTTAAAGTTATCCACATCAATAACAAACATCGCATGGGACTGGCGCACGTCGCTTTTCAAAAAACACAGATCTACCAGATGCTGAATCGTCATCCTATCGTAGCATCCCGTGAGGCAATCCCGGTGCGCCGTTTCTTTCTCAACCAACACGGCTTGCTTGCATTCCGCCATACTCATTGCCCTCTCTATGCGGTGGGAAGAATCCTCTCCACCAGTACGCTCATTGCAGCCACTCCCACCGGATGCCGAAACCGTGCTCCAAACCCGTACTCACGAACTTCCGGATTTTCTTGTAGATGCGATGGACTCACTCTTTTCAAACAATAATCCATAGTAACAACATATTACACTCACCATGACAAACGCCGGAAGAGGAGCAACATGAAGCGGGCGGCACTCTCGGCCCCTGCCGACATTTGAGAACATTTCCTGTTTTCGGTCAAGCGCTGCCAGCCTTTTTGGGCTATTTCCACGGAGGAAAGGCATAAAAAAGCCCCCCGTTCCAATAGAAAAAGGAGGGCGGAAGGGGCAACGCTCAGATAAAATACAGGAGTCAGGCAAGAACCCCGGAGATAAAAGCCGGTTCCTGCGCAAAACAGGGCAGCAACTCGCGTATGCTCCAAACCGGAAATCCCGCCTGTTCCCAGGCGAGAATCCCGCCCCCAAGCTGATACGCCTTGCCCGAGGCGCTTCTTTCCAGGAGCTCGGCCTTATTCTGCGTCCTGCTTCCCGAGCGGCAAAAAAAGACGACCGGCTTGCCGGAAAAACGGCTGTCCAGCCCGCCCTCACGTTCCAGTTTGTCGAGGGGAACAAGCGGGCAACCGGGAATCGCCCGTTTGAGAAATTCCTTTTCAGTACGGACATCCACAAAAAAGGCGCCGCCATTGCGGAAGAGCGTCATGGCCTCTTGCGGGGACAATGTTTCCAGCATCAGAAAAATCGTTTGTTGAAGTCAGGGGCAACGAACGGCACACAAACCAAACGGGCATCCCGCAAGGGAGCGGCCCGTACAAGTGCAATACCACTCCCGACGGCGGAAGGTCCACCCCTCTTTCCGGCCTCCCCACCCAAGCATACGCCACGAAACGGGGCATCCGAACCGGATGCCCCGCCTTCGCTTATTTCAGGTGTTCGCCGGACAGCTTCTGCTCTCTGGACCGCTGGGCCTTCTGCACGTTTTCCTGCAGTTTTTCCAGCAGATTTTTGCAGATAAGCTTCTGCTCCGGTACATATCCGCACAGCTTCTTGTATTCATCCACGGAAATCCCGTGGGACAGAAGGTGCTTCGCCGTCAGATTCTGAAATCCCCGGCCGCAGAGGCAACACTGAACAACATCGTCCCCAATGGCTTCTTCAGGGCGGACAACAAGGCTGCGCTTGGTGAACTTCTTCTTCGGCGCGGCGCTAGGGGCGGCCTCAGCAGCTTCCGGCATGGGTTCTTCGATGATCACTTGTTCGCAGACAGGTTCTTCCATATCCATTGCGGCCAGCTTATTATTGGCCTGAATAAGCCCGGCCTTGAGAACGGTAAATTGTTCGATGATAAACGGAGTAGGCTGTTCGGGATATCTTTCCATAACCAACTTCAGCAGTTCGGCGTCACTTATCATGCATTCACCTCCGAGTAGATTGCCTAGCAATGTAATCGACTTTTATCGACTTGTATAGACCGTCAGGCCATAGGGAGATATTTTTTGCCTGATTGCAATAAAAAATAGAGTGCGGAGCAAGAGGCCGGCATTCCGTTTATCAGAAGTTGTCCAAGCCAGAAAGCCTGTTGCGCAATCTTACTTTTAGAGTCGCGGAAACGTTTGTCCGGTTTCATACAAAAAGCAGCATTACGGATACAAATCTTCTTCTGAAACGGCAATAACTTCTTCAAAAGCCGCTTTTCCCCTGTTTGGCTTTCCACGCACCACCCTGCGTGCACAAGAATCGTTTTTTCATCTTATTCCGTACCATAATGCGGGACCCGAACATCTTGTTCCCCAAAGTATCTCCAATGCATTCAAGAAGATCCGTATTGCAACGAACGGCGGGAACATATTTTCCCGAAAACAATCCGGAGGGTATCCATTCTGTAAAGTTGTTACACGATCCCTTATTTCCCTTGCGCAATCTTAGTGCCGGCGCTGAGGCTTCTTTCTCCACTCTCAAAAGAAATGCTCCAGAAATGGAGCTTCCCCAGTGTTTTGACAGGATCAAAAAAAGCGGCACCGGGATTTCCGATGCCGCCCTTTATTCGTTTACGGACAACTAGTTCTTTACGGCTTCCCCTGCCAGCGGCTTACCGTTCCATTCACCCGTCAGAGTCCGCAGGAACCCAACGATGAGATCTCGATCGCCCTTGGGGATGTCCATGCCGGAGAGATACACGCCCATGATGCGTACGGCCTCGTCCAGCGTCGTTACGGTGCCGTCATGAAGATACGGAGCCGTCAGTTCGACGTTGCGCAGGTTCGGGACCTTGAAGCGGTGCAGATCTTCAGCCTTGCCGGTAAAACCCTTGAGCCCTTCGTCGGAGCCGAGCGGGTTGCCGCGATCCTCAAAGTACGCCTTCTTGAGATCCATGTATTCGAAGGACTGCCCGCCCACGGACTTGCCGACGTGACAGCTTGAGCAGCGGTACATCTTGAAGCGTTGATAGCCTTCGATTTCCTGCGCGGTCAACGCCTTGTCGTCCCCCTTCAGCCACTTGTCAAAGCGGCTGTTCGGCGTGATGAGCGTCTTTTCATATTCGGCAATGGCATCGGTAACGTTCTTGCCGTTCCAGCCGTCGGGATAGACTGCAGTAAAGGCGGCGGTCAGTTCGGGGTCCTGCGCGAGCTTGGCGCAGATTTCATCCCAGTCCTTGCTGCCCATCTCAATGGGGTTCATGGGAGGCCCGCCGGCCTGCTCCTGAAGGTCCGCGGCCCGTCCGTTCCAGAACTGCTTGGTGTTGAACGCGGCGTTGAACATGGTCGGCGCGTTGATGTCGCCGAACTGCCCGCGGATACCTTCCGCGAAGCGCTTGTTGTCCGTACCGGCCTTCGAAAAATCATGACAGGTTACGCAGGCGACGGTATTGTCTCCGGACAACCGCTTGTCGACGAACAGCTTTTCACCGAGCGCCACCTTGGCGGCATTGACGGGGAGCGCGTCCGGCAGCGGCTGCAGCGGTTCATCGGCATGACGCGGAGCCGCCAGCCCGGTGGCATAGTGGGCGGCACGCGAGGCCTTCACCCAATCGATGATGGCGGCCCTGTCTTCAGACGACACACGGCTGCCCCAGTGCACGGCGGTAAACTTCGCGGGCGGCATGGTTTCGTTGACGATAACCCATTCCATCTTGGCAAGCGTCGCTTCGCCGATCGGCTTATCCTTCGCGGCTTCGACCAGTTCCAGATTCAAGTCCATCGCCCGAAGGCCGTCGTTGAAATCCTTTTCGATGATTTCCTTGATCCCCGGAATTTTAGCATAGAACGGCAAATCATAATTCCGTGAATGGCAAGCCATGCACTTGTCCATCACTATGTCGGAAACCTTGGAAAACTTCGTCAGCTGAGGGTGGGTCGGGGGAATCCCCTTGTCGGCGCCAACGCTCTCGTTCAACGCTCCTCCTGTCACGACGGAAGCGGCCAAAACGCAGCTGGCCACCAGCAAAGCGGAACGGGTTCTCATCTTGCCCTCTCTTGTTATAAAACGATAATGCGAACGCTTCCTCTATTCCTGTTTGCGGATTTTTGAACAAATCATGCATGAAGTCAATAGTAATAGGAATTGTTTTTGATAAAATCTTTTTTTTACACAAGCAATCGCCTTGTTTTGCTCCCGATATCCCAGTTCAGCCGGGATAAACAGCTCAGGAACTCTCCGCCATTGCCCTTCAACATCCAGCCGCTCCCCATGAGAGCCCCCTGCCCTTCCCCAACCATCTGCAAGTCCATAAAAATGCCCTCCCGGTGAACCGAAAGGGCATCCTTTTCATCATTTCATGAAGCGCCGTACTCTGAAGCATCCGCTCAAGGTTTCTTCTGCCCGGCGCCGCCGAACAGTTCCCTGTATTCCTCGTCGAAATCCTCAAAGGACAAGCGCACGGGCTTCCCTTTCGCGGCACCGGTTCCCGCATGGACAAGCGAAGGGATCATATCGGAAACGTCGTTGAACCCGTCCCGCGTATACGAAATTTCCACAGGCCGCCCATTCTGCCAGAACCGGCAGATCACGGGATACGTTTCGTCAGGATTCCTGATCACATCGCAGACCATGCCGTACCCGTACGCGGCATCCAACACGCTGTCCCCGGCGATAAACCCCATAGCAACCTCCCTTCCGCCCTTCTCTTCCCCGCTTGCGACGCCGGGCCGGGAAGATGCCTCCTTCGTACGACCTTCCGTCCAAAAAAGGAAGCCCGTTAGGCTCCGAGTTCCTTACGTTTGCGCCAGAGCGTCACCGTGTTGATCCCGAGCAGTTCGGCGGCCCGTTCCATGCTGACGCCGAGCCCGAGCACTCGCCGGATGTGTTCCGCTTCCAGCTCACGCAGGGTCAGGATATGCGGCTCCTCATCCGGACCGGACCGCACCCCTTCCCCGGCGCTCAGCGCGGGCGGCAAATCCGCCAGCGTCACTTCACGTCCGGCGGCGAGCAGCGCGACCCGTTCCATGACGTTCCGCAGTTCCCGGACGTTGCCGGGCCAACCGTACCGCAGCAGCGCCTGGCGTGCGGCCTGCGACAGGGTGGGCGGCGTGCCGTACTTGGCGGAAGCGGAGCGCAGGAGCTTTGCGGCGAGGGGCTCGATGTCCTCGGGCCGTTCCCGCAGCGGCGGAACCGTACACTCGAATACGTTCAGCCTGTAGTACAGATCTTCGCGGAACGTCCCGGACTTCATCATAGCGGCAAGAGCCCGGTTCGTCGCGGCAATGATGCGCACATCCAGCCGGATGGGCTTATTGTCCCCAACCCGTTCGATGACCTTATCTTCAAGGAAACGCAGCAGCTTGGACTGCGCCGTAGCCGACAGTTCCCCGATTTCGTCAAGGAACAGGGTGCCGCCGTCCGCCAGCTCGAATTTGCCCGCCTTATCGCGCACCGCTCCGGTAAAAGCCCCCCGCACGTGCCCAAACACTTCGGATTCGAAAAGGTTTTCCGCGATCGCCGTGCAGGTTACTTCCACAAACGGCTTGTCCGCACGTGCCGATCTTCTATGGATGGACCGAGCCAGCTCGGTCTTGCCCGATCCCGTCTCGCCGGACAGGAGCACTGTGGCATCGCTCGGCGCGATCCGCTCCACAACGGACTGGAGAGCCTGGCATTTCGGTGAAGTCAGCCCGTCGAACCAGTCACCGGACCCGGCCCGCAAGCGCGAGTTTTCCCGCTGGAGGTCCACCAGCATCTCCACCTTGCGGATGAGGTGCTCCAACTGTTCGGTGGTGAACGGTTTCGGCAAATAATCGTAGGCCCCGGCCTTGATGGCGGACACGGCGTTTTCGTACGAGGCGAAGGCGGTCATGACCACGCAGATCATCTCAGGCCAGCGCGCATGTGCATCCCGCACAAGATCTACCCCGGACATGCCTTCCATGCGCATGTCCGTCAGCAGCAGGTCCGCGCTCTTGTCTTCCAGCGCCTTGATCGCGGCTTCCGCGCTCTCCACGCCCACGGGCTGGCAGCCCATCATTTTCAGGCCAAGCATCAGCGTCCTCACGATCCCCGGATCGTCGTCCGCCACCAGAACTCGCAGCATGTGGGACTCCTTATGAGGATGAATTGGGGGAGGGGAGAGGAAACCTTTCTGGAGAAAGGTTTCCTCTCCCCTCCCCCACCCCC
>ENA-ORUF01000784-ORUF01000784.1-human-gut-metagenome-genome-assembly--contig:-NODE-784-length-39692-cov-3.101446_pt1 | contig 39692 bp, 46 predicted proteins | sample MGYA00242077_ERZ509203 | MGnify/ENA primary metagenome ERZ509203 (study PRJEB26280, sample SAMEA2338834) | human gut metagenome | biome: human gut; feature: human-associated habitat; material: faeces... | reverse complement strand
CATCTCGTCGCCTACCAGCCGCCCGAACCCTTTGACGGCATGTTGCTGCTGGGCGTGCGCGCCTACATGCCGATTCCCGCGTCAAAACCAAAACGGTGGAAAAAGGACGCCGCCCTCGGGCTGCTGAGGCCGGTGACCAAGCCCGACATGGACAACCTTCTGAAACACGTCAAGGATTGCCTGAGCATGCAGCGATTCTGGATCGACGACCGGATCGTCGTCGGCTATCTGGCCGGCACGGGAAAGTACTACAGCGAACGTCCTCGGTGGGAAATCGAGATAGCCCGGCTGGAGAACGAAGACGCGCGGTTGCAGGTGACGTCATGAAGAAATCCGGATTACCGCGCAAGCCGCGTCCCGGCGATATCAGGGAAATGCCCGGAGGACGCGTGGCGGCATTCGAGGAGGAAGCCGGGCAGGCCGGGCACTACCGCGTCGTAGATACCATCGGGCTCATGCTTCGCAACGGTACCATCGACATGGCCATGCACGACGCGGCGCGGGCCTTTGCGCAGGATTTCGCCGCCGCGCGGCTGATGGGTCACAAGGCCGTTAATCTCAACCCCTCCGGCGGCTGCGGCTGCTCCATGACGGAACGTGCCGCCATGGCCCTGCGGCGGGGTCACAGGGCCATGGATGCTGGGGGGCTTCGATTCGCTTACCGGCTCGCTGCTTTGGGACGTGGTGGGGCAGGGGCTGTCCCTGCGCGAGTGGTGCGACAACGGATGGCGCGGCAGGAAACTGGATATCCGGGAGGCACGCGGGGTCATGCTCTCTTTGCTGCCTCTTCTGGCAAAATCGTACCGTTTCGTTTTTTAGGCATAATATTTTGAAATACATGTCGATACATGATATAATAGACAACTGGTGCACCACAAGGTATGCTTTTTCTGCATCGTGAGAAATGCGTCCACGGGGTGAACCCCTTCGGACGCTTTTTTTGTGCCCAAACGCAGGCGGGGGAGAGAGTAATGGCGAAGAAATGGCTCGCGGTCGACTTCGACGAAACGGTGGCCTGCGGGGAGCGGGAAGTGCCGCTGGCCGTGGAAAGCCTCGTGCGGCTTCAGGCGGCCGGTTGGCGGCTGATCCTTCTCACCATGCGGGAAGGCGTCGGACTGGAAATGGCGCTGCGATGGTGCGAAGCCCGCGGACTGCATTTCGACGCCGTAAACGAATGCCCGGATTTCCCGCGCAGCCGAAAGGTCTTCGCCCACGTTTCCGTGGACGACAGGGCCGTGGGCTGTCCGACGCGCCGCTTCCGCGGGAAGGACGTCGTGGACTGGGAAGGTGTGATGGCACAACTCCGGGGAAGGTGAACCGATGCTCGATCCGAATATTTCGCTGGACCTCAAAGAAGCGCACAGCTTTTTTGAGATGTTCGGCAGACGGAATGTCCCTTTTGCTGCGGCGCTGGCGCTGAGTTCGACGGCCTACGAGGCAAGGGACGCGGTCATGGCATCGCTGCCGAAACGATTCACCATCCGCCGACCGTGGATCATCAAGGGGATCGGCGTGGAGCGGGCGACGAAGTCCCGGCTGCAGGCAGCGGTCTTTTCCCGCGACGCGTTCATGGCGGAGCAGGAAGAGGGCGGCGTGCGGACCGGGACGCAGATTATCCCCGTCGGCCGGTTGGCCCAGACCCACGCCAGAAGGATCATCCCCAAATCGCAATGGCCCGGCAAGCTGCTCGACAGGCCGTCGTACTTCTACCGCGCTGGTCAGCTGTTCGAAAGGAAGGGGAAGGGCCGCATCAGCCCCGTCTATCTTTTTCGCAAGCGGGTGCGCATCGCGCCGCGCTTCGGCATGTTCCTCACTGTGCGCGGCGTCGCACAGCGCAGGTTCGCCGAGCACTTCGAGCGCGTGCTGTACGACACGTTGCGCTGAGAAGGGGCGTTCCGAGCCTTCCTCCCTCTTTCCGCATTGATAGCATGTGGCCTCCACGCCGTTCTTTCCGGTTCCTCCCCGAGGGGGTAGGGGGGCGCGGTCCGCGAACAGCTCAGGCTTTTTCTAGCGACAGAGCTTTGAAAACGGTTGCCATGGTTGCCCCTTTTTACAGGAGATGCCGATGTCGGGCTTGTCCATAAGAGGGTATGCCAGACACCGTGGTGTCAGCCATACCGCAGTACAGAAAGCAATTCAGTCCGGGAGAATCTCGGTTGAACCTGATGGTACGCTTGATCCCGCCAAGGCTGACGCTGAGTGGGAAAAGAATACGCGGTCTTCAAAAGGTTCCGTTGCCTCCGCGGCCATTGCGCAGGCCTCTGGCGGGGTCGACTTCAATAAGGCCCGAGCTGTTAAAGAGACATACAATGCCCGTTTGGCAAAGCTCACGTATGAAGAGCGTGTGGGGCAACTTGTCAGCGTCGAGGAAGTAAAGCTGGGAGCCTTCAATATGGCTCGAAAACTGCGAAACAGAATTTTGCAAATCCCGATGCGTATTTCAGCCCAGCTTGCTGCTGAAACAGATCCTCATATTGTTGAAGATATGTTGAATGCCGAACTCAGTGGTGCATTGGAAGAACTTTCTCAGGAAGGGAGCGAGCAAATATAATGCATGAATTGAACGAGATGAAGATAGAGATTCGCCCTATAGAAGCGTTGATCCCTTATGCTCGCAATCCTCGTGTACACAACGAGGCGCAGATAGCACAAATTGCTGCATCCATGGTTGAGTTTGGTTGGACGCAGCCGATCCTTGTTGACGGTAGCAATGGGATCATCGCTGGTCACGGGCGCCTCCAGGCTGCTCGGCAGCTCGGACTATCGAAGGTCCCGGTTATCGAGCTGGCCCATCTCAGTGAAACGCAAAAGCGTGCCTATGTCATTGCAGATAATCAGCTCACCATCAACGCGGTATGGGATGATGAACTGTTGCGGATTGAACTTGAGGCCTTGCGTGAGGATGAATTTTCCATGCCGCTCACCGGATTTGATGAAGCAGAACTTGAAGAGCTTCTCTCGGGGGAAGAAATCACGATAGGGGGCCAGACGGATGATGACGCTGTTCCTGATGTGCAGGCTCAGACGATATCGTCGTTCGGGGATATTTGGATATTGGGCCTGCATCGTGTGCTGTGCGGCGACTCTACTGCTGCGGAATCTTATCCTGCCCTGCTTCAGGGACGGCAGGCCGATATGATCTTCACAGACCCTCCGTATAATGTTGCCTACACTGGGACTGCGGGAAGTATCCAGAATGATGACTTGGGAGACGGCTTTCATGATTTTTTGCTTGCTGCTTTGACTCCCATGCTTGCGAGCTGCCGTGGCGGCGTTTACATCGCCATGTCCTCCAGTGAGCTTGATGCGCTGCAAGGTGCGTTCTGCGAAGCGGGCGGGCATTGGTCCACCTTCATCATTTGGGCCAAGGATCGGTTTACGCTTGGGCGTTCGGACTATCAGCGGCAGTACGAACCGATACTTTACGGTTGGCGTGAGGGAACTTCACGACATTGGTGCGGAGCGAGAGATCAGGGTGATGTCTGGCAGATCAAAAAGCCTCTGAAGAACGATTTGCACCCTACGATGAAGCCTGTTGAACTTGTCGAGCGTGCCATCCGTAACTCGAGCAAGCCGGGAGATATCGTGCTTGATACCTTCGGAGGCTCGGGTACCACTCTGATCGCAGCGGAAAAGGCGGGGCGTGTCGCTAGGTTGGTAGAGCTTGATCCGAAGTTTGTGGACGTCATTGTCCGTAGGTGGCAGGAGTTTTCGGGAAAAAAGGCTGTCCGGGAGTCGGATGGCCTTTTTTTTGATGAACTGTCCAGCTACCAGAAGGAATAGTATGTGCTCAATGGTATTCTTGAGTATGAGTCCGCGTGGAAGCGTGGGCTCAAGCCCGATCCCGTAATTACGGTTGATGAATGGGCGAATACAAGCCGTGTACTTTCTTCCGTGTCCTCCGCTGAACCCGGTAAATGGTCGACCCGCCGAACGCCATATCTGAAGGAAATCCATGAAGCTCTCTCCAATACGGATAGAACTGAGCGTGTCGTCTTCATGAAGGGGGCGCAAATCGGCGGGACTGAGGCGGGGCTGAACTGGCTCGGTTACATCGTGCAGCACTCTCCCGGCCCCATGCTGATGGTGCAGCCTACTGTCGAAACGGCGAAGCGCGTTTCAAAACAGCGCCTTGATTCTTTGATTGAGTCATGCAGTGAAATATCGGCAAGAATCAAAGACCCACGTACGCGTGATGCGGGCAATACGATTCTCATGAAGGAATTTCCAGGCGGCGTACTGGTGTTGACCGGGGCCAACTCTGCCGTCGGACTGCGTTCCATGCCGGTGCGTTATTTGTTTCTTGATGAAGTCGATGGGTATCCGTGGGATGCCGATGGTGAGGGTGACCCTGTGGCGCTGGCTATTCAGCGTGCGGCCACCTTTACCAACCGCAAAATTTTCCTCTGCTCGACGCCAAAGCTCAAAGGGGCTTCACGAATTGAGGCGGCGTATAACGAAAGTGACAAACGGGTTTTTGAAGTCCCTTGTGACGGATGTGGTACGTTTTCCCAGATATTGTGGCGAGATATTAGTTGGCCTGTAGACAATCCGCAAAAAGCGTTCTGGGTTTGCCCACATTGTGGGCGAGAGCATGCCGAATACCGAAAGCCTGCGCTTCTCGCGGCGGGACTATGGACACCGACGGTAAAGGGTGACGGCAAAACCAAAGGGTATCACCTTTCCAGTTTGTACAGTCCTTGGTTTTCATGGGGGGAGGTTGCTGAGGAGTTCCTTGCAGCTAAGGAAGACCCCGTGCGCCTGAAGGCGTGGGTCAACACGAAGCTTGGGGAATCGTGGGAAGACCGTGATGGCGAAAAGATGGACGAGGAAGCCCTCATGGAGCGGCGTGAACCCTACGGCCCGGACATTCCTGCTGAGGTTGCCGTACTCACCTGTGGAATCGACGTGCAGGATGATCGTCTTGAACTTGAACTGGTCGGCTGGGGGCGTGACGAGCAAAGCTGGTCGATAGATTATAAGATTCTTTGGGGTGATCCTGCGTCGTCTCTGGTCTGGACTGATCTCGAAAGCTACCTGGACGGGATATTCAGTCATGAAACCTTGGCCTCCGGTCTGAAAATCGATGCGGCTTGCATTGATACGGGTGGACATCACACTCAGTCGGTCTATGAATTTTGTAGAGGCAAAGAGCGAAGACGGGTGTGGGCCATCAAGGGACGTGCCGGCGCGCTTCCCATTTGGCCTAAAAGACCCGGGAAAGTTTTCAAGGGGAGGGTGAATCTGTTCACCGTTGGGGTGGATACCGCCAAGGAGGCCATTTTTGCCCGTCTTCGCAAGGCGGTTTCCGGTGCTGGCTACTGCCATTTCCCTCTCGACAGAGATGTCGCGTATTTTGAGCAGCTGACTTCCGAACGGTTGCGTACGAAATTTATCAAAGGTTTCCCGCATCGATACTGGTGGAAGCCTGACAATCGACGCAACGAGGCACTCGACTGCCGTGTCTACGCGTATGCCGCACTACAGGGACTGATTATGATGGGATTGAATCTTAATAAAAGAGTGGATGTTCTTCCGCCTCTTCCGGTACGGGAGAGAAACAAAAAATCTGTTCTTTCAATGCCAGCTACGCCCACGCCGAGGAGACAACGAAGAAAGGCGATTTCTTCGTGTTACATTTAGGAGCCCCCATGGAGCGAGAAAAATTGATAGCACTCCGTGATGCGTTGGAATCCGCACGTTATCAGGGGGTACTCACTGTTCGTCATAATGAGAAGTGGATCACGTACAAAAGCGACAAGGAAATGGCCTCAGCTTTGTCTGCTCTAAATAAAAAAATAGCTGTCCTTGAAGGGCGAAGGCCACCGAGGGTGGTGTTGACGTATGCAAGGAAGGGACTTTGATGAGCGTTCTGACGGCATTTCGAAGAAAAATCGGTGCGTTCATCGGTGGATTTGAAGGCGGGATGGCTTCTCGGCGTCTGAAGGGGTTTCAGGCTTCAAGAGCACATGTTAATGCGCTTATCCAATCCGCTGGTCCGACAATGGCTTCCCGGGCGCGGTATATGGTGCGCAACAACGGCTATGCCGCCAATGCCGTTGAAAGCTGGGCTGGTAATGCCGTTGGAACCGGCATCCGCCCATCATCCAAAATTCAGGATGAAAAATTGAAAGATGCCGTGCAGGCATTGTGGGATCGGTGGACGGATGAAGCTGACGCCGAAGGTGTAACTGATTTTGAAGGACTCCAGCGCCGCGCCGCCCGTGAGGTTTTTATTTCGGGTGAAGTTTTTTTCAGAAAACGGGTGCGCCGCCCACAGGATAAATTGAGTGTCCCCCTGCAGCTTGAAATGCTTCCGTCTGAGATGCTCCCGATGAATGACAATCGGATATTGCCGTATGGCAGTGTCGTTCGCCAAGGGGTCGAGTTCAATGCGTGGGGAAGGCGCGTTGCCTACCATTTCTACAAAAAGCATCCGGGTGACTCTACTCAGCCGGGGGGCACCGGAGAAACGGTAAGAATCCCTGCGGAAAGCATCATTCACATTATAGACCCCATAGAAGCCGGCCAGTTGCGGGGATATTCCCGTTTTGCATCCGTGCTGTCGAAACTGTTCATTCTCGACCAGTATGATGATGCCGAACTGGATCGAAAGAAAGTGGCTGCGATGTTTGCCGGATTCATCCGACGACCGGAAGGTGACGGGATTGATGATGGGGAAGAGGATTCGGATGGTTTGCTTCCCCTTGAACCCGGTCAGCTGCAATTTCTCGACGAAGGGGAAGACATCGTTTTTTCGCAACCTTCAGATGTGGGCGGGAACTATGAGGCCTTCCAGTACCGTCAGCTGCTCCATATCGCCAGTGGTCTAGGGTGCCCCTATGCGAATCTTTCCGGGGATATGGTGAAGGCCAACTACAGCAATACGCGCGCGGCTCTTCTTGAATATCGAAGGCGCATAGAGTCGTTCCAGCATTCCGTTATGGTCTTTCAGCTCTGCAGGAACGTGTGGCAAAGCTGGATGGACATGGCTGTACTTTGCGGAGCGTTGGCACTTCCAAACTATGAGATTCGGCGTGCGCAGTATATGGCCTGCAACTGGCTTCCTCCCCGGTGGGACTGGGTCGATCCCCTGAAAGACATTCAGGCCGAGATAAAAGCCATCAAGGCGGGGCTGAAGTCCCGAACCCAAGGGGTCGCCGAACGCGGCTATGATATCCGTGAGGTCGATAAACAGTTAGCTGAAGAGAAGAATAGGGAGGATTTTCTGGGTATTCTTCAAGAGCAAAAGAAAATTTAACTTGATAGAGGTCTGAAATGTTTGACCTGCCGCATGTGGCGTCTCGTTTGTACGGGACGCCGCTTCTTGTTTCGCGCCCTCATCTTGAGAGCGTTCTTTCGCTTGTGGAAAACAGGATGTTTCATAGAGAACCGCTTGCCTTCGCTGAGGAGAGAGACTCTCGGAGCGCGGACTTACGGATCACATCGGATGGCATCGCCGTCATTCCTGTCATTGGGACGCTGGTTCGACGTGCCACGGGGATGAGTGCCGCCTGCGGGATGCCTTCCTATCATGGGATCGCGGAGATGGCTGAGGAAGCCTTTACCTCTCCAGAGGTGAAGGGAGTACTTCTGGAAATTGATTCTGGTGGTGGTGAGGCGGCTGGGGTTTTTGATCTGGCTGAAAGTCTGCGGAGAATGTCCCGCGAAACGGAGAAGCCGCTCTGGGCCGTGGCCGACGAAACGGCACTGTCCGCAGCCTATGCCATTGCGTGTTCTGCTGAAAGGATACTGCTTCCAAGGACGGCTGAAGTCGGGTCCATAGGGGTCTTCGGCGTACATGTCGATGTTTCCGCTGCGGATCAGCAGCAAGGGCATAGGTACACGTACATCTACGCTGGCGCACACAAGATCGATGGAAATCCGCATGAACCGCTGTCCGAATCTGTTTATGATTCGCTTCAGGCGGATGTGGATTCACTCTACGAATTGTTTGTGGAGTCGGTCGCCAAGCAAAGGAAGTACTCTGTAGAAAGTATCCGTTCTACGGAAGCCCGTTCATATCGGGGAGAGGCGGCTCTTTCCGTTGGTCTTGCAGATGCGCTTGGTACTTTTGAGCAAGCGTATTCTGCTCTGGTTCAGCACTGTAATACATCCTCTAACACTCCGCGAAAGATTCATGTCCTTTCCGGTACGTCGACTCAGGAGATGTCCGCTATGAAAGAAAAAGGAAACGTAGACACTGAAATTCAGAGAACGCCTCCGAAGGCCGAAGATGTCCGTGATGCCATCGGGATGGAGATGAAGAACAGGCTTGAAAAGCTGGCTGACATCGCGGAACAGGCAAAACGGCTTGGGATTACCGTTGATCCGATGAAGGCTCTGTTGGAGGGTGTGACTCCCGAAGCGTTGACGAGCCAGGTACTGAAGCAAGCAGCCGAACTTGATGCGGCGGCTGAGGTCTTCAGTGCCCATGGGGTGGCACCTTCCGTCCCGGAAGGGCAGAGCGATAGCGCAGGCAGACTTGCATCTGCCGTGAACAATCTTTGTGGGGGGCTGTAATGGCTGCGATGACCATGAAAAAGACACTTGGTGATCTGGTGAAACGCGAATTTTCGCATGATTATTGCCGGGAAACGGTAACGCTGGTTGCCCAGCCGGGCGGTTACCCTATGGGGGCTATCCTCGGGAAAGACTCGACGACTGGGAAGTTCGCCTTCTCTCCGGCTACTGCTGCTGAGCCTGCTGACGGAACGGAAGTGGCCTGTGCTGTCCTTTTGGAACATGTTTCCAGCGAGGAAGAGGTCGCCGCTGCGCTTGTCATGATGCGTGGCCCCGTGATTTTGGCTGATACCGCTCTGGAGTTTGACGTCGGCGTCAACTCCGACGAGCTGAAGGAAAAGAAAAAACAGGAACTTTCGGCGTGCGGACTTGTCGTCCGACAGACCGTTTAAGGAGGAAGGCATGTCCGCAATGGTAAATCCTTTTGATCAGGGAGGGTTCAACCTCGCTGATATGACTCGTGCCATCCAGCTCATTCCCAATAGGTATGGGTTGCTGAACGCGCTCGGTCTGTTCCCCATGGAACCGATTTCTACTCGGACGGCCATGGTCGAGATGTCGGAAGGGGAACTGCGTCTGCTTCCTCAGAAGCGTCTGGGGGCCCCGGCCACGATGGGGAACAGTGACAAGCGAACGATCCGTTCTTTTTCCGTTCCGTTTATTCCGCATAATGACGTAGTACTTCCGTCAGATGTGATGGGTATCCGCGGTCTTGGACTGAAAGACGGGGAGGACCCCGTAGCCACGGTCATGGCGCGAAAACTGCTTCGCATGCGTCAGCGTCATGGGCAGACGTTGGAGTACATGCGCGTCAAGGCTCTCTCCGGGATCACCAAAGACGGCGAAGGGAACACGATCTACGACTGGTACAAAGAGTTCGACATCACGAAGAAGAGCGTAGACTTTACGCTTGGAAACGAAAAGACGGACGTCCTTGAAAAATCCCGTGAGATCACCCGGCACATCGAAGACAATCTGAAGGGAGAAAGCATGACCAGCATCATGGCCTTGGTTTCCCCTACGTTCTTCGACAAGCTGATCAAACATCCCACGGTCAAGGAGGCGTACAAATACTATCAATCCACCAATGCCGCAAACCCGCTGCGCGATGATATGCGTAACGGGTTTCCTTTTGGCGGTATCCTCTACCGTGAGTACATGGGGACCGTGACGCTGGCCAACGGGCGTACCGACAAGCTGATCACCGACGGGGAAGGTATCGCATTTCCCCTCGGCACGCTGGATACCTTCTCCACGCTCGTGGCGCCCGGAGACCTCATGGAATGCGTGGGAACTTATGGTGAGGAACTGTACGCCTATCAGGTAGCCCGTGATGATGGCACCGGGATTGACATCTACACGCAGTCCAACCCGCTGCCTATCGTCAAGCGTCCTGCCTTGTGCGTCAGGCTGTATTCCTCCAGCTGATGACCGCCTTCTTTAACGGCATCTTCCAATCCGCCTCTGGTGTGTTGATGGAGACGTTCGGGGAGCCTGTCACTGTAGTCCGAGATGATGGACATCCGGTTACTGTGACAGGCGTTTTTGATCCTGTTCATGAGTACACCAAGCTGGATGCGGCGGGTGTCCCTGTTTCTTCCGTCCGTCCTCAAGTGGACATTCCCTCGTGGAAGATGCCTTGGGAGATAGAACAGGGGGATAGGATTGAAATCAGGGGTATCCGTTACACGGTGAGCGACATCCTTCCCGACGGTTCAGGATATAATATGTTTGTCTTGCATAAGGACGGGGTATGAAACGTTTTATTTCTCCGCGGATGGCGATCCGGCATCGCGTCAAAGAGATTCTGCTTCGTGCTTTACCCGCGTGGGATGAACGTTTCAGGGGGAAATCCGGCGCGGCGCGCGTCTCCGTGAGCCGGGTTATCCCCCTTTTCCCTAAAAGACTGCCTGCGATTTTGATCTACAACTATGAGGAGACTGTGGAGGCGGCTCCAAATGCAGACCCCGGATTGAGGGAAAAGCACTTGGAGCTGGCGGTGGAGATCGTCGCTTCAGGGAACGACTCGGATGACACCATCGATAACCTTTGTTGCGCCGTGGAGACAATTCTCGATTCCATCGAAACCTTGGGTCTTCTGGTGCAGGGGACGCGCCTGAAACGGACTGAAGTGGATATGGGTGGTGAGGGGGAAAACATTTTCGCCTCTGGGAGAATGATCTTTGAAGTCAGCTATTGGACGAAGCCTGTTTACATCAATACCTTTGAGGAGCTTCCTTCGTATGCTGGTGCGGACGAGAGTTGTCCATGGGTAACCGATGATAAGCACTGCACTTGGAAAGAATCAGGCAGGTGTGGCTGGTACGAAAATTGTGAGCAGACGGTGATCATCGGTATTACGGATGGCGTTGGCGAAGAGCCTGTTACGTCCATCCCGTCTACTGTCCTTGTGAGCTGGTCCCCTTTTATTGGGATTCCATACAAAGAACACTATCGATCTGTTGAGGTGTCCAATGCCGATGAGGAATGCCGATAAGGAACTGACGGATACCGCGCAGCGAGTCGGGCGCATGGCCTTTTACGGTGAAGTTGCTGAAATAGATAGTTCGCAAGGACGTATTCGCATTCGTTCAGGCGATATTCTGACGGGTTGGCTGCCCTTTGGAGCGGTTCGCGCCGGAGAGGACAGAACATGGTCTGCACCGGAACCGGGCGAGCAGGTTATGGTCGTATGTCCGAATGGCGATGTGAATCAGGGATGCGTCGTCTGTTCATTGTATCGCGAACAACATTCTGCCCCGGCCGACGATATCAACATCACGCGGCAGGTCTGGAAGGATGGAACTGTCCAAGAATACGACAGGGAAAAACACCGCTGGACACTCAAGCTCAATCCATCAGGAACGTTCCGGGTCGAGGTCGGCTCAAGCCTTTTCGAGTTGACCGGGGATAAACTCATTTTGAAGGCTTCAAGGGTCGATCTGGCTCCAAAGGAGTAGAGGATGCCAGCAGCAGCTCGGGTTGGCGATTTGGCACGCAATCCTTCCGATTCTCATGGCAACGACTGTTGCCCGCACGATGTGATTGGTGCGGCTGTTCAAGGTTCTCCCAATGTGTTCATCGAAGGGCGTGCAGCGTTACGCGTTGGAGATCCCGGCGTGCATTCACGTTGTTGCGGGCCGAACACATGGCTCTGTGCCGAGGGGAGTCCCAATGTGTTTATCAACAGCATCCCGGCAGTTCGGCTTCATGACGTCACGAGCCATTGTGGTGGTGACGGCACGATGGTCACTGGAAGCAGCCATGTTTTCATCAATGATTAGGTCGTGAATGCGGCCTTGAGGAAGTGCAGCCATGCTAGGAGTCTCGGCGTCAACGGGGCAACCTCTTTCTGATCTTGATCATTTGCACCAGTCTATACGTGACATCCTGACAACTCGTATCGGAACGAGGGTTCTTTGTAGAGAATACGGCTCCAGATTGTCTCAATTTATTGATAATCCTACTAATCCTGCACTGGAAATAGAACTGTACGCGGCCACGGCAGATGCGCTCGCAAGATGGGAACCACGGTTCCGCCTTGAACGCGTACAGTTTGTCGAGGTCTCGCCCGGAAAGATCGTGCTCAACCTAAGAGGGAAGTACATCCCAGGTAACACCGAAACGGCAGTTCATGGAGTCGAGGTAACGATATGAGCGGAATAGGCATGGAACTTTCAACGTTGCCCGCACCGTGTATAGTTGAAGAACTTTCTTCCGATAGAATTTTTGCCTCGATCTGGAAAGATTTCATAGCGAGCTATCCAGATTTTTCGGCATTGCTTGAGTCCGATCCGGCTGTGAAGCTCATTGAAGTCGCGGCGTATCGCGAAATGCTTTTACGGAACCGGATAAACATCGCCGCCCGCGGTCAGCTCTTGGCCTATGCGGCAGGAACTGATTTGGATCATCTAGCAGCATTTTATGGCGTTGAACGTTTGGCTGGCGAAGGTGATGAACGGTTGAGGCTTCGTATTCAGCTTCGCATCAAGGGGTTTTCCAACGCCGGAGGGCGAGACTTGTATCGATACTGGGCGTTGACTGCGTCACTTGAAGTAGCCGATGCATATGTGGATAGCCCGCAGGCCGGACACGTCAGGATCAGCATTCTTTCTCGAGTCGGAGATGGAACTGCAGCTGACGTGTTGCTTGATGCTGTCAAAACTCTCGTTTTACGTGATGATATTCGGGTGCTGACGGATACGGTGCATGTTGTTTCCGCACAGATTATTCCAGTACATGTTGAAGCCGATATTTGGCTGTATCCTGAATCGGTTATTGAGGTTCTTGAAGCACTACCTGAATATCTTTCGGCACAATGTTCAATCGCTGCAAGCCTTGGTTGGGATTGTACTCGTTCTTGGTTGATCAGTAGGCTCCATATCGCAGGTGTCCACAGAGTCGCTTTGGCCGAGCCTGCTTATGATGTCGTTGTTGAGGGCTATCAGTATGCCCATTTGGTGGGGTGTACATTGAGGTATGCCGGTCGCGGGAGGTAGTCGTGAATGGCAATGATGTTCTTTTGCCTTCAAATGCGACCAGACTTGAACGGAGTTTATCCTCAGCGAGTGATCCTTCAGGGCGTCTTTGGAATGTCATAGATGCCATATCCTTGTTCAAGTCCGTTCCACAAGATGGCATTCTCGCTTTTTTGATATGGGAATATGGACTTGGAGAAATTCAGCCATTCATTTCTGATCCACGGAAGCTGATAGAAGAGGGTGTTGCATGGCAACGACTGATTGGAACGCCAGAAGCCATGCGGCGTGCTTTGAGCTGGATCAAGGTTTACCCTACGATTGAAGAAGGCATATCTGCAGGAAAATATTGGGCATCGTACCAGATTGGACTTGGTGATTTTAGCGATATGGCGAGAATAGGGGACGTCATCACTTTGGCGCGCCTTTCACAGCCCGTCCGTTGCAAGCTCTTCCGTGTATATAACAGTGTTTTTGATCGGCGGCCCATCGTGCTCTCGGAAGGCCCGGCCCTTGGCGACGGCTGGCTGTCCTTCTATTCTGGCGTTTCCGTCGAAGGCCCGGACGGCGACGTCATCGTTTCGTTCGGAACAAAAAGGGGCTTTCAGGCGGAAGCCTACCTGCCGTCGCTCCATGCGGCCTCGTTCGGGACGGAGTGCGTATCCGGCCACACCGCGCCGTACCTCGACCGTTTCATCGTCGGGCGTTCGCGGCTCTCCGAGCCCCTGCCCCGCAACCACCCGTTCGTCATGGGCGCGCTGTTCAGCATCCTGTGGGCCGACCGCCAGACGCTGGGCCGCTCGTGGCGCGGGGAATGGGACGCCCGGAGCTGGCTCGACTACACCGGCTTCGACCGCAAGCTCCCGCGCTGGCGCATGGGCCGCCGCAGCCTTTCCCGCGCGCAGCTCGTGCCCACGGAATCCGCGCTGGCCGACACCAACTCGCGGCTCGGCGCGACGTTCGCGGTGGTCATCGACAGCCCGCCCCGGCTCGGCTCCTTCGCCCTGTCCGGGCACGACTGCAAACGTCAGGAACGGCGGCTGCACGAAATGGCCATCGTGACCCAAGGCACGGAAACGCCCCGACTCGACCCGCCCGCCCCGCAAGCGGCGGGCACGGCATGGCTGGCCTCGGCCGGAGGCATCCCGGACCCGGAACGGGGACAGCAAGCCTCCCGATGCGATCTGGCCATGAAACTGGCCGAAAACGCATGGACGCCCCCGGAGGCGGCCTTGCCGTCCTCGCTGGCCCTGCCCGCTGAAGCCCTTGACCCGGCCCCGCCGTTCGCCGCCGGGACCGGCCTGCTCTCCGCATCCGGCAGCCCCCTGCCCGAAATGGAGCCGGAACACGGCATCCTGAGCGCGCAGGCCCTGAGCATGAAGCCCAACGCATGGGCCGCGCCCGAAAGCGCCGGGCTGTCCGCCCTCGGCACAGGCACGCCAGCCCTTGCCCCCGCCCCGCCCGCATCCGGCCTGCTCACGCTGTTCGCGCCGCAGTGGGCCGGGGCATGGACCCAAACGGGGCAGGACTGGAAAACCCCCTCGCAGATCACCATCCAATAAGGAGAACCACATGGCACTCGCAACACTGACCAAAACCGGACGCGCCGCCATCGCGCTGGCGATTTCGTCCCGCCCCCTGCATCTGGCTTGGGGCTCCGGCGACCCCGCATGGGACGCCGACGGCGCAACCCTGCCCTCCCTCATCGGCAGCACCGCGCTGCTCAACGAACTGGGCCGCCGGACCCCCTCGCACATCGGCTTCGTGGAGCCCGACGAGGCGGGCGGCATCGTCATCCCCGTGTCCACCGGCTCCGAGGGCGCGGTGCAGGAGGCCCGCTACCGGCTCGTGACGGAACCGACCCCCTACCTCTACGTCCAGACGGCCTACGCCTACAGCGACGCCTCCAACGCGATCATCAGGGAAATGGGGCTGTTCATGGACACCGAGTTCATCGAGGGCCTGCCCGAGGGCCAGCGCTACTTCACGCCCGCCGACCTCAAAAGCCCCGGCCTGCTGCTGGCGGCGCAGATCATCCTGCCGCGCATCAACCGCAGCCCTTCCGTCCGCCAGACCGTCGAGTTCGTCCTGCCGATCTAGGGCCATTCCCGCCCCCGCGACACCGTTTCGGTCCCCCCTTTACGTCATCAGCCAGCCGCCGCCCGCGCCGCGTTCCGAGCCCCTTTCCGGGGGCCGGGTCTCGGCACCGTACCCTGCGGCCTCTAGGAGGCTTTCATGCCCAACATGCCCGACAGCTATTACGACAACTTCAACGCATCGAAAAATTACGAGAAAATCCTCTACCGCGACGGCTACACGCTGCAAGGCGCGGAGCTGAACGAGGCGCAGTCCGCCGCCATGCACCGCCTGCAGGGTGTGGCCGACGCGCTGTTCAAGGACGGCGACATCATCCGCGACGCCGGGATCATCGTGAACAAGGAGACCGGCGAAGTCCGGGCCCAGTCCGGGGCCGTCTATCTCCGGGGCGCGGTGCGCGGCGTGCCCGAGGCCACCTTCACCATCCCCGTGGTCGGCACCGTGGCTGTGGGCATCCGGCTCACGCAGCGCGTGGTGTCCGAGCTTGACGATCCCACGCTGTACAACCCCGCCATCGGCTCGCGCGGCGAAGGCGAGCCGGGCGCGTGGCGGCTTCAGGCCAATGCCGCGTGGGGCTTTGACGGCGACAACGGCGACGGGGAATTCTACGTCGTCTATACCGTGGACGACGGCGAATTGCGGGCCAAGGAAGCCCCGCCCACGCTGGACACGTTCACCCAGAGCATCGCCAAGTACGACCGCGATTCCACGGCGGGCGGCTCGTACATCGTGGACGGCCTGACCGTGCTCATGGCCGGGGACGACGCCGACGGGCATCAGGTCTACACGGTTTCGGAAGGCCGCGCCCGCGTCAACGGCTACGGCGTGGACATGCCCACCTCCCGCCGCCTGACCTATGCCGCCGTGCCCGACCTGCGCCGCATCGATACGGAAGTGCATACCGCCGACGCCGCATCCACGCAGTCCGGCGGGCAGCGCATCACGGTTGCCCATCCCCCGCTGCACGACGTCGAGGCCGTGCGCATCACCACGCGCAAGACCGTCAGCGTGGTGCACGGCAGCTACTCCGGGGCCGCCGACACCCTGCCGGATACCTCCATCGTCTCCATCGTCGAGTGCCGTCAGGGTGATACCGTGTATGCGGCGGGCGCGGACTACAAAAAGAACGGCGACACCGTGGACTGGTCCCCCACGGGCAACGAGCCCGCCACCGGCTCGACCTATTCCTGCACCTACGAGTGCGTGACCAGCGCCGAACCCAAGGGGCTGGACGCCGACGGCTTCCGCATTGAAGGCGCGTCCAGCGGCACCTCCATCCTCATCACCTACCGGCAGGCCCTGCCCCGCCTCGACCGGCTGGCGCTGAATCAGGAAGGGCAGTTCGTCTGGCTGCAGGGCGTGGCCTCGGAAAGCAACCCGCGCAGCCCCAGCCTGCCCGCGTCGCTCCTGCCCATCGCCACCATCGCCCAGACGTGGCGCGACACCCGCAGCGTGCGCTCCGACGGCGTGCGCGTGGTCCCCTTCTCGGAAATCGAAACCATCAACCGCCGCATCGACGCGGTGCAGCAGGAAGTCGCCCGGCAGCGCCTCGAGGCCGACGTGTTCACCCGCGAGTCCGGGGCACGGGCGGGCATCTTCGTCGACCCGCTGCTGAACGACGACATGCGCGATCAGGGGCTTTCCCAGACCGCCGCCGTGGTCAATGGCGTCCTGACGCTGCCCATCGAAGCGACGGCAACGGCCCTGCCCAACGACGTGGCCGCGCCCACGGCCAACCCTTGGACGCCGTCCCCCCTGCTGGCCCAGCCCCTGCGCACCGGCTCCATGAAGGTCAACCCGTACATGGCCTTTGACCCGCTCCCCGGGAGCGCGAGCCTGAACCCCGCCTTGGACCGCTGGACCGAAAGCCAGACCCAATGGGCCAGCGCCGTGACCGAACGGTTCAACACCGGGCATTACGTGCCGGGCGTCTCGTGGGTCGTGGGGGAAGACACTGCGACCCGTACCGAACAGTTGGGTTCCACGACCAATGCGCTGGAGTACCTGCGCCAGATCGACGTGGCCTACCGCATCGAAGGGTTCGGCGCGGGCGAACAGCTTGCCGCCGCCGCTTTTGACGGCGTGCCGCTGGACCTTCACGGCACCGCGGACGGCAACGGCACGCTGGACGGTTCGTTCCGCATCCCGGCCAAAGTTCCCTCCGGGGCCAAGGCCGTGACCTTCACGGGCAAGGGCGGCTCGCGGGCCTCGGCGGTCTTCGTCGGACAGGGGCAGCTCACGGTCAACACCCTGCGGCAGGTGAACACCATCACCACCATCTGGGTGGACCCGCTGGCCCAGACCTTTGTGCTGGACAAGGCCACCCAGCTTGCCGGGGTCGACCTGTGGTTCACGGCGAAAGGCGGTGACGCCCGTCTGCAGATCCGCGACGTGGCCAACGGCGTGCCCTCCCGCACGGTGCTCGCCGAGGCCCATATTCCGGCCTCTTCCATCGTCGTCTCCGGCGGCGGCCACACCCGCGTGCTCCTGCCCTCGCCGCTCTCGCTGGCGGCGGGCACCGAATACGCCTTTGTGGTGCTTTGCGACGACGCTGAGACCGCCCTTTCCGTGGCCGAACTCGGCAAGTTCGACGCCACCGCGCAACAGTGGGTCGTCAGCCAGCCCTATCAGGTCGGCGTGCTGCTTTCCTCCAGCAACGCCAGCACATGGACGGCCCATCAGGACCGCGACCTGACCTTCCGGCTGCTGGAGGCGTCCTTCAGCGGCGCACAGAGCCAGCAGGAACTCGGCTCGGTATCCGTCGCCGGGGCCACCGACCTGCTGCTCCTCTCCCTCTCCGAGACGCCGAACGCCGACACCCGCGTCGAATACGACATGGCCCTGCCCGGCGGGGAAATCCTGACCGTGGCCGACGGCCAGCCCCTGCGCCTCGCCGCGCCCGCCACCGGGCAGATCCGCGTCAAGGCCCGGCTTGCGGGGACGCCGACGGCCAGCCCCGTGCTGTGGCCCGGCACCCAGCTCATCAGCGGGGCCGTGGGCGCGGCCGCCGATTACGCGACGCGCTCCATCCCCGCCCGCGGCGCGACCAAGGCCGTGCTCGTCTACGACGCCGTCATCCCCTCCGGGGCGGCCGTCACCCCGCAGATCCGCAAGGACTCCGGCGAATGGGAGGCGCTCACGGCAGACGGCACCACCAATCAGGGCGACGGGCTCGTTGAGTACCGCTTCAAGGCGGCGCTCTCCAACGTCAGCGAGGTCAAGGTCAGGCTGACCCTGACCGGCACGAGCACGGCCCGCCCCCGCGTCAGCAACATCCGGCTCATGGCCGTGATCTAGGAGCCGCCATGATTGATGAAAAAACAACGTACCTGAAACTCCCGCTGCCGCACCCTGACAACCTCCTCGAGGACGACGTGCTGCGGCTGCGCGAGACCTTGCAGGGCCTCGACGCCAACGCCAAGACGCAGGACGACGCCCTCAAAACGCAGTCCGACGGCTTGCAGGGCGTGGAAGAGGAACTGCAGCAACAGAAACAAGACCTGCGGGACCTGCTCGCGGCTGCTGTCGTGTCGGCATTCTCCCCCGCGGGCTCGCGCCCGGGGCTCATCGCCAAGGGCACGAACTACACGGTCCCCGCCTATACCGTGGGGAACAAGCGGCTGCGGGTCTACCTGTGCGGCCTGCGCTGCGAGGCCGGGACCGACGAGGCCCTGCACCAGTATCAGGAAGTGGGGACTGCCGGGGCCGCCTCGACCGTCATCCGCTGGCACGATGCGATCCCCACGGACTACGACATCCTTGTGGAGGTGAGCTGATGACCAACCCCATGGTCATATGTGCATTCGACGAATGTGCCCTTTGTGGGTGAGGTCAGCAAACATCTTCCGCCTACGGTTCATTGGGACCAGTACGGCCAACATCCGGCTCATAGCCGTCATCTAGGAATAGATATGATCGATGAAAAAACGCCTCATCTCAAATTGTCCCTGCCGCATGCTGATAACCTGTTGGAGGATGACGTGGCTCGTTTGCGCGAGTCGCTTACGGTGTTGGATACGAAGGTACAGCTCGGGGATGAGCGGCTTGCGGAGGCAGCAAAAACGGCAGCATGGGACGGTGTCTCCGAGAAACCGGCGACATTTCCACCTGTTGTACATGCTATTAGCCACGAGCCGTGGGGCAATGACACCTTGACCCGTTTCAGCGGTGTTCTCACCGAAAAGGTGCAGAACCTCGGCGTGATCTCCGGGGCCGTTACCATAAACCTCGCTTCCGGGCACTATGTCGTCGCCACTGTGGGGGGAGCCGTCACCATCAATGTGAGCGGCACCCAACCGGGAGTGTGCACGTCGGTCATGCTTGAGCTGGACAATGCCGGAAGCGCCGCAGTGACGTGGGGCATGACGCCGACATGGGCTGGAGGCGTCGCCCCGAGCCTGACGGCGTCCGGCAAGGACTACGTGGGACTGTGTTTCCGTGGGGAAGGCTGGTCCGGCGTGCTCGTTGTCTCGGATGCAAGGTAAGGGAGGCGGTATGTCTTTGAGATGGCTTCTTCCACAGGCGACCCCTGACGTCATTCGGTTCACGGTAACGCCGACGGCCTCGGCAAAAACCGTGACGCTGGAGAACCTCACGGCTCCGTGCAACTGCTTCATCGACTGGGGCGACGGCGAGCGGTCGGCGCAGATCGTCAGCGCCACAAGCGTTTCGCACACCTATGCTGATACGAGTCCCCGGCGGATCACGATTCATGGCGTGCTCGGCGGATTCTGGAACGGCACAACAATCAGCACTGGCAAGACGCTGGTGACGTCAGTGGACGAGATAAATTCCCGTTCCTTGGTCACGCTGGCGCACACATTCCGAGGCTGCACGGCGCTGGCGACGCTGCCCGTAACCCTCGACGCGCCGAACCTCGTGGATTTCAGCTACGCCTTTTATCAGTGCCGCAGCATCACGTCAGCCTTGCCCGCGCTGTGGCTATCGCATCCGAGCGCTGCGCATGCCTCGTGTTTTACGTATTGCTTCAAGTCGTTTTATGGACAGTACGGAACGGCGTGCTCCTATCGGCAGTATGTGCCAGCCGTCGCCGGGCAGACATACTATCAGAAATACGGACAAGGCGGTTGCCCTGCTTCCGCCTATCACCCTGCGCAGCCTTCAAAAACCTATTGGGAGCAATATGGGGCGTCCTGCCCCAAGAGAAGTTCTGCAAGTGGAACATTCTCTAAAGCTTGTCCATATTGCAAGACCATCAATTCGCTTACAGTAAGCTATATGGCTTGCTCCACTGCCGGGTATAATCATTTGTCGGTAGGCTGCAGCAATCCTTCATGCGAGCTATATGGCACCGGAAGAGCGTATTCCGTCAAATACGGTGGTGTTTGCGCTGGGGGGGCAGGAGCCTGTCCGCTGTATCAAAGCGGCAGCAGCTCTTATTACAGTTGTTCCTATTTCGGAGGAAACTGTAAAGGGTCGGGCTGCACCCGGGCATATACATCAGGTCAGTCCGCCTATTACAGATGTCAAAAAGCCAACGCAACATGTCCGACAACCAATTGCCCCTATCCGTATGCCAATGAGGCCGACTACAATGCGGCCAGAGCTGCGGGGTGGGCGTAATGGAGACAAAACAATGCCGGTATATGGATATGAAGACAGAATCTATACGATTTCCGAACTTCGTTTTCTCTTCCCGAACATTTCGTTCCCAGCGTTTCCGTCCGAGGCTGCTCTTGCCGCTCTCGGTGTGACGCTTGTTCCGGACGCCGAGCCGATGCCGGAAGAGCTGCTGGCCGCCGCACGGGCAGACAGACTCGTGCGGCTTGGCGATGCCTTCGAGCATGTGCAGCGGTTCGGGCACTTCGGCAGTTCTGTCGGTTTCGAGGTGGACGCGAACGAACGGGCCAACCGCGACGTGGGGGGACTCGTGACCATGCTTGAGGCAACCGGTGAAAAAGAAACGCTGTTTTGCGATTACGGCAACAGCATGCGGCGGGTAACGCTGGAACAGCTTAAAAGGCTGCAACTGGAACTGATCGCCTATGGCCGGATGCTTTATGCCCGAAAGTGGGAGCTGCGGGAGGCCGTCAATGCGGCGCGGACCCCGGAGGACGTGGCGGCCATCGAAATCAACTTCGACGATCTGCCAGCGCCGGTCGTAACGGTCGCCGCGTGATAAAGGATTTGCAACTGTATTTAGAAAGAGCGAACACACAACACGTCAAGTAAATCGAACCATTTTAGGACGTTCAAATGGAAAAGCATGTTTCGTATTTCGTTGCTTTTGTTTGTAAGCCATATGACCTTAACGAAGTTAAAGCAGTTGCAGCTCATTATCTCCCGTTGGAGCATCAACATACTATAATCGCGGAAACCGTATTGTTGAGTGCGGCAGAGTATGACTCCTTCGTAAATGATTTCTTCCAGCCTCTTTCTTGGCTTAATGGCAAAGGAGGAAGAGCCGGTAGTGTGCTGGTAAAGGCACCGGGCCGAGCTTCTCTCGTCTCAAGACCGAAAATGAAGAATACGGTTTTTACGGAACAACGGTTTTGAAGAGAGGGCTGATACGGATTGGATGGAAACGATGGTGCCTATCAGGGCCGCTACGGATGCCGAACCAGACTCTGCACAAGCCTTTCTCGATAAGTACATCGGAGCGGCACTCCGGGGATGATGTCATTGTTTTTTGGGAAAAGAGAGGCGTATTGAGTACCGCTGTTCATTTCGCGGTTGAAGGCCGGATGGACTGGAAGGTGAGTTTGCGGACTCGACGTAATTATTGGTTTCCTATGGGCATACCATATTTGACGGGATATGTGATGATCGCCGCAATGGATACGGAAGAGTTTTATGGCAGAGGCGGGGGCGCGCTAACGCCCCCACCGGCCCGGCGGTGAGACGCCGGACCACGGCCCCACGCGATGTAACGCCATCGTGCGGAGTATCCGCCGGTGTTGTGCTCTAACGAGCGCACAACAGATATCAGCGGATAGTTTGGGGCGCAAGACAGGATTTTCAATGCGAGGGACGGAAAAAGAGATTCGTTGTGGTGTTTGTAACAAGATGCTCGCGAAGGGGATGGCGCTCGATTTGACCATAAAGTGTCCCCGTTGCGGAACTATGAATCATGTGAGGGATGCGATCCCCGGCTCCGAGTCGCCAGACGGCCACAGGAGCTTTGATGAAAGAAAGGTTGACAGTCGGTAGCCTGTTTTCCGGGGCGGGACTGTGTGATCTCGGTTTGGAATGGGCCGGGATGGAACACCGTTTTTTCTGTGAAGTGGACCCGTTTTGTCGTTCGGTACTACGGCGGCATTGGCCTGGCCTTCCCATTTATGAGGACGTCAGGAATTTGCGAGGAGAGAATTTGCCTCACCCGGATGTGCTGTGCGGAGGCTTCCCGTGCCAAGACGTGAGCCTGGCTGGGAAACGGAAAGGGATCACAGAAGGAACACGGAGCGGATTGTGGTATGAATACGTCAGACTCATTGAAGAAATCAGGCCGAAGTACGTCATTGCGGAAAACGTGCCGGGGCTCCTCGCCGCTGGCATTGAGACAGTCCTGCAGGAGCTGGCCGAGATCGGGTACGATGCGGAATGGGAAGTGCTTTCTGCATCCGCGGTCGGAGCTCCGCATCGTCGGGAACGGGTTTTCCTTGTTGCCTACCCCCACGGTCGTTGGGTTGACCCAGAGCATGGGATTTTATCTGCGCTTGTCGGAATCATGGGAAAAAGCTACGAACCTCGGTTCGTATCTGATTGGCTTGGAATACGGATTGACCGGACGAGCCGGGCGTCCGTCCGGGAGGCATTTGGTGGATGTGTCCTTCATCGAGTGGATGATGGGCATTCCAGAGGGATGGACAGACCCGAAAGCGTAAAACTTCTTCCCCGTGAGTTGGTGCCCGTATGGGTACGGAGACTGAAAGCCCTTGGAAATGCGATTATACCACACCAAGCGTATGCCGTAGCCTCGTGTATCCTTGAGGCTGAAGGGATGTCGGTTTTTCCCATCCCGCAAAAAAACAAAATAAAAAGTCCCTTCGCTGCCCTGTAGCGGAGGGCTTTTTCATAACAAAAAGGAGAGCAAATTAATGGCAGAAGGTTTTCTTCATGGCGTCGAAGTCATTGAGATAGACAATGGCCCTCGCCCAATCCGCACCGTCCGTTCCGGTGTCATCGGGCTGATCGGGACCGCGCCGGAAGCCGATGCATTGGCGTATCCGCTTGATACGCCGGTGCTCATTTCTGGTTCCCGCCGGGAAGCGGCAAAACTGGGGACGAAAGGCTCTTTGCCCGGCGCCATCGACGGCATTTTTGATCAGGTTGGCGCCGTGGTGGTTGTCGTACGTGTGGATGAGGGGAGTGGAGGCGGTGATGAACGGCTGAAGGCGACCCTGTCCAATGTGATCGGCGGCGTTGACCCGCAGACCGGGGCTTATCTCGGCGTACAGGTTTTTCGTGCCGCGAAGAGCATCGTCAAGGTTACGCCGAAAATCCTCATTGCGCCCGGCTTCACCCATCAGCGGCTGAAGAACGAACCGGCTCCTGTGGAAGGGGAGCAGACGCTGCGTTTTTCGACCGCTGAAAGCACCTTCCACCTGCTTGGGAAAACGCTTGAGGGCGTGGTGGTCACATCGACGGATGGAGCCACAACGTATCAGCTGACCTCGGATTATACGGTGGACGCGGCTGCCGGGACGGTAACGCGAGTTTCTGATGGGGCTATCCCCGAAGACGGTGAAGTCAGGATCACCTATACGTACACGCCCGCCCCCGAGTCTCCCTTTTCGAATCCGGTGGTTGCAGAACTGAAAGGCATTGCGGAAAGCCTGCGCGCCGTCATCATTGCCGATGGACCGAACACCAACGACGCGGATGCGATCAGCTACCGCGAAGACTGGGGGACCGGGCGCATCTACGTCGTTGATCCGTGGTGCAAGGTGATGAAGGACGGCGAGGTCGTTTCGGAACCTGCCTCGGCCCGCGTCGCCGGGCTGCTTGCGAAGATCGACAACGACAGGGGATTTTGGTGGAGCCCATCCAATCAGGAGATCAACGGCATCGTCGGTACCCATCGCGCCGTCGACTTCGAGCTTGGGGACGCGAACTGCCGCGCGAACCTGCTGAACGAGCAGTGCGTTTCCACGATCATCCATGAAGACGGTTATAGACTGTGGGGCAACCGCACATGTTCTTCCGATCCCAAGTGGGCCTTCCTGTCCGTGCGGCGCACCGCCGACATGATCAACGAGTCCATCCTTCAGGCGCATCTTTGGGCCGTCGACCGGAACATCGACAAGACCTACGTCGAGGACGTGACCGAAGGCGTCAACGCCTACCTGCGCGAGCTGAAGGCAAAGGGAGCGATCCTCGGCGGCGCCTGTTGGCCTGATCCCGACCTGAACACGGCGGCCGCCGTTTCGGACGGACACGTCTACTTCAACTTCGACTTCACGCCTCCGTACCCTGCGGAACGCGTCACTTTCCAGTCGCATCTGGTCGACGACTACATTGAGGAGATTTTCCGATGAGCATCGAAACGCCTCGCGTTCTCAAGAACATGAATCTCTTTGTCGATGGCCGTGGGTATGCCGGGCGCGTCGATGAAATCGAGCTGCCCAAGCTCACTTTGAAGACGGAAGAACATCGTGCAGGAGGCATGGACGTTCCGGTTCTAATTGATCTCGGCATGGACAAAATGGAATCCACACTGACCATTTCCGACCATGACCCGGAACTGTTCAAGCTGTTCGGCCTGCTGGATGCGCAGGATGTCCAGATCACGCTGCGCGGCGCGTTCCAGCGACAGGGCGAGGATGCTGTGCCCGTGGTGGTCAATCTGCGCGGCGGCTGGACGGAAATCGATCCCGGGACGTGGAAGCCGGGGGACAAGTCCGTCCTGAAGGTGAAGGTCGCCGTCAAGTATTACAAGCTGGCGATGCAGGGAAACGAACTCGTCGAAATCGACGCCAGGAATCTGGTACGGAAAATCGGCGGGATCAATCAGATGGACTCCGTCCGGTCCGCCATCGGGATGTAAAACTTAAAGCAAAACTTCAAGTCCTTTCCTGTCCAGCAGGTACAGCAGCTTGCTGGACGGACCTCCCGGCTTTTTGGCGCCGATTTCCCACTTCTGGACGGTGGACAGGCTCGTGTTAAGGACGGTCGCCAGAGCCTGCTGGCTGATTTCCAGCCTGCGGCGCAGGTCGCGGATTTCCTCGCTCCCATAGGCGGGAACGGGTTCGACGCACAGGGCGTCGTATTCCTTCATCCGCTCTCCGGATATACATCCGGTTTCGTGGAGGGAAGAGGCCGTGTCGTGTACAGCCTCAAGGATTCTGCTCTTAAACTTGGTGTTCATTGCATATCTCCGTAATGCCGCCCTGTTGCAGGCAGGCTTTGATGTCGTGCTCGTTCATGGCCAGCAAATCTTTGGCGATTTCCTGCAGGGCCTTGAGTTCCTTGGACGTGATGTTGGCTCGGTCATTCTTCTCAAAGCCAAAAACGAAAACCCATCTGTCAGCCTTGTTGGTCGCCAGCAGGGTACGTGTGCTGCCGCTCTTGCCACGACCGGGAAGGGCCACGCGCTTCTTGACGACCCCACCTCCCAGATCGGCGTCGATCAGGCCGCGTTCCATTTCGCTGACGGCCTTGCAGAGCGCGGAATCGTTCAATTCCGTTTTGCTCATCCATTTGGCGAAGTACCGGGTTTTCAGTATGTGTTTCATGGGTATCTATATAGCACTTAGTGCTATAAAAGTAAACTGCAAAGGAGTAAAAAAATGGAACCGATCCGTGTGAAGCTCGATTACCCCTATGATTATCAGGGGGAACTCCATGAAGAGATGGTGATTTCCCGACGCCCGAGAGTGTCCGACCAGCTCGCCGCAGGACGAGCCGGAAAGGATGCGGCCACGCAGGAAATCGCGTTGCTCGCGAACCTGTGCGGCGTGGCGCCTGAAGCGCTTCATGAAATGGACATGGCCGATTACGGCAAGCTGCAAAAGGTGCTTCAGACTTTTTTGTCATAGAGGACAGCGACCTTCCGGGGCTGATCATGGAACTGGCCCTCTACACGCACTGGTCCCGGTCTGAAATTCTCGCTCTTGAAACGGACGAGCTGATGGAATCTCTGTACTGGGCACGGAAGCTGTCCAGAGTTGGAATGGAGTAGCGTCATGGCAGGAAAGCCGGTCAATATCACCATAGGCGCCACGGTTGCGTCGTCGCTTGGGGCGGCGGTCCGCGATGCGAAGAATCAGCTCGGCACGCTGGGAGCCAAGGTATCCAGCCTGAACAACAAAAAGATCAAAGTCGATCAGCTCGTTGCGATGAAGGCTCAGACCAATGATCTTGGCAGGGCCTATGGGCAGGCCAGAAAGTGCGCCGATGAACTCAGTGCTGCGTATGCGGCGATGGGGCCGCCCATTGCTGCACAGACGCGGGAAATGCGTGCGGCTGAACAGGCTGCGGAAAAGGCTGGTGCGGCATTGACAAAGCAGCGGGAGGCTCTGAGGGAACTCAGGGCCTCCTTGCATTCGGCCGGCGTTGACACCCGCAATCTCGGTACGGAATCCGTCCGCCTAGGAAGTCAGCTCGACACCTTGAAGCGCCGGACGGAGGCCCTGTCCCGGGCTCGGCAGGCAGACAAGGATAACCGGGACAAGCGCGGCCAACATTTGGGAAACGTCATGTCCACTGCTGCGGTGGGCATGACGCTGGCCGCTCCGCTCAAGACCGCTATGGATTTCGAGGCGCAGATGTCCCGCGTCGGGGCCGTCAGCAATTCGACGAAGGAACAGCAGGTGCAGCTGACCGCGAAAGCCCGCGAAATGGGCCGCGACACGAAGTTCAGCGCACTGGAGGCCGGGCAGGGCATGGAATACCTTGCCATGGCGGGGTTCAACGCAAATCAGCAGATGGCCGCCATCGGCGGCGTGCTTGATGTGGCCGCAGCGGCGGGTACGGAGTTGGGGCGGACATCGGACATCGTGTCCAACGCCTTGACCGGATTTGGCCTGCAGGCGGATCAGGCGGGTCGCGTTGGCGACGTGCTGACAAAAACCTTCACTGGTTCAAACACCACGTTGGAAAGTTTGGGCGAGACGTTGAAGTATGTCGCCCCGGTGGCAAGCAGCGCGGGCGCGAGCATTGAGCTGGTCGCCGCCATGACCGGAGTGCTTGGCGATGCGGGGATTCAGGGAAGTATGGCGGGTACGACGCTGAGAAACACTTTCCTGCGGTTGATAGCCCCCGCGAAGGATGCCCAGAAGCACATGAAGCAACTAGGTATCTCCGCCGAACAGATGCGGGAGATCATGGCCGACCCCGAAGGCCAGCAGGCGGCCCACTACATCAAGAAGATGGGCATCGATGTTGCCGACGAGAACGGTAATCTACGTGACTGGATGGATATCCTCACCGAGCTGTCCGTCAAGATGGGCAATCTGTCGCAGGCTGATCGGCTCGAAGCCGCATCCTCGATTTTTGGGAAATATGCGGTTTCCGGCGGGCTGGCATTGCTTGATTCGCTCCGTCATGATGAAAAGTATATCGAAGAACAAGTCAAGAATATGCGTGAACAGGGCGCTACTGAGGAGGAGATTCAAAAGTACCGCCTTGAGACACGTAATAAACTCCAGGATCGGTATAATAAAAATCTGCTTGCCAGCCAGCAGGGCTTCGCCAAACAGGTCGCAGCTCGCATGTTGGACAATACGAAGGGTGAATTCACTATCCTTGGAAGTGCCGTCTCCGATTTGGCAATCGAAATCGGAAATGTTTTGGCTCCGGCTGCACGGGACTCCGCAAAAAACCTTACCTCATTGGCGAATAAGGCCAGTGCGTTTGTTCATGCGTTTCCCGTTCTTTCCCGTGCCGTTTTGCTTGGGGTGGGTTCCATTTTGCTTCTCAGCCTTTCTGCCTACGCACTCGGTTTCGCTTGGACAGTTCTGAAGGCTCCCTTTCTGAAGATGAACGTCGTCTGGCAGAAGGTTCGGGCGGAACAGGCGCTGCTGCGCATCAGCAATGCCGAAACCGGGGCCTCCGCGACCTTGCTCGGCTCCAAATGGGGAGCGTTCAAGTCCAAGGCCGGTGGAGTCGGCGGTGTCCTGCGCCAAATAGGCGGGGGGCTCCTTTCCTTAATTCCGGCTATCGGTTCGGTGACAGCGGCACTTCTGACGAACCCCATTACATGGATCATCCTTGGCATCGGGTTGCTCATCGGAGGCGTCGCGCTCACAATTCGCAAATATTGGGAGCCTCTTTCAGCCTTCTTTGGAGGTGTCTGGGGAGGTATCAAGGCGGCTTTTACTCCGGTCCTTGAAGCGTTCGCACCTCTCCAGCCGTTATTTTCCGCTGTAGGAGATGCGATTGGCTCGGTTATCGGCTGGTTTTCTGAACTTTTCACGCCGATTCAGTCCTCAAAACAGGAACTTGAAGATTGGTCCATCACGGGACAGCGTTTTGGGTTGGCCCTCGGCGAAGGCTTCAAGCTGCTCTTTACTCCGGTTCAATACCTTTGCGACCGGATTGGTGACATCATCAATGCGATCAAGTGGCTCTGGGACAACGCCGGAAAGATCGGGGACACGTTCAGTTCATGGTCGGACTCGGCGGGAAATTATGTTTCCGAAAAATGGACGAAATTCAAGAGTTGGAGCGGAATTGGAGATGCACCCTCTGGAGAGGCGGACGATGGAAAACGGGCGTCTGTTGGAAACGTCTGGATGCAGCGTTCTCCCGTTTTTGCCTCGTCAGGCGAAAACATGCCTCCGAAGTTCGGTTTCGGGAGGAGCGGCACGGCAGCAGGGCCTTCCGCGGTTGCTCCACAACCCGTTGCGGGCACAAGAAATGTGACGCAGCATTTCACCAACGCGCCGACCATACAGGTAACGGTTCCTCCGGGGGCCGAAGCCCGAGATATAGCTGATACCGTTGAGCGGCGGCTTATGCGGAATGGTTTTTCCCGGTATGGCGATGGCGCTGCGGCGCTGTACGACTATGAATAAGGAGGACTGCCATGGCAGGCCGGACAATGCTCCGTCTTGGCGACTTCAATTTCGCCGTCGACACGGCGGCGTATCAGAAATATGTGGCGAAGTATGCGGCCCGGTGGCCCGCGCAGGAACGTCTGGGACGGGAGCCGGCGCTGCAGTTCGTCGGGATAGATTCGCCGGAAGTGACGCTGGACGGCGTCGTCTACCCCACCTTTTCCGGCAATCGTCAGACCAGCATCGTACCTTTGCGGGAAATGCTGATGACGGGCAATCCGTGCCAGATGGTTACGGGTGCCGGAGCCGTATGTGGTTTCTGGAGCATTCTGAACGTATCGGATACGAGATCGTATTTTCTCGACAACGGGGAAGGGCGGAAAATCGAATTTTCCCTGTCCATCAAATACTATGGTCCCGACTATTCGGGTCAATCCGGCGGCGGTTCTCCTGTTGCTTCAGTGGTGAAAGGTACCGGAGCGGTTTCGAAGTCTTCAGGCGTCTCGGCGGCGACCGCACTCTCGCAGCTGAAACAGGCAAAAGACATGGTCGCCTGTCTGCCGGAAGTGACCGATACGCCGTCTCTGGACACCATCTCAAGCGTCAGTGATGCCGTGTCGTCCATCGTCGGTACGGTTTCCGCAGGCGTGTCAGCCGTCGGGGAAGTATTGGTAGCCGCGAAAAAGAAGATCAACGACGCTGTCGAGGCAATCATTCCTCAGCCTGTGCATGAAGCCATTTCATCGATACAGGAAAATGTTCGGGAATTACGGGAGGTCGGGCTGTATGTCCTTGATACGAGTTCGGCTATAACGGCTTTGCCCTATACCCTGAAGGATGATGCGAAGCCCTTGCGCGATGTTTCCGCGACTCTGCGTAAGGGAGTGCGGTACATCAACGCGACGGCTGACCTGGCGCAGTTTTCGTGCCGGTCCTCAGTTGATGAGCTGCACCGGACGGGGGTGACCTTTGAGGCTGTTGCAGGCATGCGGCGCGAAGGGCAGGAGGGCAGAATGGCGGTCGCTTCCATCTGCTCGGAGTCTGCGGCTTCAGGCGAATCACTCATTTCGATCTGCGAAGAACTGTCCTCGTTGACGGCTTCGCTTATGCAAAAATTCAGGCAGGAGTAGGCCATGCCGAGAGAGATCGTTTCAAAGGATGGTGACATGCTTGATGGCCTTTGCTGGAAACATTACGGCAGCGAGCGGCATGTCCCCGCCGTGCTGGAGGCCAACCCCTTTCTAGCCCGGTGTCCGTCTGTTCTGGAGGCGGGGTTGACCATCGTTTTGCCGGATATCGAACAGCCGGAAGAGGAACAGCCTGTCCGTCTGTGGTCGTGAGGAGCTTATGAAGCCTGCATTCAAAATCTATGCGAATTCGACGGACATTACGGAGAACGTCAGGGATCGGCTGATGGAGATGGTCGTTACCGACGAGTCCGGAATCAAGTCGGATGAGCTCCGGCTGACCCTCGACGACCGCCGCCAGACAAACGGGGCCGTTGCGGCGCTACCCCAGATCGGCACAAGTCTGCGGGTGTTCCTCGGGTATGCCGAAACGGGGCTCGTGGAGATGGGGACATTCAAAGTGGACGGCTTTACCCTGCGGCATCCCCCGGCGACGCTGACGGTCAATGCGAAAGCTGCGGAGATGTTCGCGCCGTTTCGCAGCAAGAAAACCCGATCATGGCATGACACGACCGTCGGAGGGATAGTCTCCCAAATTGCGTCGGAGCATGGCTATTCGCCGAAGTGCGATACGGAGTTGGCGTCCATCGCCATCGCTCATATTGATCAGACGTCGGAATCGGACATGGCGTTTCTCACACGACTCGCCGAGGCCAACGGTGGCATCTCGAAACCGATGGGGGATATGCTCGTTATGGCCCGGGAAGGCGCCGCGAAGAGCGTCACGGGAAAGAGCATGCCGGTGGTATCTCTGAGCGCTGAGGAGATCACTTCATGGGAGTATGAGTATTCGGCCAGACAACCCGGCGGCAAGGCGAAGGGAGAGGAGCAGGGCGGAGAGGGGGGATATCGCGCTCGATGGTGGGATCATTATGCGGGGGTTACAAAAGAGGTTTTGGTAGGAAATCCTCCATATGAGGATTTTCGATACCAGCATGCCTCCGAGGCCGAGGCCCGACGGGCTGCGGAGGCGAAACTGAAGAAAGGGAAAAAGAAAGCCAAGGCGTTGTCGATGACACTTCCGGGCAAAGCAGAAATTGGGGCGGAGTGTCCGTTGCATATCGTGCTGAGGCCCGGTCTGCCGACGGAGTGGAGCATCTCGAAGGCGGAACATACCCTTTCGAATAATGGGTATACGACCCGTCTTGAGGCCAACAAGAAAGTATAAGTAGATTCATGGTATTACAACGTTCAACAGGTCACCGCCCGAAGAGGGCTGGTGGCCTTTTTCTTTCCAAACTTCAATCAAGGAATTCGTATGGCCATCGCAATGGAGTTTATTCGCAACTTTCTGAAAAAATGGGAAACCCGTCAGCTGATCGGGTACATCCCCTGCGAGAAGAGGAATTATCGCGGGGGCCCAGGGGAAGGCTTTGAGCCTATCGGGCAGTCCGGTGTGACCATCGCCACCGGGCTGGACCTCGGTCAGCAGACGAGAGGGTCGCTGATTCGCTATGGCATCACCGGCACTCTGCTCGAAAAGCTCTCGCCTTACCTTGAGAAGACGCGATACCGGGCCATTGACGCGCTGCGGGAGCGGCCTCTGGCCGTCACCGACGAAGAGTGTACGCTCATCGACGATCTTGTGCATGCCGACTACGTCAGGCAGGCGCAAACGGCTTTTGACCGGATGTCGCCGTTCAACTTTACGGACACTCCGAAGGAAGTGCAGACCGCACTGGTGAGCATGTACTATCAGCTGGGAAGCCGCGCCTGCCGGCACGCGGCGTGGCGTTTTCTGGCTGCCGGAAAGATCGGCAAGGCGGCGGAGACGCTGTGCTCGGATCGTACGCGCTACAAGGCACGTCGCCGGGATGAAGGAAAACTGCTCAAACGGACAGGAGGCGAACAGGATGCTTGATCCCGCTACCATCATCGACTTCATTTTTTCGGCATTGGCGCAGCTTTCGGCGCAGTATCCCGAGGTGGCCTGGATTGCCGTACTGGCGAAGGTATTTTTGGCTCTTTGCGGCCTGTGCGCCATCGCTACCATCTGGATGCCCGTACCTAGGGAAACGACCGGTGCCTACGCCGCCGTGTACCGGTGGGTTCATGGCTTCGCACTGCACTTCGGCCAGAACAGGGGGGCCGTGGCGGACGGCAAGTCCGAGGCCGTGAAGGCCGAGGTCAAGGCCGTGACGGGAAAATGATGTGCAGGCCGTCCTTGAGCTTCTTTCATCGCTGGCGGATATGCTCAGGCTGTGGCTTCGCCGGCGGTATGGTGAGCGCCGTGAGGCTGATCGTTCTGCTGTCCGTGACGACCCTTCTGGTCGGTGGCTGCAGTCGATGGGCGGAACCGACCGTCGCGATAAGCCCGGTCCCCCTGACGCCGGGAGCCATCGTGACGACTGACTGGTCGTATCAGTACGGCGGGAACCGCTTTACTGAATCCGGCGAGTGGGTCCATTTGCCCGCCGGCGAGGCTGGAAACCTTCTCCTGTGGATCAGGAGTGTTGAGGAGAACATGCAATGACCGGGATTGAACACCAGATCGACTTTATCACCCTGTTGCTCAAGGTATTGGCCGTATTGCTCGGCGTCATCGCCACTGGCTTTGGTTGGTGGGCCACAGGCCTTTCCAAGGACGTGAAGGCTCTCATCATTCAGAAGTTGGACTGCAATACGCAATACGCCAACAAGAACGACAACGCCGAGTCCCACCACCGCATCTGGAATAAGCTGGAGAACCACGACAAGGAGCTCACAGCCCTCAAGGCGGACGTGAGTTCGCTCAAGGGGAAAAGCGGCTCCTGAAGAAATGGCTTATATTGAAAATAGAGAGGCCCCGAAAGGGGCCTCATATCAGAGATTGTTCTTAAATTTTGCAAGAGCATATTATAAATATTTGTAGTAAAATTGGTTGCATTAGAGCGCGTTTGGAAACTCTTTGTCTCTGTGCGATAAGCAGGCATGTGGAAAAAACAAGACTGTACGCGACAGCGCAAAATCGCGAAGGCTACCAAACGGTATCCTAGTGATTTGATCGACAAGGAATGGGAAACTCTTCAGCCTCTTTTACCGGGATATGCCTCGCAAGGCAGGCCAAGGCATGCCCAAATTCGAAAAGTTATCAATGCCTTACTCTATGTTATACGCTCAGGATGCAGCTGGAGAATGTTGCCGAAAGAATTCGGCCCATGGCAAACCATCTACTGGTGGCTCAGACGGCTCATGCGAAGATTTCTTTTCTCAACCATCTTGAATGTCTGTATTATGCTTGACATATTTCGATGTGGGAAAAAGGAGCTCCCTTCCCTCTTGGCATATTGGACAGTCAGAGTATCAAGGTTCCCCAGGCCAAGGAACGCGGCATAGATGGCAACAAGAAAATTGTTGTTAGGAAACGGCATGTTGCCGTTGATTCGGATGGTCGACTTCTGCTTGTAAATCTGACCCCGGCCAACATTGCGGACAGTGTCGGAGTTCAGGCAGTGCTTGAAGGGATGAAAAAGAACTGGCCGTCGATAAAACACTTTTTTGCAGATGGCGCCTATGAGCGTCGTCAGTTGATGGACAAGGCAACGTATCTTGATTTTATTGTTGAAATCGTAAAGAGACATCCCGCTCAGAAAGGATTCAAGCCGCTTCAAAACCGTTGGGTGGTGGAGCGTACCTTTGGTTGGATGATGCGTTGGAGACGTCTCGTTCGGGATTATGAAGAACGGTTGGATGTCTCAGAAGCCATGATTCACATTGCCATGGCCAGCCAGCTCCTGCGGCGGATACTTATTCCATAATACAGTTTCCAAACACGCTCTTATAAAGTATATTTGAATGGGGTATAATAGTTCAATATTTAGTATCGTTTTTCAAATTTGGGAAAATGAATAGTATACTTATTGATTATTTATGTTGCTAGCCTATTATAATTTCCTGAATAAGACTAATTCACTTGGTAAGAGTGAAATGTGTAAATAGGATAGTGAATGAGAGAATGAGATTATCGAACAAAGTGACAATGCTATATTCAATCAAGGCACTCTAGTATAACATCAAAAAAAGATATACAAAATAACCAACGCAGATTTTCATGCAAAGTAGATTAATCTATATTGATAAGAGATTATCTGTGGTAGTAAGATATTCTGGAGGATATGGTAATTTTGCTTTCCTGTTCAGACGCCAATTGATCTGGGATGTTTCAGTTTTTAAGAAATTCCTTGATCGTCTCCATGAAGGCTACAACTCTATCATGGCTATGTTGCTCTAGAGTCTTTTGCCGTTAGCGTGCATAACTTGTCCCGCCCGAAGTATAGAAAAAATATTGAAAGTCTTTGGAACTCTCTGGGTGCTGCAATAATCAATCGACATTGTATCTTTTAAAAATATTTACTGTAACTAACAGTAAAATAATATTTCATTACAATATTCTCCAAATATTTTCAAGTAATTTTTTGTTTCTAGAAGTATGGTTTAAGAGTAGACAATAAAGGAATTTCCGGTATAATTGAGGCCATCGGAGGAACCGTATGGCTACTGGATACAATTTTGCCATGGCATTGGAACGGGCTTTCGTTGAGCTTGTAGCGAGACGTGTAAAAGATAGGGGTATAAAGAAAGGCGAATTCGCCGCCCAAGTTTGGCCGGAAGATTCGCCCAAGGCTGCTGCTGCTCGCTGGACGGCCATGCGTAGCAAAGCGTCCAATACCGGTAAACCTCAGGGAGTGCAGATATCGGACGCTCAACGCATGGCGGAAGTACTGGGAGAAGAGCTTAGTTACCTGATGGTTATAGCCAAGGAGCAGGCTAGAACAGGGGCGGAGGCATAGCATTCACAGGGAAGTAACATTCCGCGAAATTAATCAGTTCCCCTTTTTCAACTTCAAGAAAGAGTTAGGTTAGAAAATATCCATCAACGACTAGGAAAGCGATCTTGGAAAGGCTATCGTTGCTGTTTTAGGGCAAAAACTTGCCTCAATCGCTGAGAACAGATGTGAAATGGAGTATTCACCGGAAGGAACACTTGATGGAAATGGAAAGATTGTTTTTGTGTCGGTACTGGACTAAGTAATTAGAGAAATTGGTGTATATCCTCTTTTGTTAGGTATGGATTACAGATTCTACATTCTAATGCTGGGGTTGCTTCTTACCTATAGAGAAGAAACTTCCATAGTAAAATTTTGAATAAGCAGTCTGATAGATTGATAGGGTATACTTTTTAATCGTTACTTATTTATGCTAGGTTGTTCTTGCAGTGTAAAACAAAAAATATCCAATTTACAAAACATACTAGTAAACATATAAGAATAATCATTTATAATGTTTTGGATAGTTGTATATGGCACGAATAGTGTGTAATTAGCCCTAGTTAGGGAGTACAAATAATGGCAGAAAATGACCACGTTCAAAAAATTCCATTCCAAGTATCTGCAAGAACAGCAAGGCTGATAGGAAGGGAAAATATTGCGACATATAAAGGCGCAATTATTGAACTTGTAAAGAACTGCTACGATGCAGATGGGAGTGTTTGTATCGTATATTTCGATAATTATTATGCAACTGTCCGCAAAAATATGTCGGTTGAACACTATAATAAGCTTATACATGCGGGAATATCCAAGAACGTACTTTCAGAATTATATCATTTTGATGAAGAAATTGGTTACGCATTGAATAAAGGATATTCAGAAGATACTTATTTACAACTCAAATTACAACTGCGTACTCTTGCATCATTATATATTATTGATGATGGTGAAGGTATGACAGATGCAATTATAAAAAATAACTGGATGGTTATTGGAACAGACAATAAGAGTGTTAACTTTAAAACTCGGAAAGGACGAATTAAAGCTGGAGCAAAAGGAATTGGTCGATTCGCTTTAGATAAGCTTGGAAGTAAATGTAAGATGAGTACATTTGTCGATCCTAGTTATCATACAATAGAGAACCCTGATTGTATTGGATATGAATGGTGCGTCAATTGGGAAGATTTTGAAGGAAGAAATAAAACTATAAGTGAAGTAAGTGCGAATTTATATTGTTTGTCCCAAAAAGAAAATATGCAGAGTGTCATTGTAAATTATCTTCCAGATATATTTTTTTCAAAAATTAAAGATAGTTACAGTTTTAAACACGGAACGGTTTTAAAAATTTTTGACCTTCGAGAAAGTTCTGAAGATTACTATATAGAGCAAATATACTCTGATCTTGAAACACTTGTTCCACCACGAGAGCTTTCTGATTTTTCAGTATATGTTTTTAGCTCACTTGAGCCAGAAAAATATGGGAGAGTGTCAGAAGCTTTTTGCGATGACTTTGACTACAAGCTTGTTGCTGAGGCTGATGAACAACAAAATGTTACAATAACAGTTTCGAGAAATGAACAAGATTTAAGACTTATTCCTCTTGATTTTTTCAAGCGCAAGACAATGTCTAAGAAAGAGTATCAACGTGAAACGTTTGAAAAAGGCTCTTGGACAATAACTAGCACTTTTTCGCAGCTCCTGCCTGGATACGAAGCTGCGGATAAAGATAATACTTTTGCACAAATTGGTCGCTTCTCTTTTACATTTTTTTATCTAAAGCGGTCTTACAACAAGCAAGATGCTGAGCGTTTCTTTTATAAAAGATTTTCTATAAGAGATAGAAAAGATTGGCTCGATAAATTTGGTGGAATAAAGCTTTTTCGGGATAATTTCCGAGTCAGACCATATGGAGAGCCGAAGGACATCGCTTTCGACTGGTTAGGACTTGGTGCCCGTAAGGCCTCAAGTCCAGCAGGTGTAGCCAAAAAGGGCCGAGGATACAGAGTAGAACCCGAGAATGTCGCAGGAGCGATTACAATTTCGCGACTAACGAATATTAACTTTGATGATAAATCAAGTCGCGAAGGTTTGCAGGAAAATAAGGCATTTACAATATTTAAGAGCATCATTTTAGCACTCATCAATATTTTTGAGCAGGATAGGTCTTATATAGCTTATGAATTGGCTTCATTTGATGAAGAACGTTTTTCCGAAAAACGACAGCGCTCTGAAGCTGAAAAAGTGGCTAATCGAATTCTTGAAGAGCAAAGAGTTAGTGGCAAAATAGGTGGTGCTGCATCTAAAAAAAGTCCTCAAGAAACAGATCTAGTTATCGTAGCTGAATTATCAAAACAGCAATCTCTTGAGATTGAAAAGCTCAAAGAAGAGCAAAAAGTATTAAGAGGACTTGCAAGTTGTGGAATAGTATTAGCTTCTTTTAGTCACGATCTTAGCTACATAAGTGGAAAACTTAATTCCAGAGCAGATAAAATTAAACGTTTGATTGCAGGAAAAATATCAGAAAATGAATATAATGGTACTGAAGATAGGTTGAACCCATTTTTGGAACTCGAAAAAATCAAACATCAGGATTTAAAATTAAAGAATTGGCTTAATTTTTCACTTGGAGCTGCGCGAAAAGATAAACGTACGAGAAAAAATATTCAATTAAAAAAATATTTTACAAATTTTGTGCATGATTGGATGATGTCTCTTGATGGAAAGGATATTACTGTCGATATATCTCGGGTAACTGACATTGAATTTCGTGTTTTTGAAATTGATATGGATAGTATTTTTAACAATTTACTTATCAATAGTATCGATGCTTTTTTAGCATCTATGCAAGATAGAAAGAGAAAAATTTATATTAGTGCAAAAGAAGAAGGAAAGTTTATTGTCATAGATTACTATGATAACGGCCCAGGATTATCAAAAGACATTATTAACCTGATTTGATATTTGAACCTCTTTTTACAACAAAGCGTAATGCCTACTCGGGAGAAGAAGAAGGTACTGGTTTGGGGATGTGGATTATCAAATCTATCGTTGAAGAGAACGACGGTACCACCAATTTATTGTATCCTGATATCGGGTTTGGGATAAGAATAATTTTTCCTATAAAGTTTAGAGGGTAAAAATGTATACTGTAATGTTTATTGACGAGAGGCAGGAAGCACTTGATGATTTTAAAGATTATATTGATGCAATAACTCCAACTAAAAAAACAATTAAGCCTATAGTAGAATTCCCTCTTTCTTCTCTATCTGAAATGGTACAATATATTTTAAATACTAACCCAGATGCACTTATAGTTGACTATTTATTAAATGATGAAATTAAGCATCTCGGTTATAACGTTCCATATACGGGTACTCAACTAATTAATGAAGTCCGAAGTAGGCGTACTAATTTTCCTTGTTTTGTTTTAACATCATTTGATGATAGAGCAATTAATGAGTCTGAAGATGTAAATATAGTATATGTTAAAGGTATATTAGAAACTGATGAAAAACACTCTTTACAAGCACGGGCAACATTCATTGAAAAAATTGAAAAGCAAATAGAACATTATCGTGCACGAATAAATAAGGCAAAACATAGACTGGATGAACTTAGAAACCTAAGGCAGGCAGGTAAAGCCACTATTTATGATGAAGAAGAGCTTATTGAACTAGATAATTTTTTGGAAAAAGCTCTTGACCGAACATCTGCTATTCCCTCGGACTTAAAACAAGTTTCAAGTTCTAAAAAACTTGGTTCTTTGCTTGCAAAAGCAAATGAGATACTTGAGTGTATTAAAGAGGGTTAATAATGCAAAAGTTTCGTGAGCACGCCCCGTCTAGGAAATGCAAAGTAAAATTTACTGACTACAGGCGATACAAAGAGTTTCTACAAAATGATTTTAATCATAGATGCGGTTATACTGATGCTCCTGATATCTGGTTTGGTGGAAAAAACGCTTTTCATATTGATCACTTTGTTCCTTGGAAGAATCACCCAACTAAGCCTTTCCTTAAAACAGACTATAATAATCTAGTGTATTGTTGTTCATATGTAAATATTTTAAAATCTAATGATGAGGGAAATTATTTAGATCCGTGTGATAATGATCTTAATGAGCATTTTTATCGTGATGCATATGGTCATATTTTTCCTCGAAAAGATTCACCTCAAGCAATATATATGTATCACAAGCTCCAGCTTGGCATGGAAAGGTATGCTATCATATGGTCTTTATCTTCACTTTATGAAAAAATGGAACGATTGAAGTTTGCCATTAATAAAATTCCTGATGGGAATAAAAAAAATAAAGCACTTAAAATTATGGGTGAGTTAGCTATGGAATTTATAGATTACTTGAAATATCTTTCGCTAAAGCAGTAGACAATGAAAAAAAATATCTTTCGTTACTTGTATGATAAAAAAATTTATCATACGGAACACGTAAATAAAATTATAGTAAATTCTTTCTTACGGTACAATAAAATTACATCCGAAAAAAATTCACTTATAGTTAGCTATATTGTGGTGAATGAAGAGGATAGCGACTATATTCATTCTAGTAATATAATTGAAATTATTAATAAGCATAATTCGTCTTTTACTTTAGAAGATCTTATCCAGTTTTTTGAGTTTGTAATTTCACCAGCTGAGAGAAAGGTTACAGGTGCTGTCTATACACCAAGAAATATTCGGCAA
>ENA-ORUF01000782-ORUF01000782.1-human-gut-metagenome-genome-assembly--contig:-NODE-782-length-39705-cov-3.927037_pt1 | contig 39705 bp, 33 predicted proteins | sample MGYA00242077_ERZ509203 | MGnify/ENA primary metagenome ERZ509203 (study PRJEB26280, sample SAMEA2338834) | human gut metagenome | biome: human gut; feature: human-associated habitat; material: faeces... | reverse complement strand
CGCCTGTCTCCAGGCCCGCTGCTGGCGCTGTCTTGGCCGGTCCCTGTGCCGCAGAGCCCTTTCAGCCGTGGGACCCTTCTCTGTTCGGCGGTATTCCGGTTACTCATGCGCCGTCATGGCGGTGAACAAAGCTATGCTATCCCATCTTTGGGAAAAAGTCAAGAAAAATGCCAGGAATCACAGAGCAAAGGGGACTCGGGTGGGGTTCATTCCAATGCGCCAGTCCAGGTCGCCCCGGGCCAGACCGTGAATGAGCATTTCCGCAGTGGCTACGTTGGTGGCCATGGGAACAGAGTGTTGGTCGCACAGGCGGGTGATATACATGACGTTGTCATCCATATCGGTATCCTGAGGATAGTTGAAGAAGAGGACCATGTCGATCTCATTATAGATGATGCGCTGGCCGATCTGCTCAATGCCCCCGTGTTCATGGGACAGGAACAGGTTGACGGGCAGGCCGGTGGCCTCCGCCACCATCCGGCCGGTGGCGTTGGTGGCGCATAGGGTGTGCTTGGACAGCAATCCACAGTATGCGGTGCAGAACTGAACCATCAGCTCCTGCTTACGGTTGTGACACATGATGGCAATATTCATGGCGGCGTCTACCTCCTTTTGTTCAGTTGAGCGTCAGCGGATCCGCATAATGGGGACCCGATAACCCTCTAAGCGTTTGGCGATATTCAGACATGCGTTGGCAGCACCCTGGCGGCCTTCCAGAATCAGAGGACGGCCCAGGTTGGCAGCCAAGATGACCCGGCGGTCCTCTGGGATGACCCCAATAAGAGGGAGCCCGGCGGCGTCCATGGCATCATCAATGGTGGTGCGCAGCTGACGCAGCAGTCTGGGTTGGATACGGTTCATGATCAGGTGAACCTGGCGGATCCGATACAGTTCCTCCACAGTACGCTGGGCGTCCCGTAGGGAGGAGGCATCGTTGGTGGCCACTACCAAGGCGCGGTCCGCGCCGCAAATGGCCAGTTGGAAGCCGGGCCCCAGCCCGGCGGGGGAGTCGATCATAATATAGTCGTAGCGGTCCCGGGCGGTGCGCAGCAGGTTCCGGATCCGAGAGGGCGTTACATCGGGGGACAACGACATTGGGGCAGTCAGCAGGGACAAATTAGGCAGATCCGGGTGGGTGACCGCAGCCCGGGAAAGGGGACAGCGTCCCACCGCCACATCGGAAAAGTCCATCAGCGCCCGGTCACTGAGTCCCAGAGAGATGTCTAGATTCCGCAGGCCAATGTCCATATCAATGCACAGCACCCGCTTGCCCAGCCGGGCCAGACAGGAGGCGACCCCGCCGGTGACAGAGGTCTTGCCCGTCCCTCCTTTTCCAGAGGTGACGGCGATGACAATTCCCATGGAATTCCTCCTATCTCACCAAAATAAGTCTATCACAAATCTTTGGTTCGTCAATGGTTTTTTTGTAATACAATGTGAATTTTGCGTGTATTTTGCCGTGGAATTGGAAGCACAGACTGAACATGGAGCAGCACGGCTCCTTACAGCGGCGACTTCTGGATTTTCGCCCACCGGCGGGGATAGCCTTTCAAAGTTGGGGCAACCTTTCGGATGGGGATGATGCGGTGGGTGACGCCGGCGCCTGGGATGGTATAGTCAAAAGGCTCCTCCACCCGTCCACCAAGCAGCTTGATACAGTGGGCGGCATCTTCTAATTCCTGAGTGCTGTCCGTGGACTTCATGGCGAGAAATAGACCGCCGACCTTGACGTAAGGCAGGCATAGTTCGGACAGCAGGCGCAGGTCAGCCACGGCCCGTGCAGTGGCGAAGTCAAAACTGTCCCGAAAGCCCTTGACCAGGGCTTGTTCCTCGGCCCGGGCATGGATGGCTTGGATATTCTCCAAACCAAGCTGGGTGCACACCTGACCCAGCCACTCCACCCTCTTGTTTAAGCTGTCCAGTAGGGTGACCTGGAGGGATGGGATCAGAATTTTGAGAGGAATGCCGGGAAATCCAGCTCCAGTTCCCACATCAATGAGGGTTTTGTTCTGAAAGTCTGCTCCCTTGAGCAGAGCGGCGCTGTCCAGCATATGAAGCTGGGCGACCCGTTCCGGCTCAGTGATGGCGGTAAGGTTCATCACCTGATTTTTTTCCAGGAGCAGCTGGCCATACTCCGCCAATTGTGCCGGTGCGCAGTCAGGCACTTGAGAGAGCAGGCCCATCTCTTCCAGTCCGTTCTGAATCAGTTGTTTCATATCGTATCCTCCCGGGCGGTCACACGGTAAAGACTATGCCAAAATTGGACAGCAGGCCTACAAGTCCCATAGGAAGGGAGACTAGGGCAGCGGCCCAGCACAGCAAGGCCAGCAGCCAGGCAGCCACTTTTTTGGGCTGTCCAGTACTTCTCCAGCTGACCAGCGATAGGGCACCCAAACCAATCAGACCAGGGACGGCCAAAAGGGGACCCAAATTACCCAGCATGGAGCCAGTGTAGAAGTAGTAGGTTGTCAGTGCCAGAAACAGCAGGGCATAAGCTAAGCCGATCCAAGCCAGAGTACGTTTCACCGGAGAGGCGGGGATATAACCCTTATCATTCTGAGGTATCTCGTCAGATCTTTCCTTGGACATCGTGGGCCTCCTTCAGCAGGTCGCGGATCTCGATGAGCAGCTTCTCCTCGGCACTGGGCTCGGGGGGAGCGGGCTCAGGAGTAGGCTTCTCCGCCTTGCGGTGGAGTTTGTTAATGGCCTTGATCATACAGAAGATGACGAAGGCAATGATGAGAAAATCCAATACCACGGCGATGAGGTTACCGAAGTTGACAGCGACCTCAGGAGTTTGCACCTCGCCGGCAGCGGTGATTGCCGCCTGCCGTAGGACCAGCTTCCACTGAGAGAAGTCGATGCCGCCGGTGAGCAGTGAAACTATGGGCATGATGATGTCGTTGACCAGTGAGGTAGTAATTTTGCCGAAGGCGCCGCCGATGACCACACCTACGGCCATGTCCAGCACATTGCCCCGCATGGCAAAGGCCTTAAATTCATCCATAAATTTTTTCATGGTAAAATCCTCTGAATTTTATATTTTAAGAGGGTTGGGACGCCGTACCTGCACGAGTATCCATTGCCAAGCCATAGCGCCCAAAAAGGTGAGGGAATAGACGGTAACGACCCGTAGCAGGAACTGAACGGACACCCGGCTGATCCCAAGCTGCCAGGCTAGATCATTGAACCAGGTGATGACCAGAGAGTGGTACAAATACACCAGGAAGCTGGCTCGATCCATCCGTCGGGCCAATGGAGACAGGGCGACTGGATGGCGGACCACCAAAGCATACAAGGCAGGGATAGCGGTGAGCTGATACATGGTGTGGATCATTTCCAGGAAGGGTACGTTCTGTCCGCTCACAAAGAATTTCCAGCTAAAAAACAGGTCAGCTCCGGCGAAGCATAAGGCGCAGGTAGTTAGAAGAGACCGGTTTTGATCCAGCAGCTCCAAAAAGCGTGGGTAGTTCTGCCCGGCACAGCACCCCCCCACATAGTACACCAGATAGGTGGTAAACAGCCGGTCGTTGTAGGCAAAGTGTGCACCCGGGATCAGCAGGCCCAAGATCTCGTTGCAGTACAGAGCGCTGAGCCAAGTAATCCCCAGAGAGATTGGGATCAGGACCGATGGTGACCACCGACGGGCAAGCCACCGGAATAGGGGAACCAGCAACACGAATTGGGCCAGAGCGATCACGAAGTAGAAAGGGCTGGATAGATCTCCACGAAGTGCATACCCAACCAAGTCCCGGAAAGAAAAAGAGAAGTAGCTGTGGCATACGAAATAGATATAATAGATAGCCACTGCCAGCAGATAGGGGAGGAAGATGCCCTTCCACCGCTTGGCCCAGTACTGCCCCAGCGGGGGAGGGGGAGAGCTGGCACTGTTCAGAGTAAGTTTCACACCGCTGAGAAAGAAGAAGCCGGAGACAGAGACAAAACTAAGGCGCTGGAGGGAAATCATCAGGCCATACTGCCAGCTGCTGTGATCCAACACAGTAATGGGGTGTCCGGAGCAGTGGCTCCACAGGACCATGAAGCAGAAGAGCAGATTCAGCGCGGTGAGTTCCTCCCGGCGTTTTTGGACGGACATGTGCCGTCCCTCCTTTCCAGAAAAAACAGCATCTCAAACCCCTTGGGGCTCAAGGGGTTTGAGCGTTTTCCGTTTTGGAGCGTTTTGGAGCGGATAAAATGATCCTCGGTTGGTACAGTGGAGCCGCAGTTGGCTGGAGAACGGTAAAACAAAAAGTATTACCTAATGAAATAATTGCCTTTTGTATAAACACGAGGGTTGGGAGGTGAAACAAAGCAGGGGAGGGGAGGGAGACGCTGTCTCCCTGCCCCTCTGCCTAGAACTTACTTCTTGGGGATCAGGATCTCCATACCACCCACATAGGGACGCAGGGCGGCGGGGATCTTCACGCTGCCGTCGGCCTGGAGGTTGTTCTCCAGGAAGGCGATGAGCATACGGGGAGGAGCCACCACGGTGTTGTTCAGGGTATGAGGCAGATACATCTTGCCGTCGCTGCCCTTGACGCGCATCTTCAGTCGGCGGGCCTGGGCGTCGCCCAGATTGGAGCAGGAACAGACCTCGAAGTACTTCTTCTGGCGGGGGGACCAGGCCTCGATGTCGCAGGACTTGACCTTCAGATCGGCCAAATCGCCGGAACAGCACTCCAGCTGGCGCACCGGGATGTCCAGAGAGCGGAACAGCTCCACAGAGTACCGCCACATCTGCTCATACCACTTCATGGAGTCCTCGGGCTTGCAGACCACAATCATCTCCTGCTTTTCGAACTGGTGGATACGGTAGACACCGCGCTCCTCAATGCCGTGGGCGCCCTTCTCCTTCCGGAAGCAGGGGGAGTAGGAGGTGAGGGTCTGGGGCAGGCTGTCCTCCGGAATGATCTGGTCGATGAACTTGCCGATCATGGAGTGCTCAGAGGTGCCGATGAGGTACAGATCCTCACCTTCGATCTTGTACATCATAGCGTCCATCTCGGTCTGGGACATGACGCCCTCCACCACGTTGCCATGGATCATAAAAGGCGGAATGCAGAAGGTGAAGCCCTTGCCGATCATAAAGTCCCGGGCATAGGCCAGTACGCCCTCGTGGACACGGGCGATGTCACCCATGAGGTAGTAGAAGCCGTTGCCGGACACACGGCCTGCGGCATCCATATCAATACCATGAAAGGACTCCATGATCTGGGTGTGGTAAGGGATCTCAAAGTCGGGAACCACAGGTTCGCCAAAGCGCTGGACCTCCACGTTGCAGCTGTCGTCGGGGCCGATGGGCACGGAGGGGTCAATGATATTAGGAATTTGGAGCATGATCTTGCGAATCTTCTGAGCCAGCTCGCCCTCCTTGGTCTCTAACTCAGAGAGGCGGTCGGCATTGGCTTTTACCTTGGCCTTGGCTGCCTCGGCTTCTGCCAGCTTGGAGGGGTCCTTTTTGGCCTGTCCCATGAGCATGCCCACCTGCTTGCTCAGAGCGTTGCGGGCGGAGCGGAGTTCCTGAGCCTCGGCCATAACCGCGCGGTTCTCGCTGTCCAGGGCGATGACCTCATCCACCAGAGGAAGCTTCTGCTCCTGGAACTTCTTCTTGATGTTCTCCTTAACGATTTCGGGATTTTCCCGGATGAATTTGATGTCCAGCATAGTGGAACACTCCTTTAAATATAATAGATATGATCACGAATCATAGATGGGGGAGAGAACAGAGGCGGTGCGGGGGAGAGGGGAACGGTGCTTTTGTTTCACGTGAAACAGAGAAGCAGTCTTAATACAGGGCCCCCCGAATTTCCTGGTAGCGGAGAGCTGGGGAGAAGCGGCCGTTGTCGGTGACGCTCTCCTGGGGAAGGCTCTCTGTCAGGCCGCTGTCCTCCAGAGATTGGATCAGCTCCCGGCACAAAGAGTAGCGGCCCAGGACGTATGCCTCATCGATCTGCCAGAACCAGTCCATGGCCTGGCGGATCTGCTCTGCTTGCGCCAGTGCGGAGGACTGGGCACTGCCCTGACGCTCCAATTCGCCTACATGATCTTCCAAACGATCGATTTCCTGAAGCAGAGCCTGGTTTTCTTCATAGATCTCCTGGACAGACTGCATGTTGGAGAGAGACTCCCGCAGGCCGGACACTGACTGGTTGAGGCTGTCCACCACTTCCTCATTCTGCCGCCGGTCCATCAGGTAGGTCATCAGCATCAGCAGAAAAGCGGCGGCAAAGAGGATCGCAATGTAGTGGACAACAGAGCGCTGCCGCTTTTCCTGGGTAGGAGGGGGAACATAGGCCGGCGGCTTTTCTGCCGCTTTCTCCTCCGGCTGTCCTTTGGGAGTGGGGGAGGGATGCTTAGAATCGCTCATAGATGTTCTGCCCCCTCTCCATGAAGGGTATTCAGCAGAGACAATAAAGCCTCCAGATCCTCATTGTTGTAGTATTCCAGTTGGACCCGTCCCTTCTTACCATGGTGGGAGATGGTGACTTTCCGGCCAAGATGGCCAGAGAGGGACTTCTCCAGTTCGCCCAGATAGAGGGCGATCTCATCGGAGGAGCCGCCCGGCTGCTTCTCCGTGGGCTGCTTTTGGAGAAGTTTCACCAGCTGTTCAGTCTGCCGGACAGAGAGGTTCCGGGATACTACCTGTTTGGCGGCCTCCCGTTGGAGGTCTTCGGTGGGTGCGCCCAGGATAGCACGGGCGTGACCGGCGGAGAGGGTTCCCTCCTCCACCAGGGTGAGCAGATCCTCGGGAAGGGCTAGCAGGCGCAGAGTGTTGGCGATGGCCGGGCGGGATTTTCCCATCCGCTCTGCTACCTGTTCCTGGGTGAGCCCATATTCATCCATCAGAGTCTGGAAGCCTCGAGCCTCCTCGGCAGGATTCAGATCTTCACGCTGGAGGTTTTCGATGAGGCCCAGTTCCATGACCTTTCGGTCATCTGCCTCAATGATGACGGCGGGGACCTCATCCAGGCCAGCCTGCTTGGCAGCTCGCCAGCGGCGTTCTCCGGCGATGATTTGATAGTAACCGGAGGCCAGTCGGCGGACGGTGAGGGGTTGGATGATTCCGTGGAGGCGGATAGATTCTGCCAGATCGGCCAGGGCTTCTGGTTCAAACCGCTTACGGGGCTGGTTCAGGCCTGGCTCTACCTGAGAGATGGGGAGGGAGACGGAACCCTCACCCCCGACACTCAGGTCTGGGTCGCCCAGCAGGGCATTGAGTCCCCGTCCCAGCCCCATCTCTGTTTTTCGTTTCGCCATAGTATACTCCTTTTCCAAACGTGTGGAGTTAGGGGAGAGAGGAGGACCTCGCCTCCGTCCCTCCAAGCTCAATCATGCTGCGCAGAGATCTCCTCGGCCAGCATCCGATAGGCCTCGGCCCCGCGGGAGTAGGGATCGTAGTCCAGTACGGGCATCCCATGGCTGGGGGCTTCAGAGAGACGGACGTTGCGGGGGATCACTGTGGCGTAGACTTGGCCGGGGAAGTGACGCTTGACCTCTTCTGCCACCTGGAGGGACAGATTGGTGCGGCTGTCGAACATGGTCAGCAGCACCCCTTCGATGGACAACTTTGGGTTAAGCCCACGCTTGACCAGCCGGACTGTGGCCAGCAGATCGCTGAGGCCCTCTAGGGCATAGTACTCACACTGTACTGGGACCAACAGAGAGCCAGCAGCGCACAGGGCATTCACAGTGAGCATCTCCAGGGAGGGGGGGCAGTCGATAAAAATATAGTCATAATTGGGGGACAACTGCTCCAACGCATGTTTCAATAGGTGCTCACGATCAGGGATCGCAATCATTTCGATGCTGGCTCCGGCCAGGGCCTTGTTAGAAGGGAGCACATCTCCATACTTTGTAGACACCACCGCTTTTTGTGGCTCGGCGCCATTGACGAGGACATCATATATATTAGGAGAGGCGGTGTTCTTGTCCACGCCCATGCCGGATGTGGCGTTGGCCTGGGCGTCGAAGTCGCATAGAAGCACGCGCTTTCCCAGGGCACGGAGGGCGGCTGTAATGTTCACCGTCGTCGTGGTTTTGCCCACGCCGCCCTTCTGGTTGACGACGGCAATGATATTCGCCATAGAATACCTCCTGAACAGGGAAAATCCAGTTCGCCGCCTGATCCTGCAGCGGCGGCGGAGGATCCAGGCGCCGGAGTTGGATGAGGTGTGATACTAGACCTTTATTATATCAACCTGTCGCAGACGTTGCAACTCTTTTGCCCCTTTTTTTCCTGCTTCCGCCGGGAAACAAGAAAAGAGTGGTGTTTCACGTGAAACAATTGCAGCGAAAGGCGGGCCGGAGCCCGGCCCGCCTAAGGATTGATATGGAATGTTTCACGTGAAACATCAATGAGAAATGCTCCGAGGGATTTGAATGGTAAGCCAGATGGTGTCTTCGCGATCCTCTCGCTGGCATTGGGCATCTACTCCGGCAGAGCGCATGAGAGCCATCCCGCGGTCCAGCGTGTTGAGGAACAAGCGGACATCCTTCACAACAAAGGTCCGCTTAGGGCGGGGAGAAGGGGCTGCTTCCTGGGGGTGGAGGAGCTCCTGGACCAGTTTCTCTGTCTGAGCAACCGTCAGCCTGCCATCTAGAATAGCCTGAGCGGCTCTGGCTTGCAGGGAAGAGTCATCCAGAGGGAGGAGGGCGCGGGCATGGCGCTCTGTGGCGCCTCCGTCCCGCAGAGTTTCCAGAACATCAGCAGGCAGTTTCAGCAGGCGGAGTTTGTTGGCTACGGCGGACTGACTTTTCCCAATGCGCCGGGCAGCCTCCTCCTGAGAGAGATGATAAGTGGAGATCAGCTTTTCCAGAGCCAGGGCCTCTTCCCAGAAGTCCAGATCCTTCCGCTGTATATTTTCTACCAGGGCCAGCAGGGAGGCGCGTTGGTTGTCGATTTGGAGGGATAGGCAGGGGACCTCCTGAAGGCCTGCCAAACGAGCGGCCCGAAGGCGGCGCTCTCCCGCTACCAGTTCCCAGCCGCCTTGGGCAGAGCGCCGTACAGTGAGCGGTTGGAGCAGACCGAGGGTCTGGATTGAGTGGGCCAGCTCGTCCAGCTCCTGCTGGGCGAAGACCCTGCGGGGCTGGTCCGGGTTGGGGGCGATGGCATCCACCGGAAGGAATAGAATCCGGGTACTATCGAAGTTCCCTTTCTTCCGAAGCAGCTGCATGAGAAAGACCTCCTTATATCGAGTGTAGCAGTCAAAAGAATCTGATATTCATAGTTTACCATATTTTGGAATATAAAAAGCCGAAGTACGTCGAGGGATACAAGAAATTTCCAGGGAAATTCAGTGGATGAAACGTTGCATTTGCAGGAAATTGACATAGCTAATGCATTAAAATGCGGGGTGCAAAGAGAGGAAGGTTACATAGGATGTAGAAAAAACGAACAGAAAATTGTGAAAAACGAGAAAAAATGAGAAATATAAAAATATAAGTTGAGAAAATGCTGTGTGATGTGTATACTGATAAAAGAAGCGGGAATGGCATTGTTTGCAAGTGAGCGGAAAAGTACATGCGTTTCTGTTTCTGGAAGGAGTGTGTGATATGGAACGTAAAAGGAAGCTTCCGCTGGCATTTTGGATTTTTGTTGGACTGCTGGTGGGTATCGCCGCCGGGATGGCGCTGATGAATATCAGTGTGGGCAGCATCGAGGGTAAGGAGTTTGCCAAAGCATACATCAAGCCCTGGGGAGACATTTTCCTGAATCTGCTCAAGTTTGTGGTGGTGCCCATCGTGCTGTTCTCCATCGCTGCTGGTGTGATCTCTATGAAGGACATCAGCAAGGTGGGGTCCATCGGACTGAAAACCATTGTATTTTATATGTGCACGACCGCCTTTGCGGTAATTCTGGCATTGATCTTGGCCAGTGTGGCCAAGGGGATGCGCTGGTTTCCTCTGCTGGAGACCAGTGGTCTGAGTTATGAGGCCCCAGCAGGGCAGTCATTTATGGACACTATTGTGTCCATCTTCCCATCCAATGCGATTCAGCCGTTGGCCAGCGCTACAATGCTCCAGGTCATCGTGATCTCTCTGTTCCTGGGCTTCGGTGTGCTGCTGGCTGGGGAGAAGGGGCTGGCGACAGCGCAGATCATTGACAGCCTCAATGAGGTGTTCATCAAGATCATGGATGTGATCATTCGCTTGTCTCCCATCGGTGTGGCCTGCCTGATCTGCCCGGTGGTGGCGGAGAACGGTCCAAAGATCCTGGGCAGCCTGCTTACGGTGCTCCTGGTGGCCTATGGCGGATACTTGATCCATGCAGTGGTCGTCTACTCCTCCACGGTTAAGGTGTTTGCTGGTATTTCACCAATTCAATTCTTTAAAGGAATGGCGCCTGCCATGATGATGGCCTTTTCTTCTGCCTCATCAGTAGGAGCGCTGCCCTTCAACATGGAGTGCACGGAACGGCTGGGCGCCCGGCGTGAGGTGTCCTCCTTCGTCCTGCCCCTGGGGGCTACCATTAACATGGATGGTACTGCCATCTACCAAGGTGTGTGCTCCGTATTCATCGCCAGCTGCTTCGGCGTGGACCTGACACTGGGCAATATGGTGACGATCGTACTCACTGCCACCCTGGCCTCCATCGGCACTGCCGGTGTTCCCGGTGCGGGTATGGTCATGCTGACCATGGTGCTTCAGAGCGTCAACATCCCGATCGAGGGCATTGCCCTAGTGGCCGGTATCGACCGACTCTTCGACATGGGCCGAACCACCATCAACATCACGGGGGATGCGGCCTGTGCCCTGGTCGTTTCCAAGCTGGAGGACCGGAAGGAGGCACGCACCCGCGCTGTCCGGGGATGACAGCAGATTGGAATTTCTTTAGATAGACTGAGCCAGCCGGAGTGAGATATGCTCTGGCTGGCTCTTTGCATTAACTGTAAAGGGAACCACCTTACAAAAGGGGGGGCAGCAGTTTAGAGTGCCGGAAAAAAGAGGGAAAAGCGGTATGTGGGAAAAAAATTCCCACAAGAACGGGAAAAAGGGATTGCAGAACGACAAAATATTTTGTAGAATAACACTGTATCGCCATCGACCGTGGCCCGTTTACTCCGGGCCACGCCGTTCTTTTCCGGGCGCTCCCCGGGAAGAAAGGCCACAGGAAGAAAAGAGAAGGGTGGAGGAGAACCGATGGAGCTTTTGAAAGAGCGGATCCGCAAAGACGGAAAGGTAAAGGGGACCGATGTGCTGAAGGTGGACAGCTTTTTGAACCACCAGATGGACGTGGAGTTGTTTGCTGAGCTCGGCAAGGAATTTAAGCGGCGGTTTGCTGACTGTGAGATCAACAAGATCTTGACCATCGAGGCCTCCGGAATAGGGATCGCCTGTGTGGCGGCCCAGTATTTCCACTGTCCGGTGATTTTCGCGAAAAAGAGCCAGACCAAGAATATTGCTGGTGAGGTGTATACTTCTCAAGTAGAGTCCTTCACCCACGGTCGGGTATACGATATCATCGTAGCGAAGGAGTTTTTGGGTCCTGGTGATAAAGTACTGCTCATTGATGACTTCCTAGCCAATGGTGCAGCCCTGGAAGGCCTTGCCCAGCTAGTAAAGGACGCTGGTGCGGAGCTGGTGGGTGCTGGAATCGTCATTGAGAAGGCATTTCAGCCCGGTGGTGACCGCCTGAGGGAGAAAGGGCTGCGCATCGAGGCGCTGGCCCGCGTCCAGTCTATGAATGAGGAGACTGGGATCACTTTTGCGGACGACTGAATCCGCAGAATGAGGGATTAAGATCGCCTTAGGCGGTTTTAATAAAAGTAAGGATGAAACGAACGATTCAGAAGGAGGAACTTTGCATGAAGAAAAAGATTCTCGCACTTGTCATGGCTGCGGCTATGACTCTGGGCCTCACCGCCTGTGGCGGCGGGGACTCCAGCAGCGCCGGTTCCGCTGCCAGCACCGGCTCTCAGAGCGCTGGCTCCGCCAGCAATGTGAGCGCGTCTGACTTTAAGGTGGGCGCCATCTACATCAACAAGAAGAGCGACACCGCTGGCTACCCCTACGCCCACCACACCGGCATCACCAAGGCTATGGAGGCCCTGGGCATGGATGTGGACAAGCAGCTGTTCATTGTAGACGAGGTTCCCGAGGACGATACCCAGGTGGGCGCCGCCGTGGACACCCTGGTGGGTGAGGGCTGCAATATCATCTTCGGCATCTCTTTCGGCTATCTGAATGAGATGGAGGTAAAGGCTGAGGAGTATCCCGATGTGATCTTCTCCCACGCCACCGGCTTTAAGAGCAATGAGACCAACTACAATAACTACTTTGGCCGCATTTATCAGGCCCGCTACCTGGCCGGCCTGGCTGCTGGTCTGAAGAGCCTGGAGACTGGCAATAACAACATTGGTTATGTCTCTGCTTACGACACCGAGTATGCTGAGACCTGCTCCGGCATCAATGGCTTCACCTTGGGTGTCCAGGCTGTCAACCCTGAGGCTACTGTGTATGTTAAGGAACTGGGCGCTTGGGCTGATGAGGTGAACGAGTATGCCTTTGCCGAGGAGCTCATCAACAGCTATGGCTGCGGCATTGTGGCTCAGCACTGTGACTCCGCTCAGCCTCAGCTGGCTGCGGAGAAGGCCGGCGTGTTCGGCTGCGGCTACAACTCCGACATGACCGCTGATGCTCCCAAGGCTCACCTGACTGCTCCTGTGTGGAACTGGGATGTGTATTACAAGCACGCCATCGAGACCGCGATGTCCTGTGAGTCTGCAGATCAGTTCGTCACCGCCATGAAGGGTCCTGCTTACTACGGCGGCCTGAACGAGGGCATGGTGGATGTGTCCCCCCTCAGCGACAACTGCGCTGCCGGCACTCAGGATGCCATTGACCAGGTCAAGGCCCTGATCGGTTCCGGTGAGTGGGATGTGTTCTCCGGTGTGAAGCTGAATGTCACCGTTGCTGACGGCAAGGCTTCCGTGGAGAAGGTGGACGCTCCCCTGATGACCAACGATGGAACTGAGATCGTCGCTGCTGGCGGCACCTCTGTGGAGGACAGTGTCATCACCGGCAGCATGAACTACCTGGTGGAGGGCGTGAAGAACGCCTGATCCTTAAGCAGAACTTTGCTGAATGACCCGCAAGACCGGGCCGGCCATTACCGGCCGGCCCGGTCTTGGCCTTTGCTCCCTGGGCCGGAAAGTGTCCGACCTGGGGAGGAGAGACGATACAAAGAGTAATATAAGCATAAAATAGTACTTTTAAGAATGAAAACCATAGAGGGAGCGTGGTTCCATGGCGGCGGAATACGCCATTGAGATGCGGGGCATCACCAAGACCTTCGGCAGTGTGGTGGCCAATAAAGATGTGAATCTTACCCTGCGGAAAGGGGAGATCCTGGCTCTGCTGGGGGAAAACGGGTCCGGTAAGACAACGCTGATGAATATGTTGTCCGGTATCTACCAGCCGGACAGCGGCGAGATCCTGGTGGATGGAACACCGGTTTCCATCCGGTCCCCCCAGGAGGCCAAGACACTGGGAATCGGTATGGTTCACCAGCACTTTAAGCTGGTGGATGTGTTCACTGCTGCGGATAATATCTGGATGGGGCGTGAGAAGCCTGGCTTTGCCCTGAAGCGGGGCCGCTATGACGAGATCCGGGAGATGGCTCAGCGGTTTGGTTTTGAAATCGATCCCCGGAAAAAGGTAGCCAATATGGCTGTTTCAGAGAAGCAGACCCTGGAGATCATCAAGGTACTGTACTATGGGGCTAAGGTCATTATCCTGGATGAGCCCACTGCGGTGCTCACCGTTCAGGAGATCGACAAGCTATTCTCCGTGCTGCGGAGGATGAAGGAGGACGGACACTCCATCATCATCATCACACATAAGCTTAATGAGGTGATGGACATCTCTGATCGTGTGGCCATTCTGCGCAAGGGCGAGTATATCACCACGGTCAACACCGCTGAGACCAACGAGCAGGCTCTTACGGAGTGGATGGTGGGCCGGAAGATCGACCTGAACATTGACCGGCCTGTGGTGGAAAAAACTCGGCCGCTGCTTGAGATCCGGGACCTGACCATCAAGAACGATGAGGGCGCGGTGGCCATTGATAAGGTGAGCTTTTATATCCGGGGCGGCGAGATCCTGGGTGTGGCGGGGATCGCCGGCTGTGGTCAGAAGGAGCTGTGCGAGGCCATCGCTGGCCTTCGTCCGATCCAGTCCGGCCTGATGATCCACAAAGGGGATAACATTGTAGGACTTCCCCCCAAGACCATTTTGGAAAAAGGGATCTCTATGTCCTTTATCCCGGAAGACCGGCTGGGTATGGGACTGGCCCCCTCGATGTCTATCACGGACAACATGATCCTGAAAAACTATGGCGAGACCAAGGGACCCTTCGTGGACCGGAAGGCAGGCCGGGCCGCTGCCCAGCAGGTGATCGAGCAGCTGGGCGTGGTCACCCCCTCCACCGAGACCCCAGTGCGTCGGCTGTCTGGCGGAAATGTGCAGAAAGTGCTGCTGGGCCGGGAAATCAAGGCGGGGCCTAATGTCATTGTCACTGCCTATCCAGTTCGAGGCCTGGATATCAACTCGTCCTACGCCATTTACAACATCTTAAACCAACAGAAGAAGGACGGGGTGGGCATTCTGTTTGTAGGCGAGGATCTGGATGTGATGCTGGCCCTGTGTGATAAGATCATGGTACTCTGTCATGGAAAGGTCATGGGTGTGGTTCATGCCCATAAGACCTCCAAGGAGGAACTAGGTCTTATGATGACTGGCGCATTGGATCTGACCTATAAGTATGAGGACAAGCCTGCCGGCATCGCCCGGGACACCAACATCAGCGCCCAGGAGCTGCAGGAACTGGAGCAGCAGGAGAGCGGCAGCCAGGAAGGAGAGGACTGACCATGCATTTCCATATCGTAAAGCGGGACAGCTGTCCTTTCTGGAAGAAGCTGTGTCTCTACCTGGCCGCGGTGGCCGCTGCCCTGGTTCTGGGCGGGCTGCTGCTGCTGGTCATGGGGGTGGATCCCATTGCTTATTACCAGCGGATGTTTACTATGGGTATGGTAGGCAATAAGATTGCCTATAAGACCTTTGAGAATTATCTGAAGGTATTTGTTCCCCTGGTGCTCACCTCGGTGGCCCTGTCCCTGGCCTTCAAGATGCGCTTCTGGAACATTGGCGGCGAGGGACAGTTCATTCTCGGGGCGGTGGCCGCCGCCGCCGTGGCCCTTAAGCTGAAGGACAGCCTGCCCCAGGGAGTGGTTCTGATCCTGATGTGCCTGGCTGGCATGGCCGCTGCCGGGGTATATGGTGCCCTGGCTGCGGTGCTGAAAGTGAAGTTCGGCACCAATGAGACGCTGATGACCCTGATGCTCAACTATGTAGCCCTGTATTTCCTCATCTTCCTGGGGGAGACTCAGGCGGAGTGGAACTTCTTCCTGGACACCTCTTCCGCGCGGCCAGTGTTTTTTAACTTCGGGAAGGAAGTGGCTTTCCCAAGAATTATGATTGGCAAGTTCGGACTGAATGTGTGTGTCTTGCTCACCCTGCTGATCGGAGTGCTGGTTTACTGCTATCTGAAGTACTCCAAGCACGGATATGAGATCGCTGTGGTGGGAGACAGCGCTGGGACTGCACATTATGCTGGGATGAAGGTGAACACCATCGTCCTGCGCACAGTGTTCCTTTCGGCCTGCCTCATCGGGCTGGCTGCTGCCTTCAAGGTGGGAACAGTGGGGATCCTATCTACCTCCTTTACCGATGATGTGGGATGGACGGGGGTCATTGTGGCTTGGCTGGCGCAGCTGAATACGGGGATCATTTTTGTGGTATCTGCATTGATCTCCATGCTTCAGCATGGTTCCACCGTGGCTGCGGCCACCTTTGCACAGGTGGATTCCAGCTTTGCAGATATGCTTCAGGGGGCCATCTTGTTCCTGGTGCTGGCCGCTGATTTCTTCATCCGCTTTCAAGTTGTCCGTGCACAGAAGGGGGGCAGTGTCAATGGAAATGGATAAACTCGGGGTGGTCACCACCTTTATCCACAACATCGTGGTCTATAACATCCCCCTGCTCTACGGTACGGTGGGGGAGATCATGGTGGAGAAGTCCGGCAGCCTGAATCTGGGCGTAGAGGGCATCATGGCTGTGGGAGCCATCTTCGGCTATATTGTTGGCTGCTATGCCAACAGCCTGGGGATCGGGATCTTGACCGCCTTTCTGATGGGGGCCCTGTGCGGTCTGCTGTTTGCCGCCCTCACGGTGTCCCTCCAGGCCAACCAGAATATTACGGGTCTGACTCTGACCACGTTCGGTCTTGGCGTGTACTTCTTTGTAGGCAATGGCGTCAAGGCAGTCAGCTGGCCGGTGATGAACAACTATGAAAATATTAAAAATGGTTTTGCAGATCTGGCCATCCCTGGTCTGTCTCAGATCCCGGTTCTGGGCCGGGGCCTGTTCGACCACAATATCCTGGTCTATTTGGGAGTCATCATTGCCTTGGTCATGTGGTGGTATCTCAGCCGAAGCGCCCCTGGACTGCGCCTGCGGGCGGTAGGAGAGAATCCCGGTGCAGCAGACTCGGTGGGTGTGAATGTAAAGCGGTACAAGTATATCCACATCTGTATCGGCTGCGGCATTATGGGCATTGGCGGCTATTATATGGGCCTGAATATGTCCGGCTCTTTCAATAGCAGCTGCTGGATCAACGGCTATGGCTGGATCGCGGTGGCCCTGGTCATCTTCGCCAACTGGAATCCTGCTCTGGCGGTGCTGGGTACCTTTGTGTTCGGCTTTTTCAACACCCTGCGGGTGTCGGGTTCCAGCCTGGCTGCCGCTTTTCCGGAGGGGCTGGGCTGGCTGGCTGCTGTCCCCACTCAGCTGTACCAGGCGCTCCCCTTCCTGATCACCGCCATCGTACTGGTGGTTTCCTCTATTCGGCAGAAGGGCAATGGGCAGCCCGCCGCCCTGGGCCTGAACTACTTCCGGGAGGAGCGGTGAGTATCCTTTTCCCTGCATTTCTACAGCCCCCGTCCGCCTGTACGGACGGGGGTTGTTTTCCGCTCTGAAACGGGGCAGGGGAGGAAATTCTACTTGTAATTCCGGGGGAAATAGACTACAATATAACCTGTATCAATACACTCAGCGGCAGAAATCCGCTGATTGCTGTGGTGATCTACCCTATCCTCAGCGAAAGGAAGGTAATGACGTATGAAACTGCAAAATGATTTGGGCGAGATCCGCATCAGCAGTGAGGTGTTCACCGCCGTGACCGGCTGTGCGGCGACCAACTGCTACGGTGTAAAGGGCATGGCGGTCCGCTCCAAGACCGACGGCCTGGTCCATCTTCTCAAGCGGGAGTCCATGGCGAAGGGCGTCAAGGTATATTACAACGAGGACGGTACCGTCTCCATTGAGCTGCATATTATCGTGGAGAACGGAGTCAACCTGGTAGCAGTCTGCCGCTCTATTATGAGTGAGGTCCGCTATGTGGTCAGCAAGACTACCGGGGTGGAAGTAAAATCGGTGGATGTCTGTGTGGACTCCATGCGGTTTTAAGGACATTTGTAGAAAGGAATTTGGGCCGATATGAGACAAACCATTGATGCGGCGGCCTTTCAGCAGATGGTCATCCACGCTGCCGCCGCCATTCGCGCGGAAAAACAGCGCATCAACGATCTGAACGTGTTCCCTGTCCCTGACGGAGACACGGGTACCAATATGAGCCTGTCCATCGGGGCGGCTGCCGCGGAAATGAAGAAACAGTCCTTCGACACTGTGGGCAAGGCTGCCCAGGCCACCGCCTCCGCACTGCTGCGGGGGGCACGGGGCAACTCCGGCGTTATCCTGTCCCTGCTGTTCCGGGGCTTTGCCAAGGCCATCAAGGAGCGGGAGAGCATGGATGGCCGTGATTTGGCCATTGCTTTGGATTTCGGTGTGGCCGCCGCCTATAAGGCAGTGATGAAACCCGCTGAGGGCACCATCCTCACCGTGTCCCGTCTGGCCGCGGCCCGGGCTGCCGGTGCAGCCCGGGAGGACAACTGCTTTGAGGCAGTTCTGGAGGCTGCTATTCAGGAGGGCCAGCTGGCCTTGGCTGACACGGTCAACCAGAACCCTGTACTGAAAAAGGCCGGTGTGGTGGACGCCGGCGGCGCAGGCTTCCTGCTGATCCTCCAGGGAATGCTGAATGAACTGCGGGGCGAGGAGATTCCTGCGGATGAGGAGTCCGTCCAGGCGGAGAAGGCTGATTTCGGGGCAATTCCTGCCGAGGATATCACCTTTGCCTTTGACACGGTGTTTATTGTGCGCAAGCCCTCTCCCCATGTGAATCTGGAGCCCTTCCGTACCTACCTCAACGGCATCGGTGACAGTCTGGTCATCGGGGAGGACGACGAGGCTTTCAAGGTCCACGTCCATACCAACATCCCGGGTGCGGCCCTCACCGAGGCCCAGAAGTACGGTACGCTGGAGCTGGCCAAAATCGAAAATATGCGTACTCAGGCCGAGGATCTGGCTGCCGGAAGACATGTCCAGAGCACCGACGATCTGGATGCGGTGGAGCAGGAGCTGGAACGGGGTGCAGCCATGCCGGAAGAGCCGGTGAAGGCAGCTCCGGAGAAGAAGTACGGCTATGTGGCCGTGTGCGCCGGCGCCGGGCTGGAGGCTGTGTTTAAGGATCTGGGTGTGGACGGAGTGATCTCCGGCGGACAAACCATGAACCCCTCCACCGAGGACATTTTGAAAGAGATCGACCGCACCCCGGCGGAGATCGTCTTTGTCCTACCCAACAACAAGAACATTATCATGGCGGCGGAGCAGTGCGTCCGCCTGTGTGAGGACAAGAAGGTGGTGGTCCTGCCCTCCAAGACTGTGCCCCAGGGCATCGCCGCCATGATGGCGGTGGATCCCGAGATGGAGCAGGGAGAGCTGACTGAGATGATGACCGAGGCCTTGGGCCGGGTCCGTACCGCTGAGATCACATACGCGGCCCGGGACTCCGACTTCGGCGGCTTTGCCATCAAGGAGGGAGATTATCTGGCCCTGCTGGAGCACCAGCTCTTTGGCACGGATCGGGATCTGGACGACCTGATGGACCGCCTGGCCAAGTCGGACGCACTTCAGGAGGCGGAGTTTATCTCCCTGTTTTACGGGGAGGACGTCACCGAGGAGCAGGCCGAGAAGGCGGCGGAGCGGTTTACTTCTGCCTGCCCCAACGCAGAGGTGAGCGTGATGCCCGGCGGACAGCCTGTTTACTACTATATGATCTCCGCAGAATAAGCGGAGCGGCAAACGGAGGCCCGGATGGGCCTCCGTTTTTGCTGTGATTTGCCTGAGATGTTTTAGAGACGGGTGTTTTTCAGAATGGTTGTGTTCCACGCTGAGAGTGTCCCGCTTCTGCCAGCTGTATGAGGGATCGGAGGGCCTGCGCCACTTCTGTCGGAGCGTCTTTTTGTGCAGGCCTTGTATAAAGGTCTGGGAGCAGGATCTGGACTGCCTGCCGCCCCTGCCGGAGGACACAGGCCTGTGGGAGGAGAAGGAGATGGGAAAAAAGATTATAAAACAGGTCTTTTTTCTTTGACAACGGGGAAAAATTGTGATATAGTTACCCAGCATGAAAATGCATAGACCGCCCATCCGCTTCGTTGCGGGACACAGCCTGTCCAAAAGGATGGGGCTTCACCCGCCCGCTACGCAGCCCTTTGGGCAGAATTTTTTGAAAGGTGGAATTTCCCATGATTCGTAAGGACGAAAAGACGGCCGTGATCGAGGCCAACCGCACTCACCCCACTGATACCGGTTCTCCCGAGGTTCAGATTGCCATTCTGACTGCCCGCATCAACGAGCTGACCGAGCACCTGAAGGTTCACAAGCAGGACAACCACTCCCGCCGCGGCCTGCTGAAGATGGTTGGTAAGCGCCGCAAGATGCTGGACTATCTGATGGCCAAGGACATCGAGCGTTACCGCGCCATCATCGCCAAGCTGGGCATCCGTAAGTAAGAGAACGCACGTAGGATCGTCGTGCAGCCTGGTGCCCGGGCCGTGCGCATCTGACCGAGCAGCAATGATGTACCATAGGGCAGCGTTTTGGACGCTGCCCTATGTTCACATCTAAGAATCCCACTGAATTTCTGAAGCATCAGCGCTTTTTTAGCAGTTGAATATAGGCCTGAAGCCGCATTGTTCGCGCATGGCCGGGATCATTTTGTGCAGCCGTTTGCGTAGGGGCGCACAGGATGTATTCGCAAATGAGGGGGAATGCGCCCCAGCAAATCGCCGGCCCATATTCGGGCTTGTATTCAAGTGCTAAAAGGTGTTGTCCTGCTTCAGAAAAACAAATTTTCCAACAAGGAGGACAACCAATGTCAACCATCATTAAACACAAGCAGTTTAACAACTTTAAGAGCTGGACCATGGATCTGTGCGGCCGCCCCCTGACCATCGAGGTGGGCAAGGTAGCCGAACTGGCCAGCGCCAGCGCTATGGTTAAATATGGTGACACCACCGTTATGGTGGCCGTTACCGTCTCTCCCCGCCCCCGGGACGGCATCGACTTCTTCCCCCTGTCTGTGGAGTTTGAGGAGAAGTTGTACGCTGTGGGCCGCATCCCCGGCAGCTTCATGCGCCGTGAGGGCCGCCCCTCTCTGCCCGCTGTGCTGGCCAGCCGCCTGATCGACCGGCCCATGCGCCCCCTGTTCCCCTATGACTTCCGCAATGACGTGTGCATCCAGTGCACCGTGATGAGCGTGGACTACGACTGCTCCCCCGAGGTGGCCGCCATGATCGGCGCCTCCGCCTGTGTGAGCTACTCTGAGATCCCCTTTGCCGGCCCCATCGGCTGCCTGGAGGTGGGCTACTGCGACGGCGAGATCGTCCTCAACCCCAACCAGGAGCAGCGCAAGACCAGCCGCATGGATGTGACTGTGGCCGCCACCGCTGAGAAGGTGGTCATGATCGAGGCCGGTGCCGACGAGATCCCCGATGAGATCATGTATGCCGGTATCGTGAAGGCTCACGAGGAGATCAAGAAGCAGGTGGCCTTCATCAACCAGATTGTCGCCGAGATCGGCAAGCCCAAGATGGAGTACGACCACGCCCAGTTCAACCAGGAGCTGTTCGACAAGATTGTGGCCGACTTCATGGACGAGGCCAAGGCTGCCATGGATACCGATGACAAGAACGTGCGGGAGACCCGCTGGAATGCCATGATCGACCACTGGCATGAGAAGTATCTGGAGGAGTATCCGGATATGGACCAGTACCTAGAGGAGTTCACCTATAAGTTCCAGAAGAAGATCGTCAAGGCCTGGCTGCTGGAGGGCCACCGTGTGGACGGCCGCGCCAAGAACGAGATCCGTCCTCTGGCTGCCGAGGTGGGTGTGCTGCCCCGGGTCCATGGCTCCGGCCTGTTTACCCGCGGTCAGACCCAGGTGCTGAGCGTCTGCACCCTGAACACCCTGGCTGCCTGCCAGAAGCTGGATACCATCTGGGAAGAGGAAGAGAAGCGGTATATGCACCACTACAACTTCCCCCCCTACTCTGTGGGCGAGGCCCGCGCGCCCCGCTCCACCAACCGCCGGGAGTACGGCCACGGCGCTCTGGCCGAGCGTGCCTTGGTTCCCGTGCTGCCCTCTGTGGACGAGTTCCCCTACGCCATCCGCGTGGTTTCTGAGGTGCTGTCCTCCAACGGTTCTACCTCTCAGGGCTCCATCTGCGGCTCCACTCTGGCCCTCATGGATGCCGGTGTGCCCATCAAGGCCCCTGTGGCCGGCATCTCCTGCGGCCTGATCCAGGACGACGACGGCTCCTTCACCACCTTCATCGACATCCAGGGCGTGGAGGACTTCCACGGCGAGATGGACTTCAAGGTCGCCGGCACCAAGGCCGGCATCACCGCCATCCAGATGGATCTGAAGAATGACGGCCTGACCCATGAGATCATCAAGGAGGCCCTGGAGATCACCAAGGACGCCCGGTATGCCATCCTGGATGAGGTTATGCTGCCCTGCATCGCTGCCCCCCGGACTGAGGTGAGCAAGTATGCCCCCAAGATGCTCACCATGAAGATCGATCCCGACAAGATCCGTGAGGTCATCGGCAAGGGCGGTTCTGTGATCCAGAAGATCACCGCCGAGTCCGGCGCTACCGTGGACATCGAGGATGACGGCACCATCCACATCGCCTCCCCCAACGCTGAGGCTTGCGATGCCGCCAAGAAGATGATCGACACCATCGTGTTCGTTCCCCAGGTGGGCGAGCTGTACTACGGCAAGGTGGTCCGCATCCTTCAGTTCGGCGCCTTCGTGGAGCTGGCTCCCGGTAAGGACGGTATGGTCCACATCTCCAAGCTGGCCGATCACCGGGTGGAGAAGGTGGAGGACGTGGTCAACATCGGCGACATGATCTGGGTTAAGGTCACCGAGATCGATGACAAGGGCCGCGTCAACCTGAGCTATAAGGACGCTGTGAAGGAGATCAAGGCCAAGAAGGCCGCCGGCGAAAGCGTCAAGTAAATCGAGAGTATAACCCCGCTCCGGCGGGGAGCAGCGGGCCTCCGGCAAGTGTGCCGTGGGGGCCCGCTGTTTTATGTATGGGGAGGAGAGGAATCTGAAAAATAGAATGGATGGACAGGATGTTACAAAAATTTCATTGCTTTTTCTGGTGTGATTGAGTATAATCAACCCAAGAGCGGAGATCAGGCGCCCTTGTGACGCCAATACACTTTTTTGGAGGTAACACAGAATGAAAGAAGTCTATGTTGTCAACTGCTGCCGTACCGCTATTGGTTCCTTTGGCGGGAGCCTGAAGGACACCCCTGCCGCCGAGATGGGTGCCGTTGTCATCAAGGAAGCTCTGAACCGCGCTGGTGTGAAGCCTGAGAATGTGGATGAGGTCATGTTTGGCTGCATCCTGACCGCTGGCCTGGGCCAGAACCCCGCCCGTCAGGCTGCCCTGAAGGCTGGTGTGCCGATCAGCGTGCCCGCCTACACTGTGGGTATGGTGTGCGGCTCCGGTATGAAGTCCGTCATTGAGGGCGCCCGCGCCATCCTGACCGGCGATGCCAACATCGTGGTGGCTGGCGGCACCGAGAATATGTCCGCTGCTCCCTATGCCATCCCTGCTGCCCGCTGGGGCGCCCGCATGGGTGACAACAAGATGGTGGACACCATGATCAAGGACGGCCTGTGGGATGCTTATAACAACTACCACATGGGCACCACTGCCGAGAATATCTGCGACGTGTGGGGAATCACCCGTGAGGAACTGGATGAGTTTGCTGCCTCCTCCCAGAACAAGGCTGAGGCCGCTCTGAACTCCGGCCGCTTCAACGACGAGATCGTTCCCGTGATGATCAAGAAGAAGAAGGAGATGGTGGAGTTTAAGGTGGACGAGTTCCCCCGTGCCGGTGTGACCGCCGAGGGTATCTCCAAGCTGCGCGGTGCCTTCCCTGTGGGTCCTGAGGGTGTCGAGGAGTCCATCGAGCACACCTTCCCTGTTACCCAGGTCCATGAGGCCGACACCAAGAAGCACGTCCAGCGTGTCACCGCTGCCAATGCTTCCGGCATCAATGACGGTGCTGCCGCTATCATCCTGGCTTCCGGAGAGGCTGTGGAGAAGTACGGCCTGAAGCCCATGGCCAAGCTGGTCAGCTGGGGTCAGGGCGGTGTGGATCCCAAGATCATGGGCGTGGGTCCTGTTCCTGCTTCCCGCCAGGCTATGGAGAAGGCCGGCTTGAAGATCGAGGATATGGATCTGGTGGAGGCCAACGAGGCTTTCGCGGCTCAGTCCATCGCCGTGGCCCGTGAGCTGGGCTTCGATATGAGCAAGGTCAACGTCAATGGCGGCGCCATTGCCCTGGGTCATCCTGTGGGCGCTTCCGGCGCACGTATCATCGTTACTCTGCTCCACGAGATGGCCAAGCGCCCTGAGGCTAAGAAGGGTCTGGCTACTCTGTGCATCGGCGGCGGTATGGGCGTTGCCACGATCTTCGAGAAGTGCTGAGACTGATTGGTTAAACCGATTCCCGCCCCCTGCGTCAGCGCAGGGGGCGGGTTTTTTTGTCCCCTGCGGGCTTGTTCTGGGAGTTGTCCACAGAATGGGACGAAATTGTGGAAAACATTTGAGCCTGTCCTTCTAAGCCGCCCTGCCACCGCATACAGTGGGAGAGGTACACAGGATAAGGAGGGACTGGTATGAGAGAGAGACGGCGGAGACCGGACAGGCTCCGGGTGCTCCGGCGCAGCGTAGGCCTGGTTTTGGCGCTGGTGACTGTCTGGGGCGTGTGGCTGACGGCAGACCTGTCCAGCGTGGGTGAGGCAATGCGCGTGTGGTCTGCGGATTCTCAGGCGGTAGTGGGGCTGCTGGCGGAGCAGCTGGGTCAGGTTCCAGAGGAGACTGCCCTAGCAGAGATGGACGGCTTGGGCCGACTGCTGGTGGAACAGTCTGCTATGCTGTCAGCAGGGGTTGAGGTGGTGGACGCCCTTCGGAAAGAGAAGGAGACCGATCAGATCCCACCTTCGGCAGAAGATCCCCCAGAGGTGGAGGATGACGATGATCAAACAGTCCCCCAGCTTCAGCCGCCGGCAGAACCGGACGATGTGCGGGAGATGACCGGTGTTGGTCGGGAGGGAGGACAATATTTCAGTCGGAACGGAGTCTACTTGTATGACCGAACCAACAAGGGACTGGATCCCTCGGTATTTGATGCAGGGGCGGTCCATTTCGGCTTGGGGGAGGGGCCACAGATCCTGATCTTACACAGCCACGGCAGTGAGGCTTACTCCCAAAACGATGGAGATCTCTATCAGGAGAGCGATGCCTACCGTACTACCGACTGCACACATAACGTGGTTCGTGTGGGGGAGGCCATGGCGGAAGTGTTCCGCAGCCAAGGTTTCCAGGTGATCCATGATACCAATCTGTATGATTATCCTGCCTATAATGGCTCGTATGACAGGTCAAAAGCAGCGGTGCGGGACTGGCTGGCCAAGTATCCCACGATCCGGATCATCTTGGATGTCCACCGAGACGCGCTGGTGGGCAGCGATGGCTCCATCTATAAGCTGATTACCCAGGAGAATGGGAAAAAGACTGCCCAGATCATGCTGGTAGTGGGCACCGACGGCGGTGGAGCGCAGCATCCGTACTGGATCGATAATCTGGCCCTGGCTGTCCGGTTTCAGCAGGAATTGATTTCCGACTATGTGAGTTTGGCTCGCCCCATCGTGCTGCGCAACAGCAGCTACAACCAGCAGTTATCGCCCGGCTACTTACTGGTGGAGGTGGGGGGACATGGCAATACACTCACTGAGGCAGTGGACGGCGCCCGCCTTTTTGCCCAGAGTGTCAGTCAGGTGCTGAACACCATGTGGATAAAATAGAGCAGGAAAATGACAGATCCCGGAACGCTGCTCCAAAGCGCCCGGGATCTGTCATTGAAAAAGAGGATTAAAATGAAACGAACTTGTCTCTTGCAGGACTCATCCTATCAAAGAGTTATTACAAAAGAGACGAAAAAGTGTTACATAACCTTTAAATCTTCCAAAGAGTGCACTTTTATTCGGTCGGAAAGTGAAGCGGGGAACCCTTGACGCAGAAGAAAAAAACAGGTAAACTGAGGAAAGCTTTGACTGATAGATACCCCCTATCCCGAGTGTTTGGGACAGGGGGCATTGGTGCGCCTTGATTTCCATATCATGGAATATATTGGTACAAGGAGTGATATTTAATGGAGATAATCCGCTCTGTTTTGCGTGAGCTGCCTGAATTTCAGCAGCTGCTGACGGCGCTGGATGGTGGACAGTCCCCGGTAGCGGTGTCTGGTCTGGCGGCGGTCCACCGGGCCCACTTTGCGGCCTGTATGGGTCAGGAGAGCGGCCGCCCGGTGGTGGTGGTGTGTGCTGACGAGGGGGAAGCAGAGCGGATGGCCCGAGATCTGTCCTTCCTCATCGGCGGAGAAGTCCCTGTGCTGACTGCCCGCTCTTTCCTGTTCCACAACATCGCCACCGTCTCCCGTCAGTGGGAACACCGGCGTCTCCGCCTCTTCTACCGTTTGACCCATGGGGAGATTCCCTATTTGGTGGCCACTGTGGAGTCTCTGCTCCAACGGACTCTCCCGCCGGAGGCGCTGGAGCGCGCCTGCACTGCCCTGGAAGTGGGGCAGCGCGCCGACCTGGAGGAACTGACCGCACATCTGACGGAAGCGGGCTATGTCCGCTGTGAGCAGGTGGAGGGGCCGGGGCAGTTTGCGCTTCGGGGAGGGATTTTGGATGTGTACTCCCCAGCCATGGAGGCCCCGGTTCGGGCTGAGTTTTTCGGGGATGAGGTGGATGCCCTGGGGATCTTTGATCCGGGAACCCAGCGGCGAACGGCGAATGTGGAGCGTGCTGTGCTGCTTCCTGCGGCGGAGACTCTACCCCATTTGGCTCCAGGAGGTCTGGCCGGCCTGCTGAAAGAGCTGGATCAGCGTTCTGCAGCTGCCGTCCAGGATGGTTTGGAGGAATTGGCGGTCACGCTCCGGCAGGATCGTGAGGCCTTGGAAGAGGGGCGATCCTTCCCGGCCGCTGACCGGTACCTTCCTCTGATCTATCCGGAACTGGCCACTGCGGCGGATTATCTTCCCTATGATGCCTGTATCTTTTTTTCGGAGAGCAGCCGGGTGGGAGAGCGGGCAAAAACTTGGCAGTGGCAGCTGGAAGAGGATGTCAAGACGCTGCTGGAACGGGGGGAGTTGGATGGAGGCTGCGGAACGCTGTCCCGCTCTTATGACCAGCTATGCCGCAGACTGGAGGACTTCCCGTTGGCCTATCTAGACTCCTTCACACTGTCCACCTACCCGGCAGCACCCCGGTGTGTGCTGTCCCTGATGGCGAAGCAGCTGCCATCCTTTGGGGCCAGCCTGGAGACTGCGGTGCAGGATCTGAGCCACTATCAGAGCGCCGGGTTTTCTGTTCTGGTGTTGGTGTCCAGCGAGCAGAGGGCACTGAACCTCCAGACACTTCTGCGGGAGCAGAAGGTGAAGTCCGGTGTAGACTTCGCCCTGAAGGCTCTGCCTCAGCCGGGACAGATCATCCTCACTGTGGGAGGGCTGTCCGGGGGGATGGAGTACCCTGGACTGAAGCTGGCAGTTATCACCGAGGGCTCGTCTGGCGGAACCAGAAAACGGCCCCGACCGGTCAAAAAGGAGGCCACCAACCGGCAGAAGCTGAAGTCTTATGCAGATCTGTCCCCCGGGGATCTGGTGGTCCACGAGCACCACGGAGTGGGCCGGTATGTTGGTATGGTGAAGATGCCTGCCGATGGCATCGAGAAAGATTATGTGAAGATCGCCTACGCTGGGACGGATGTGCTGTATGTCCCGGCTACCCAGCTGGATCTGGTCTCCAAGTATATCGGCGGCGGTGAAGACGCCCAGGAAACGAAAAAGCTGTCCAAGCTGGGTGGAACGGACTGGGAGCGGGCCAAGACCAAGGCAAAGAAGGCGGTGGCCGACTTGGCTAAGGGGTTGATCCAACTGTACGCCCAGCGCCAGCGTCAGCCTGGTTTTGCTTTTTCACCGGACTCTCCATGGCAGCGGGAGTTTGAGGAGCAGTTTGAGTATTCCGAGACAGACGACCAACTGCGGTGTATCGAGGAGATCAAGCGGGATATGGAGCGCCCTGTGCCCATGGACCGGCTGCTGTGCGGAGATGTGGGATACGGTAAGACGGAGGTGGCCTTCCGGGCCATGATGAAATGCGTGTTGGACGGCAAGCAGGCAGCCATCCTGGTGCCTACTACCGTTCTGGCCCGACAGCACTATCTCACGGCCCTGCGCCGCTTTGCCAGGTATCCAGTGAACATTGATGTAGTCTCCCGCTTTCGCACCCCGGCTCAGATGAAGGAGACGCTGAGACGGGTCGAGGAGGGACGGGTGGACATCCTCATCGGAACCCACCGCCTGTTTAACAAGGACGTGCGCTTCAAGGACCTGGGCCTGCTGGTGGTGGACGAGGAGCAGCGCTTCGGCGTCCAGCACAAGGAGAAGCTGAAGGAGCGCTTTGCCCAGGTGGACGTGCTCACCCTGTCTGCCACCCCGATCCCACGAACCCTGAACATGGCCATGTCGGGCATCCGGGATATGTCCACGTTGGAGGAGCCGCCCGCCGACCGGCTGCCGGTACAGACCTATGTGCTGGAGCATAACTGGCCGGTGCTGGCCGACGCTATGCGCCGGGAACTGGAGCGGGGAGGACAAGTCTACTACCTCCACAACCGGGTGGAGACCATCGACCGCACTGCCGCCCGCATCGGACAGATGCTGGGGGAGGATGCGGCGGTGGGGGTGGCTCATGGTAAAATGAGCCAGGAGGCCATCGATGATGTCATGAGCCGCATGACCGATGGGGAACTGAATGTGTTGGTATGCACCACCATCATTGAGACGGGTATCGATTTGCCCAATGCCAATACCCTTATCATTGAGGATGCTGACCACTTAGGCCTGGCCCAGCTGCACCAGATCCGGGGCCGGGTAGGAAGATCCAATCGCCGGGCCTTTGCCTATCTCACCTATCGCCGGGGAAAGGCGCTCACCGAAGTGGCTGCTAAGCGCCTATCGGCTATCCGGGAGTTTGCGGAGTTTGGTTCCGGCTTCAAAATTGCCATGCGGGATCTGGAGATCCGGGGTGCGGGTAACGTGCTGGGCCCAGAGCAGAGCGGCTTCATGCTGTCGGTGGGCTATGATATGTATCTGAAGCTGCTGGAGGAGGCGGTGCTCACCCAGCAGGGACAGCCAGCCCCAAAGCGCACCGAGTGTGCCGCCGATCTGGCGGTGGCAGCTTCTATCCCAGATCGGTATGTCCCAGCGCCGGAGCAGAGGATGGACCTATACCGGCGCATCGCTGCCATCCGCAGTGAGGAGGAGGCAGATGACCTGGTGGATGAGCTCATTGACCGCTATGGTGAGCCGCCCCGGACAGTGAATAACCTGATCTCCGTGGCGCTGCTCCGGGCGGCTGCGGCGGAGGCTAATATTACCGATATCGCCCAGAAAAATGGGCAGCTGATCTTTACCTTGGATCAGTTCCGATTGGAAGCCTTCTCCTTGTTATGCGACGGGGATCGCTATCGGAACCGGCTGCTCCTCATCCCGGGAGATGTGCCCCGGTTTACCCTCCGTCTGCGGAAGGGGGACGACCCGCTTCGCTGTGCGCAGAACCTGGTGGAGGACTATGTCCGGGTCTGCGGAGAGGCAGGGTGAGAAAATGATTCCACAATTTTGGGCCGGCGTGTGGAAAGAATGTCCACGCAGTCCGCGGGACAAAGGAGGTTGTGCTCATGGATCATAAGGACTATATGCGTCGGGCGCTGGAACTGGCTGCTCAGGCTGGGGCAGAGGGCGATGTGCCTGTGGGCTGTGTCATTGTCCGGGATGGAGAAATCGTGGGGGAGGGGCGCAACCGCCGGGAGGAGAACGGCGACGCCACTGCTCACGCAGAACTGGAGGCTATCCGGGATGCCTGCCGCCGCCTGGGCAGCTGGCGGCTTCACAGGTGTACCATGTACGTTACCCTGGAGCCTTGCCCTATGTGCGCTGGAGGGATCATCAACGCCAGGGTGGACACGGTGCGCTATGGGACCCGCGATGACAAGGCGGGGGCCTGCGGCTCGGTGCTTAACCTGTTTGAGGAGCGCTTTAACCACCATCCGAGGCTGTACCGCGGTCCACTGGAGTGTGAGTGTCAGGAGATCCTTCAGAACTTTTTCCAGGGCTTGCGAGAGAATGGGGCTGGGGAGAATGAATAAAGGAAAATGTTTAATCCTTTTGTAACAACTTGCGCTGGTTTTATTCATAAAAATAGGGTATTCTAAATCTGCAAGGCAAGAGTACAACTCTTTTTCATCTGAATCCTCCATCCTTTTAGAACGCAGTCGGTTTTACCGGCTGCGTTCTCCTTTCTGCCACAACAAAAAAGTGCGCCCCTTGGGGGCGCACAGAGGATCAAATCAGCAAATCGTAGATCAGGCGGACGGTGAGAAGAGTCAGGACGACAAAAAACATGGGACGGATGACTTTGGCTCCGCCCCGAAGGGCCAAGCCGGAGCCTACATATCCTCCAGCCAGACCGCACAGGGCGGCAGGTAGGCCTACAGCCCAGATTACCTCACCGGCCAAGGCGAAGGTGACCAGTGAGGCGGCATTGGAAGCTGCGTTGGCTGCCTTCGTATTCCCGGAGGCGGTGAGCAGATCAAACTTGCAGAGACTGGTATACGCCAGCATAAGGAAAGTTCCTGCTCCGGGGCCAAAAAATCCATCGTAGCACCCTACGGCCAGGCCGATGGCCAGGGAAAACCAGGAGAGTCGGAGAGGAGAGAACTGGTCGGAGTGGTCCTCTGTCCCAAAGTCTCTCTTTAAAAGGAGAAAGACGGCCATTACAGGAACAATGGCCAGCATGATATAATAGAGGAACTGGTCCGGCAGGATAAGATTCAGCTTGGCCCCTGCCCAGGCTCCTGCCAGAGCGCCGACTGCGCCCCAGGCGGCACTGGGCATCCGAATCTCCCCTCGGCGCCAGAAGCGGTAGGCGGAGAGCAGAGTGCCCCACACATTGCCGCATTTGTTGGTGGCGGAGGCTGCGTGGGGGTCCAGTCCGGCCAGCAGGTAGGCGGGCAGTGTGATCAGTCCGCCGCCGCCGGCCACTGCATCTACAATACCGCCAAGGAATACCAGGGGACATACAATTAGCAAGGTGTGCAGTAAATCATTCCATTCCATTTGATGAAGCCCTCCTAGTTGTGTGGGAGCAGATAAAATGCGTCCGGGCTGTCCGGACGCAGATGGGAAACGTGGTAAGTTTTATTATTTTATCACATCAAAGGTGGAAAAGCTACCCGCTATTTCCACAAAATCTGAGAGAAACTCTCGTGGAACTCTTCGGCCCAAAAGCCTTGACGGTGTCCAGCGGGTTGCGTAAAATAAGAAGGAATAAATTTGCACAGGATCTGCAACGATAAGACTAAAGGAGTGAGGGCATGGCCAGACAGGGGTTCGATAACGACCAGTATCTGAAACTCCAATCCCAGCACATCCAGGAACGTATCGCCCAGTTTGGGGGCAAATTATACCTGGAATTTGGAGGCAAGCTGTTTGATGATTTCCACGCCAGCAGGGTACTGCCCGGGTTTGAGCCGGACAGTAAGATCCGGATGCTGGCCCAGATGAAGGACAGTGCAGAGGTCATCATTGCCATCAATGCCGCCGATATTGAGAAAAATAAGGTGCGAGGGGATCTGGGCATCACATACGACAGTGACGTCCTTCGTCTCATCGACGCATTCCATTCTATGGAACTGTATGTAGGCAGCGTGGTGGTCACCCAGTATTCCGGGCAGCCTGCCGCCGATGCTTTCCAGGCCCGGCTGGAACAGCTGGGGATCCGGGTGTACTGCCACTATCCCATCGCAGGCTATCCTCATAATATCGCCCATATCGTTTCGGACGAGGGATTTGGAAAGAATCAGTATATTGAGACCAGCCGTCCCTTGGTGGTGGTCACCGCTCCGGGCCCCGGCAGCGGCAAGATGGCAACCTGTCTTAGTCAGCTCTACCATGAGCATAAGCGGGGAATTACTGCCGGCTATGCTAAGTTTGAGACCTTCCCCATCTGGAACCTGCCTCTGAAGCACCCGGTGAACCTAGCCTATGAGGCGGCCACCGCTGACCTGGACGATGTGAACATGATCGATCCTTTCCACCTCCAGGCTTATGGCGAGACCACGGTGAACTACAACCGGGATGTGGAGGTTTTCCCTGTCCTGGCAGCCATGTTTGAGAAGATTACCGGTGAGTGCCCCTATAAGTCCCCCACGGACATGGGGGTGAATATGGCGGGAAAGTGTATCTATGATGATGAAGCGGTTCAGGATGCCGCCCGGCAGGAGATCATCCGCCGCTACTATGACGCCTTGTGTGAGCGCCGCCAGGGCAGAGGTTCCGACCACACGGTGTACCGGTTGGAGCTGCTGATGCAGCAGGCGGGGGTCACCCCGGATATCCGTCCTGTGGTGGCCGCCGCCAACGAGGCCGCCCAGCGTACCGGAGAGCCTGCCATGGCCATCCAGCTCCCGGACGGGGAGATGGTCATCGGCAAGACCTCTGAACTGATGGGCTGTTCTGCTGCGGCCTTGCTCAATGCCCTGAAGGCCCTGGCCGGCGCAGGAGGACACGGTGTTCACCTGATCAAGCAGTCGGCTATTGAGCCCATCCAGACTGTCAAGGTGAAGTATCTGGGTTCCAACAACCCTAGACTCCACAGCGACGAGGTGCTGGTGGCCCTGGCTGCTTCTGCCAACCAGGATGCGAAGGCCCTGGCTGCCCTGCGTTCTCTGGCGGCACTCAACGGCTGTCAGGCTCACTGTTCTGTCATCCTCTCGCCTCCGGATGAGAGTACCTATAAAAAGCTGGGTCTCCAGCTCACCTGCGAGCCTCGGTATCAGACCAACAACTTGTATCACCGATAAGCGGCGATTTTATGAAAAACACTACGACGCGCCCCTGGAGAAGATTTCTTCTCCAGGGGCGCGTTTTTTCCTGTTAAGGGGCACATGATATGCGCCTGCGGGCGGGTCTGAACCCCCTGAGGCATGAAATGGGATCATCTGCTCGCTTCCGGAGCGGGAGCCATGGACCGGGAGAGCTGCCACAGCCGGAGCAGGATGTAGACACGGGCGCAGAAACCGGCGGCGCCCGCCGCCACCGTCAGCCAGGGGGCCCGGAGCAGCAGGTCCTGGAAGTAGAAGAGGGTGGTCAGCAGGACGGCCGCGGTCCGGGCGGAGCGCAGCTGCCGGGGGAGGGGCGTGCCGGGGAGCAGGTCCTCCGCCAGACCGGCCAGATCGGTGAATAGCTGAAAGTCGGCGTACATCCGGACCAGGGCGGCCAGAAGGGAGAGCGCGCCGGGGATATGGGGGGAGAGGCCGGGGAAAAACTGTTGAAGGGACCAGAGCCCCAGAGCCAGCCAGAAGGGACCAGAGCCCCAGAGCCAGCCAGAAGGGAGCCAGCAGGCCCAGACTGGGCCGGTCGGCGGCCAGAGCCCGGGTCCCGCGGCCCACCAGCCAGAAGCCCAGGCAGTCGGGGAGCAGGGGGACCGTGAAGGAGAAGCCAAAGCGGAAATTCAGGTCAAAGTCCAGAAACAGGAGCAGTGTGCCCCAGAAAATGGACCGGAGGGCGGAGAAGCGGATGTGCTGCCGGGTCATGGAAGGACCTCCTCTCGCTCCGGAGTGAGGGAGAAGCTCCCGCCGTCCGGCGTGGTGTACCGGGGGGTGAGGGGGACGGAGAAGGTCTCCCCATGGGCGTTGGTCACACAGGCGGTAAAGCCGTCCGGGGCGGTGTACTGGCGCAGATCCCCCGTCCAGCAGTCGCGCCAGCCGCTGCCGCCGCCGCCCCCCTCGTGGAACGTGATCTGTTCGCCGGCCTCCAGGACATGAAATTCATACCGTTGGTGGAAGGAGGCGCGGTTTTCCACGGCGGTCCCGGGCCGTTCCTGTGTGTTTACATTATCATAGGTCGTGTGAATATCCACAATGTCCGGGTCGTTCCAGCATGGGACAATGTCCACCGTGTAGGAGCGCTGCTTGCCGCAGGTGTTCTCCCGGGTGACCACCATCCCGCTGTATAGGGCGGAAAAGCCGGGGAGACGTGGCATAGGGGCGGGGGAGAGGGCGTTATCCTCCTCCGCTTCCCCGGTCGTGAAGGGGAAGGAGAACGGATCGTGGGGGGTGCGGAGCCGCTCACGGCCCAGGAAGCCGTCCCCGGTCTCCAGAAGCTGGGCGGCGGATACTTCCAGACGCAGGCTGTCGGCCTCACCGCTCCAGGTGACCGGGCCGCAGAGCGGAAGCTGCATATAATAAAAGCCGTTCTCCAGAAGGCCCTCCGTCTCCGCCAGCTTCTCCACCGTCCAGTACGGCCCGTCGGGCAGGAGGTGCACCGTGTGGCACAGGTACTCCACCGGCCAGGGGGCGCCGTCATCCCGGGGATAGACGTCCCCCGCCTGCATCTCTTGATCCCGGAACCAGAACACCTGACACAGGAAGCCGCCGCGGCCGTCGGAGACCAGCCCCCGGAACACCGGGCCGGACCGCCACCAGCGGTGGAGCTGCTCCGGATGCTCCTCCGGCAGGCGCAGGGCCCCACGGTACTGCTCCAGCGCCTGGGGCAGATCCTCCTCCGGGACAGTCATCCCCCGGCAAAGAAGGGCCAGGGCGGGCTGATGGAGGCGGTGGAGCATGGCTTTGCCATAGGCGTCCAGCGCCCCGGCCACGGTGGCGGCACGGCTGCGCTCCGCTGTGGCCAGGATGCCGGGGACGCCGCTGTCTTGAGGGGATACCGTGACCGGGTCGGTCTCCCCGCCCGGAGCGGGGCCTCCCACGGCCAGGGCCATGACCAGCGCCGTCCCCATACAGCCGGACACCAGGGCCATTCCACGGGGAAAGCGTTTGAAGCGGGCGATGGCCTGGATGCGGGCCTGGATGGCCCGGGCCCCATTGGCCATGGTGGTGGCTCCTGGGACGCGCACCGTCCGGCTGTCCACCATGGACAGGAGGACCCGGCCGTAATCCCGGCGGTCCTCCCCCTCCAGACGCTCCAGAACACGCTGGTCGCACAGCGCCTCCCGGTCGTTGTCCACCTTGTCAAAGACCAGCCACAGAAGGGGATCACACCAGTGGAGACAGCGAAGGGCGGCGGTGAGCCACCCAGCCCACAGGTCCCGGTGCTTCAGGTGGAGAAGCTCATGCAGGATGACCTTTTCGTCCGGCTCCCAGCCCATAGGCAGAACCAGAGCGGGAGCAAAAAATCCCATCAGGAAGGGGCTTCGCTCCCAGCGGCACTCCACCACGCGCCGGGGGCGGGGCAGCTGGTACCGTTGGGCCACAGCGTCGATAGCCGCCCGCCGAGGACCCTCCACCGGGACGCCCCGAGAGACCCGGAGGGACAGGCGCAGGGCGCACCCCAGGTACCACAGGGCCAGGCCCAGCGCCCCGGCCAGATAGAGGAGGAACAGCCAGTCGGTGAGGGACCGGGGGGCCTCCGACGGGAGAAGGGGGATGGGGCCCCGGGGGAGGGAGAGCGTCCAGGGGGAGCTGTATGCAGAGTCCAGCGTCAGCTCTGCCCCAGCCCGGGCGGCCTCCAGCCAGGGCCACACATCCAGAACGGTGGAGCGGCCCCACGCCCCCGCGGGGATCAGCAGTCTCAGGACCAGCACCCCCCAGATCCCGTACTGCCACTGGGGGGAGAGCAGATTTCGGAAGATCCGCTGGAGCAGAAGGAGAAAGAGGGCGCACAGCCCGCCCGCCGCCGTCTGCTGAAGAAGCATCCAGATATTTTCCACCGGCTACACCTCCATCTCGTCCAGCAGGCGGCGCAGCTCCGCCCGCTCCTCCCGGTCCAGCTGTCCGGAGCGCACGAAGGCGGCTACCAGCCGCCCCGCCGAGCCGCCGTAGGCCCGGTCGGCCAGGGAGCGCTCCTCCTCCGCCACACAGAGCTCCCGGGAGCGGGCGGCAGAGTACCGCCGGGGGCTCTGGGCGTCGGCGGTCACAAGATCCTTGGCCATCATCCGGGTCAAATAGGTGTGTACTGTGGTGCGGCTCCAGCCAGTGTCCTCCGCCAGTCGGGCCAGCACCTCCCCCAGCGTCTGGGGGCCGCCCTGCCACAGGGCCTCCATCACCTTCCACTCGCTGTCTGTTAGCCGTGCCATATCCATTCCTCCTACTTATGTAGTATCTAAAAATATACTACATAAGTAGAAGAAAGATGTCAAGAAAATTTGTCCATCCTTCGGAGCATGAAACTAGGGATAAACACCGCCGGGGCGGCAGATACTACCGGGGAGAAGGGAGGAGACGCTATGGGTATTCTGGAGCCGGAGCGGACAGATACCGGGCCGCATCCCAGAAAGGAACCGCGCTTTGACGGGCCGCTGACGCTGGAGGCTTTGGGGCGGGTGTTTGAGGGCTGTGTGGACTATATGGAGCGGCAGGTGTACCTCCACGGGGACCGGGAGCGCACGGTGACGGTGTGCTATCTGCTGGGGATGACCCGGAACGAGCGGATGAGCGACTATATCCTCCGGCCCCTGGCCCAGGACCCCGCCCTCAGCCGGGCCCCGGAGGAGGAGCTGTTTTCCCTGCTCCAGTACGGGGCGCTGTACAACCTGGCGGCCAACCGAAGGACTGTCCTGGATGAGGTGGTCAACGACCTGATCTTGGGCAGCTGTGCCCTGTTTTTCCCTGGGCGGGCCGATGTGCTCACCCTGCCGGTGCCCACCGAGGAGAAGCGCTCTGTGGGGGAGCCGGAGAACGAGCCCGCCCTGAAGGGGGTGCGGGAATCCTTTGTGGAGTCGATCCGAACCAACACTGCTATGGTCCGCCGGCATCTGAAGGCCCCGGAACTGAAGATCCGGGAGCACATTGTGGGCCGCCGGTCCCGGACGCAGGTGGATGTGCTCTATCTGGAGGGGATCGCTGATCCGGAGACGGTGGAGCGGCTGCGCCGCCGGCTGGACAACATCGATATCGACGGGGTGGAGGCCGCGGGCAACCTGGAGGAATATCTGGTAGACCATCTGAACACCCCATTCCCCACCATGCCTTATACCCAGCGGCCCGACCGCTTCTGCCAGGGACTGCTGGAGGGCCGGGTGGGGCTGATGGCGGACGGGCTTCCCTTTGCCTGGCTGCTCCCTGGGACCATCGACCAGTTTTTCAAAACGGGGCAGGATCGGGCCTTTCACTGGATGACTGCTTCTGTCCTCAATCTGGTGCGGTGGCTTTGCGCCCTGGTGACCGTGCTGCTGCCTGGGCTGTATATCGCGGTGGTTACCTTCCACCCGGAGGCCATCCCGGTAAAACTTGCCCTGTCCATTGTGGCCGCAAAACAGGAGGTGCCCTTTTCCACTGTGTTCGAGGTGCTCATCATGCTCCTGGCTTTTGAGGTGCTCCAGGAGGCGGGACTACGCCTCCCCAGCCCCATCGGGGCCACGGTATCCATCCTGGGCGGGCTGGTGGTGGGCAATGCGGCGGTGGAGGCCCGCATCGTCTCCCCAGCGGTACTCATCGCGGTGGCTATCGCGGGGGTAGCCGGATATACCATGCCCAGCCAGGACTTTGCCGCCGCTCTGCGGCTGTGGCGCTTCCTGCTGGCTATCCTGGCCAGTGCTGCTGGGCTGTTTGGGCTAGCGGTGGGCTGCGCGGGGCTGATCTATCACCTGGCCAGCCTGGAGACCTTTGGGGTGCCCTATTTGGCCCCCTTTACCGCCGGGGCAGGACAGCCCCAGGGACATCCTAACCTGCTGCGGCCTCCGCTGCCCCGGATGAAGTGGCGGGACGGGGCCAGACACACCGAAAACCGGAGGAATCAGCGATGAAGAAACGACTGGCCGCCGCTGTACTGGCGGCAGTGGCAGTACTGCTGACGGGATGCGGTAAGGCCGCCCTGCCTTATGCCCGGGAGATGGGGGACATGGCCCTGCTGCGCACTATGGGAGTGGACGGCGGGGAGAAGGAGGAGGCTTTTCGAGTGACGGTCTCCACAGGAAAACGGGCCGCAGGGCTTCAGGGAGAAGGTCAGCCACCCCTGATCCTGTCGGCAGAGGGAGGCTCCCTTAGTTCAGCCTGTCTGGCGATACAGGGGCTTAGCGACAGCTATATTTTTTATGGCTATGTGGATCAGCTCCTTCTGGGGGAGGAGCTGGCACTGGAGGGGATCCAGACGGTGCTGGATTACTTTGCCCGGGATATGGAGCTGGGCCTGGGCACACAGTTGTGGTTGATCCGGGGCGACACCGCCCAGGGGGCCGTGCAGGCCGGAGAGGAGACTGGGGTGGACAGCCGCCTGTCCACCCTCCAGACGGACAGCGAGATGGGGGCAGCGGGCATTACCCGTACAGCAGGAGAGGCGGCTGCCAGCCTTTTAGAGTGGGGAAGCACCTACCTTCCCGCTCTGTGTGTGGTAGATCAGAAGCAGGATGGAGAGACTGCTTTGCTGGAGGCAGGGTATGGTGTGCTACGAAATGGGCGGCTGGTAGGCTATCTGGATGGAGAGAGCGCCCGGGGGCTGGAGCTGCTCACTGGGCAGACTGCGGCGGATATTTTGGAACTTGAACTTCCCTCCGGCCGAACTGTGGTGCGGCTTACCGGGGCGGCGGTGCAGTGGAGTCCGGAGTTTCAGGGGGATGATCTGAAGAGGATGCGGCTCACCTGTCGAGTGACCGCTGCCATAGCAGAGGGCCGACAGAGGCCGGAAGAGCAGGAACGGGAACAGCTGCGCCGTGCCCTTGAGATGCGGGAAGAGAGGAGGCTGCGGCGAGTTCTGGACCAGCTGAGAAGCTGGGGGACGGACTGTGCCGGGGTGGGCAGCCAAGTGGGGCGTGCGGATCCTGCCCGTTGGGAGGGGTTAAAAAACCGCTGGACACGGCTGTTTTCCACCGTGCCGGTGGAGATCTGTGTGGAGATTTCTCTCGGAGCCCGGTGAGGAACCAGGCTGAAGGAACGAATGAACGGAGAGGAGGAGTCCGTTGAACCAGGACCGTATTTCAACACACCAGCTTGGCGCATTGCTGTGGGCTGGACTGATGGCGCCGGCGGCAGAACTGCTCCCGGCGGCAACGCTCCCATTGGCGGGGCGGGCGGCTTGGCTGTCTGGGCTTACGGCTCTGCCAGTGGTACTGCTGATCGGGTGGGCTCTGACTCGGCTGGATCTGAGACGGGGTGGTTTGGCCGGAGCGGTATGCCGTGGATTGGGGCCGTGGGCCGGCAAAGGAGTGCTCCTACTTTATATAATATGGGGGGAGCTGCTGCTGTCACTGCGCCTGCGGCTGTGTGCTCAGCGCCTGTTGACCACTGGGGAACGGGATGGATCCCTGTGGTTTTTCCTGCCTGTGGCGGCGCTGCTGGTTCTATGGATGGCCCGTGGGAAACTATCCGCCTTTGCCAGGGCTGGAGAGGTCTTTCTAACAGTACTGCTGACTGCGGCTGGGGCAGTCCTATTCCTTTCTCTGCCACAAACAAAGGGGGAACATCTGCTGCCTCTGTGGTGGGGGGATCTGCCCAATGCAGCCAAGGCAGCTTTGCCAGTGTTGGGCGTACTGGGTTATGGCGTGTTTACAGGGTTCCTGCTGGAGGATCTGGAGGAGTCGAGATCCGGACAGAACAGATGGATCCTATGGAGTGCGGTGGGATGCTGCCTACTGGGTCTGTCACAGGCTGTCGTGATCGGAAATTTTGGGCCGACTCTGGCTCAACAGCTGGACAGCCCCTTCTTTGCATTGGCCAAAAGTGTGGGGGTCGAGGGGGCATTCCAGAGAGTTGAGAGTATGGTTGCTGCAGTTTGGACTTTTGCCGACTTGGCCCTGATGGGACTTTTGGCCATTGCTATCTGGCGGGCTGCTGCTGGAGTGACTCCAAAAGTGCGGCAGAAACCAGTGGTAACTGCCGCAGTACTCATCGCTGCGGTATTGGGGATAGCGGCCTTCCCGGATAGTATTTCTGCGGAGAAAGCGGGCAGCGAGATGGTGCTGTGGGGCAATTTAATTGCTGGGGCTGGAATTCCGATGTTGGTGCTTTTGATCGGCAGCCTAAGAGGGAAGGAGTGGAGATGAGCACATCTTGTGGTATAGATGGTCAAAAGAAGGAAGATATAGAGGAAAGAACTGAAATACGAAAAAAGCAGAAAAAAATCGAAAAAAGTGCTTGACAATCGAGAATAGGC